>Ga0157371_10001058_pt1 | contig 30123 bp, 19 predicted proteins | sample C45metaG_FD_113462 | JGI IMG/M metagenome (GOLD analysis project Ga0157371, IMG submission 113462) | Corn rhizosphere microbial communities from Kellogg Biological Station, Michigan, USA - C4-5 metaG | ecosystem: Host-associated > Plants > Roots > Rhizosphere > Soil | place: USA: Michigan... | reverse complement strand
GAGTGATGATCATCTTTGATCATTTATTGGTTAGATTAAAATTAAAATTAATAGTCACTAGAGTGATGATCATCTTTGATCATTTATTGAGATCTGAAAGATCTCATCATTTATGGATATGGCGAAATTGGTAGACGCGGTTATTTTAGGTGTAACTAACTTAAGTTATGTGAGTTCAATTCTCACTATCCATAAAAAGAGAAAAGTATAGATAGTTAGATAAGATCTGAAAGATCTCAAATAGATTCTATCTTATCTATCTATAATTAGAATCTATTATTGATTCTTTGAGTAAGTATATGATATAATATAAGATCTGAAAGATCTCAAATATATTAAGTTAAAAAGAAAAAGAAAATGTTAGCTAGTGCAAAAGTTATAGGAGCAGGATTAACAACAATGGGTTTAGCAGGAGCAGGAGTAGGAGTAGGATTAGTGTTTGCAGCATTAATAAACTCAACATCAAGAAATCCTTCAATAAAAGCAGATTTATTTAGTTATGCAATCTTAGGATTCGCTTTAACAGAAGCTATTGGATTATTCTCATTAATGATGGCTTTCTTATTATTATATGCTGTATAATAAATAGAAAGAGAGAATAAATTATAAAAGATATCTATGATATCTTTCAGAGTTATAAGAAAGAGTTTGATCCTTATTGGATTATCCTCTTTCTATTAAAAATAATTATAGACTCACTCTATGATATCTTTCAGAGTTATAAGAAAGAGTTTGATCCTTATTGGATTATCCTCTTTCTATTAAAATAATTCTAGACTCAGTCTATTATATTTATCTTATCTTATCTTATCTTATCTTATCTTATCTTATCCTATCCTATCTTATCCTTATCCTATCTTTATCTTTTCTTCTCTTCTCTTATCCTATCTCTTTCCTTCCTTAAGATCTATAAGATCTACTATGAGATCTGAAAGATCTTGATTAGACTTGATGAGTATCTTTAGATACAAGTGATCTCTTATAGCTGTTAGGTGAAATCTGAAATATCTTATCTTTAGATACAAGTGATCTCTTATAGCTGTTAGGTAAAATCTGAAATATCTTATCTTTAGATACTTACTTAAGTGATCTCTTATAGCTGTTAGGTGATCTTTCTTTTAAGATCATATTATCCTAGATATGGTGAAATCTTATAGATCTCGGTTAGGTGATCTTTCTTTTAAGATCATACTATTCTAGGTATGAATCTTTCTTTTAAGATCATACTATTCTAGGTATGGTGAAATCTTATAGATCTCACTCCTTTAAGATTGATTATGAAAAGAGATCTATCTTTTCATAGGTCTAAGTCATAATTAGGATGATTAGAGAAAAGAGATCTATTTTTTCATAGGTCTAAGTCATAATTAGGATGATTAGAGAAAAGATATCAATGATATCTTTCAAGATATTTAGAATAGATTTTAAAAATTAAAATAAGAATAGATATTATAAAGAGTTTCAACTCTAGGTTAGAATGAAAAAGATTAAAAGAGATTTACCTAAAAGAAAAGTAAAAAGAAAATGAGATTATTAAAAACTCATCCAGTTTTAAGTATAGCAAATGATTTTTTTATTGATTCACCATTACCATCAAATATTACTTATTTATGGAATTTTGGATCATTATTAGGTTTATGTTTAGTATTACAAATAGTAACAGGTGTAACATTAGGTATGCATTATGCACCTTCAACTAGTTTAGCATTTGTAAGTGTAGAGCATATCATGAGAGATGTATTTTATGGTTGGTTAATTAGATATGCTCATGCTAATGGAGCATCATTCTTCTTTATTTGTGTTTATATCCATATGGCTAGAGGATTATATTTTAATTCTTATGCTAAACCAAGAATATTATTATGGTCAGTAGGTGTAGTAATATTCTTAATCATGATGGCTACTGCCTTTCTTGGTTATGTGTTACCTTGGGGTTAGAATTTAATGGCCCCAAATGTTTATTATTTAACATCTCCTTAACATTTAAAAGTATAGATCATCATTCTGATGTGGTTTCTATGATAATAGGTTCTTTATTTGGAGATTATCATGCAGAAAAAAGAGGAGTGAAAGATATCTATGATATCTTTTAAGAGAATCATTCATAAAGAATATTTATTATGGCTTCATAATTTTTTTGCTATCTAGCTCACTATCTAAATATAGTCAATCTAAAGGGTAGATTGATTTTAGATCTTACATCCATCTATGCTTTATAAGTTAGGTAATTATGGTATTTAATTCATATGATTTTAGTTATGTTAAATAATAAATATAGTCATACTATTAATACCTAAGCAATATGTTAGTAAAATAAGGTAAAAGATAAATAGTAAATACCCTGACAGGGGTATTAAGAGATAGTTATATCTCTTGGCAATACCGATGTAAACGGTTAAGAATATTTCTTTCTTATATTTAGACCGTCGGTTTCTAACAAAATCGCTACAGACTGGGTCATCAGTGGGTGGCTGAAATGCTGCTTAATGTACAGTCGAAAATCTCGAAAAGATAGATAGTAACTCTCTAAAAAGAGTAAAAAGTATCAAAAGAAGTCAAGGTCAAGAATCAAGAATAAGATCTGAAAGATCTCACTTATCTTGAAATAGGAATGAGTATGAAAGATCTCACTTATCTCGAAATAGAAATGAGTATGAAAGATCTCACTTATCTCGAAATAGGAATGAGTATGAAAGACTCATTCATTCATTCATTCATTCATTCATTCTATCTATCTTTTTCACAAGGCTTTCAATGATATCATTAATGAAACCTATAAGAACTCTATAGGGAGGATATTAAAATAGAGAAAGTACAGGAATAAGAATTAAAGAAAGTATAAGATATAATTCTTATTTGAGAATTTGCAAATGAGTTTCTGGGGTGAATTATTTATTTGCCCTAAATGGTTGAATAATAAGAATGAAATCTACCTTATTTCTTTATCTATATTCCCTTTTAATAAAAGTTATATAAGGGCTAATAAGAGAATAGGTCCTCATTCTAGAGATATTATTATTAGTATTATAGTTGGTACTTTATTAGGAGATGCTTATGCAGAACTTAGAAATGGTAGTACAAGAATATAACTACTTAACTACTTTAGTAGTCAATGATCTTTGATCATTCATTCTTTTACTCTTCCTGATGTTCAATTTTTATGTGATATCTTAGATAGATTAGATGGTATTAAAGCTATTCCAATATCTATAGGAGTAAAAGGTCAATAGACTACAAATGTAGTCAGGCTGAAGTGATAAATCACTTCATAGCAGATATTTGTAAGCCACATATACACTCTTCTATGTATTATATATTTAATAGGTAGTATATCTTTAGATATATAGAATTCAATCATAGTCATACCGTAAATTACGCAATTTATACATAAAAAGTAATTTGGGAGTTTTACTTCTGCGGTAAATCCTTTTACTTTGTAATAAAAAGGGTTAATAAAAGTAGTAGTAGTAGTAAAAAAAGAATGGCACCTCATCTTTTTTTACTACTTTATTTATTTTGGCGATGCTAGTGAAAACGGTTAATGATTTTATTTCTATTTCTAGACCGTCGGTTGTGTTTAAGATCGCTACAGACTGGGTCACTAGTGGGTGGCTGAAATGCTGCTTAATGTACAGTCGGATTTCCAAAGAAAGATTTATTTATTTATTTCTCTTTGACAAGGCCTCTTAAGATTAGAGTTATTTGGCTCTTTAAATAGAAGGTACATAGGGTTAAGACAGAAATTGTTTAGAATAAGATTGAATTTGTTTTAAACAGATCTTAATTCGTGAGATTGGCAACAGTAATTACTAACTTATTATCAGCAATACCATATATTGGACCTAAATTAGTAGAATTTGTATGGGGAGGTTTCTCAGTTGATAATGCAACATTAAATAGATTCTTTAGTTTACATTATTTATTACCTTTTATTTTAATTGCTTTAGTAGGAGTACATTTTATAGCATTACATCAGCATGGGTTTAAAGGCCCAAAATTTATAGAAAAATTAAGTTTTATTTTACCTAATATTAGATCTAATAAAAGAATTGGACCACATGATAGAGAAATTTATGAGTTTTTATTTGGAACATTATTAGGAGATTGTCATGGAGAAAGATTAAAAAGTGGAGGTGTAAGATTTAGATTTAAACAATCAGAGAATAAAAAAGAATATTTATTTTATCTATATGATTTTTTATTAAAAAGAGGATATGTTAATAAGAATTTACCTTCTTTTATAAAAGATAAATTTGGGAATAGTTATGTTTTTAGTACTTATACTTATAGTAATTTATTATGGTTTTATAAAATTTTTTATAAAAATAAAATTAAAAAAGTTCCTGAATTAGAATATTTAAATTTATTTTTAAGTCCATTAGCTTTAGCTATATGGATTCAAGATGATGGTACTTATCATGGATCAGGGTTAAGAATAGCAACTAATTCTTTTAATAAAGATGATTGTTTATTATTAATTAAAGTATTAAAATTAAAATTTAATTTAAATTGTACTCTTCATAAAAATAAAGATCTATTTCAAATTTATATTAAAAAAGAATCAATGTCTAAATTAATTTTATTAGTTAAAGAATATTTTCATTTTTCAATGTTTTATAAATTAGGTATTAAATAAAATTTAATTAATCTTTAAATAGTCGTGAATATTTTATGATAATAAAAAAAATATTCTTGAAATCTGACAGGATTTCAATCGATATTTAGGTTATCGATGGCAATGCAAGTGAAAACGGTCAAAGAGTTAAAATAGACTTAAATAAGTAAGATCTTTCAGATCTTGATTCTTGGTATTGGTTATTTAAGTTTTTTTAAAAATAGACCGTCGGTATAGGTTCTATCTAGATAGTTAGTTAGTTAGTTAGTTAGTTAATTAATTAGTTAGTTAAAAAAAAACTGAAATCGCTACAGACTGGGTCACTTGTGGGTGGATTCTAAAGATCTGCTTAATGTACAGTCGAATAATAATATTTTGTGAAAAATTTATTAAGCTAACAATCCTTTAGGTATCTCATCTAATGTAGATAAAATACCTTTCCATCCATACTATACATATAAAGATCTAGTTGGAGTTTTACTTTTCTTCCTTATCTTCTTTGCTTTTGTATTTTATCAACCTAACTTATTAGGTCATCCTGATAATTATATACCTGCAAATCCTTTAGTTACTCCTCAAAGTATTGTACCAGAATGGTACTTTCTTCCATTCTATGCTATATTAAGAGCAATACCATCAAAATTAGGAGGAGTATTAGCTATGTTTGCAGCAATCTTAATCTTATTTATATTACCTTTTGTGGAAACATCAAAAGTAAGAGGAAATGGATTTAGACCTATTATGAAAATATTCTTCTGGTTATTTGTAGTTAACTTTGGTTTATTAATCTATTGTGGAGGACAACATGCTGAAGAACCATTTATTACTATTAGTAGAATTTGTACTTTTTATTATTTCTTTTATTTCTTAGCTATAGTTCCACTTATAGGTCACTTAGAAAATATCTTAATTTATTTAGATATTAAATCTAAGTAATTTACTTTTCTTCTCTTACTTTTTGGTTGTATCTTTAAGTATTCTCTTTACTTTTTGGTTGTATCTTTAAGTATTCTCTTTACTTTTTGGTTGTATCAGCTGCTATTCTCTTTACTTTTTGGTTGTATCTTTAAGTATTCTCTATACTTTTTGGTTCAATATTAAACTCTATTTTTTGGTTGAATATTAAAGTATTCTCTATTTTTTGGTTGAATACTAAAGTATTCACTCTCTTTATAGAGTTATGGTTATAATAAGATCTATTAAATGGGGAGATGGCAGAATGGTTTATGCGGTTCACTGTAAATGAATGGGTTATTCCAATATAGGTTCAAATCCTATTCTCCTCATTCCTCCTTTATTTAGCGGTTATCGTCTAGTGGTTAGGACATGAGGACTTCGTTCTTAGAACACGGGTTCAATCCCCGTTAACCGTACTAAATTAAAGATAAAAATATCATAAAGATATGTAACTACTTGACTACTTAACTACTTGACTACTTAACTACTTGACTACTTAACTACTTGACTACTTAACTACTTAACTATTTAAGATATGAAAGATCTCAAGTAGTTATAGAAAAATCTCTTCTAATACTACTTTCGTAATCAAGTAGTTATAGATCTTAAGAACGGATTATAGCACAATAGGTAGTGTGATCGGTTTGGGATCGATTGGTTGTGAGTTCAAGTCTCACTAATCCGATAGAACAAGTATCTTTAGATACTTACTCTTAAAAAAGAAAAGGGGGTATAGCTCAATCGATAGAGCACTAGACTTTTAATCTATAGGTTTTGGGTTTGAATCCCAATGCTCTCAAAAAGAATAGAAAGTAAAGAGAGTACTTATTAAGAGAGAAATTACTAGATTAAGATTATCTAAAAAGAAAAGAAAAGAATTTAAGAAAATAAATAGATGATTGATATATTAAAAATATCTTTATCATTCTCTAATTAAAAAGGATAAATATCTTTATAGATACTTTATCTTTTTAAATATATATATATATAATAAAAAAAATGATATCTTTATTAATAATAATACCTCTATTAGGAGCTTTAATAATATCTTTAAGTAGAAATGACTTATTTAAATTAAGTCAATATCAAATATTAAAAATAGCTGAAATTACAGTAGTAATAAATTTTATTCTATCATTAATTTTATGGATTCAATTTGATTCAAATACAGCTCAATTTCAATTTGTAGAAGATTGGGGTAGCTTATTTAATTCAGGATTATGCCATTTTATCTTAGGTTTAGATGGTATCTCTTTATTCTTAGTTATTTTAACTACTTTCTTAACTATACCTATTATCTTAACTCCTCCTTATAAAGGAAAATCACCTCTAACATATATTATAATAATATTAATATTAGAAAGTTTATTAATAGCTGTATTTACAGTCTTAGATTTATTATTATTCTATATTTGTTTTGAAAGTGTATTAATTCCTATGTTTTTAATGATTGGAATTTGGGGATCTAGAGAAAGAAAAATTCATGCTGCTTATCAATTCTTTTTATATACTTTATTAGGTTCTTTATTTATGTTATTAGGTATCTTAGTTATTTATTATCAAACTGGTACTACTGATTATCAATATTTATTAGGATTAGCTCTAGATAAGAAAGTTATATTTGCAAGAGAAAATATATTATGGTTGACATTCTTCTTATCTTTTGCTGTAAAAGTACCTATGTTTCCTTTCCATCTATGGTTAATTCATGCACATGTAGAAGCTCCTACAGGAGGTTCAATGCTATTAGCAGGAGTATTATTAAAATTAGGAGGATATGGATTTATTAGATATGCTTTATCTATCTTTCCTAATGCAACTCTTTATTTTACACCTTTTGTAATGGCCTTATCTTTAATAGGTATAATATATAGCTCATTAGCTTGTTTAAGACAAATAGATATTAAATCTATTATTGCTTATAGTTCTATTGCTCATATGAATCTTTCTTTATTAGGTATTTTCTCTAATGAAATTCAAGGTTTAGAAGGTGCTTTATTCTTAATGATTAGTCATGGTATCGTTTCAAGTGCTTTATTCTATTCTATTGGAGTTCTTTATAATAGAACTCATACTAGAATCTTAAAATATTATAGAGGTTTAGCTACTACTATGCCTTTATTCTCTTTATTCTTCTTTCTTTTATCTTTATCTAATATGGCTGTTCCTGGTACTTCTGGTTTTATTGGAGAATTCTTAGTCTTTATTGGAGCATTTAAAACTAATATTGTAGTAACTTTAATCGCTTCATTAAGTATTATATTAGGTGCAGCATATACAGTATGGTTAAGTAATAGATTATTATTTGGTACTTTATCTAAATATTTTGATGCTTATAATGATCTAACTAAATCTGAATTCTATATCTTATTACCTTTAGTCTTTTTAACTTTATTATTTGGTATCTTCCCTAATATTCTTTTAGATTCTATTCATTTCTCTCTTTCTATCTAATCTTTCTCTCTCTCTCTCTCTCTATTCTTTCTTTCTTTCTTTCTATCTATCTATCTAATCTTTCTCTCTCTCTCTCTTTAGATTCTATCTTTCTCTCTCTTTCTATCTATTCTATCTTTTTCTCTCTTTCTATCTATTCTAATCTATCTTTCTCTCTTTTTTTCTAAAATAAGAATAGATATTATGTATTACAAAAATCTTTTGATTTTTGGATAGTTAGAAAGAAATAAAGAAGTAAGTTATGTATTTAAATAATAATATTATCGATCAAAGATTAATTACTAATTTTAATCCTTTAGAGCAATTTGATGTTTATTCTACTCTACCTGCTTTAACTGGTTTATCTACTATCTTCTCTATTACTAATATAGCTATTTTCTTAACTTTAGGATTAGTTATCTTAATCATTTCAATGATCTCATTAAGATCTTTAAGCATAAAACCAAGTAGATGGTCTATCGCTTTAGAAACATTATTCACTTCTATTTTAGGTATGGTAAAAGATCAATTAGGTAATGAAAAAGAGAATCTTATCTTTTTCCCTTTAATGATCTCTTTATTTATTTTTATATTCTTATCAAATATATTAGGTATGATACCTTATAGTTTTACTGCAACAACACATATTATAGTAACAATTGGATTTAGTATTGCAATAATGGTAGGAGTAACTATATTAGGTTTTGAAAAATATAATACAGAATTCTTTTCTTTATTTGTTCCTTCTGGTACACCTATCCCTTTAGTACCTTTATTAACATTTATTGAATTTATCTCTTATACTGCTAGATCTTTCTCTTTAGCTTTAAGATTATCTGTTAATGTTACAGCAGGACATAGTCTATTTGGTGTTATCTCTATGCTAAGTTATACAGCTTTAGTAGCTTCATCAACTATGATTACTAAAGTAGTCATCTTTACTTTACCATTGTTAATATTAGTACCTTTATATGGTTTAGAATTAGTAGTGGCAATACTTCAAGCTTATGTATTTACATTATTAAGTATCTCATATTTAAAAGATGTATTATTTATAGGTGATCATTAAGATAAGAAAAAGGAAGGTGAGAGTTCTTTATAATAGAACTCATGAGAGAATCTAAAATAGATTCTATCTATCTCATACTTATACTTATTCTATCTTTATAGAAGAGAAAAATCTCTTCTATAAATAATAATAATTATTAATTTATAAGATATTAAGATAGAAGATAACTCCCACTCTCATTAGAGAGTCAAGAATAAAAGTATATAAAAAGGAGAATCATATTGAAATTGATAAGATATCTTCCACTCTCATTAGAAAGTCAAGGATAAAAGTATATAAAAAGAATCATAATTAGATAATAAAAGTATATAAAAAGAATTCTAATTAGATAATAAAAGTATATAAAAAGAATCATAATTAGATGATAGAAGTATATAAAGAGGAGAATCATAAATAGATGATAGAAGTATATAAAAAGAATCATAAATAGAGGATAGAAGTATATAAAGAGGAGAATCTTAAATAGAGGATAAAGTATATAAAGAGGAGAATCTTAAATAGAGGATAGAAGTATATAAAGAGGAGAATCTTAAATAGAGGATAAAAATATATAATAAGAATGAATGATCAAAGATCATTTATTAGTGGTTTAAAAATCTAATCGATAAATAGATTGAGATCTATAAGATCTCTCTTACTCTCTTTAGAGTGTCGATATGATAGAATCTAAAATAGATTCTATCAATCTAAGATCATTGACTACTAAAGAAGTCAAGTAGTTACATATCTTTATGATATTTTATCTTTAAATAAATAGATGATAAAGAAAATCAATATTTATAGCATAGAAAAGAAAAAGAAAAAGAAAAATGTTAACAATTGGTATTTTTTCATTGATTTTAAGTAGAATATTCTTAGAAAAAAAAGAAATATTCTTTAGAATTAGTTTAGGAATATTATTCTATTCTTTAATTTTATCATCTCAATCATTTATCATTAATGAAGAAGATGATTATGGTATATTAGGGGGATTATTTCATGTAAATAATTTAATAAATGGAATAGAAATATATATCTATATTTTAAGTTTATTCTTATTATTATTAATAGGAGATAAGAATCAATTAATTAAAAATTATTTATCAAGTGAATATTTTATTATTATTCTTTTCTCTTTATTAGGTATGATTACTTTAATATGTAGTTATGATTTAATCTCTACATTCTTAGCTATTGAATTACAAAGTTTATCTTTATATATTATTACTACTATCTCTAGAAAAGAAGCTATCGCTGCTGGTCTAAAATATTATCTATTAGGTAGTCTATCTTCAGCTATATTATTAATAGGATTAGTACTAGTATATAGTATAACAGGAGTAACAGAATATGATAGTCTATTCTCATTATTAAATGTTTCAATCTCATACTCTTCTCAATCATTATCTTTAATTAATACTATCTCTTTAATCTCTATTATTTTTATCATGGTAGGTTTATTATTTAAAATAGGAGCAGCTCCTTTTCATAATTGGGCTCCAGATGTATATGATGGAGTACCTACTATCATTACATCATGGATAGCTATAATGGGGAAAGTATCTATACTTATCTTTCTTTTAAATAAAGAATATCTTTTACTTAATAGTATTGATATCATTAATTGTGGAGAACCATATATTAGTAGAAAAATTACATTCATATTAGCTTTATCAGCTTTCTTATCATTAATAATAGGATCATTATTAGGATTAGTTCAACATAGAATAAAAAGATTATTAGCATATAGTTCAATCTCTCATCTAGGTTTTATCTTATTAGCTTTAACTACTTCTAATTCAGTCTTAACAGGACTTACATCTTTTTTATTTTATATGTTTCAATATTGGATTAGTTTAATCTCTACTTTTGCTATCTTAATCTATTTAGGTAGAAAAAATGATTTACATTATATTTCTTTCTTTAAAGGTTTATTTCAATTAAATCCTATCTTAACTTTTGCTTTAATTATTAACTTCTTCTCTTTAACAGGTATTCCCCCTCTAATAGGATTCTTTGGTAAACAAATGATTTTATATACTACCTTATTAAATGGTTATTATTTCTTATCTATTGTAGCTATCTTAACATCTGTTTTAAGTGCTGCATACTATTTAAAAATAATAAAAACAGCTATCTTTGATCTTGATAATCACCCTCATTCTTCTATTAGTCTTATCTTTGGTTATGATAAGATTTCTATGATAGATTCTTCTTTATCTTTTTCTAGTTGGATTATTAGTATAATCACTTTAATTACTTTATTATTTTTTATTAATCCTACATTTATCTTAGATTTTATTCATTTATTAGCTTTAACTACTATTTAAAGAAATATAGTCAAGTAGTTGTAATTGATGAGTATCTTTATTTTATTTATGAGTATCTTTAACTACTATTTAAAGAAATATAGTCAAGTAGTTGTAATTGATGAATATCTTTATTTTATTCATGAGTATCTTTACTTACTTCTTTTATCTATGAATATCTTTATTTTATTCATGAGTATCTTTACTTACTTATCTCTTTTCCCTCTATTTGACTACTAAAGTAGTTTTAAGAATAAGCTTCTATCGAAGGTATCTCATTTTAGATCTACTCTCTTTTATTGATGAGTATCTTTAAATACTTACTATAACTACTTAACTACTTAAATACTTGACTACTTAATTACTTAACTACTTAACTACTTGACTACTTAATTACTTAACTACTTAACTACTTGACTACTTAACTACTTAACTACTTAACTACTTGAGATCTTTCAGATCTTACATAAAAATATCATAAAGATATTTTTGAGATTCTTCTTAGTTTCAAATCAGTTACCTACTGATTTCATTTAATGATCATCTTTGATCTTTCTTTATTTTTTAGTCCACTTGGTGAAATTTCGGTAGACACAGCATACTTAAAATGTGCCGCTTAAAAGCTTGTCGGTTCAAGTCCGTCAGTGGACAAATTGAAAAAAAGTAAAAGAGGTGAGAAAGATATCTATTAGATATCTACTATAAATTTTTAAAGAGAGAGTCAAGATATGTTATTGAGAGAAGTCTCTCTTCTTTTATGAGTATCTTTAGATTCTTAATTTAGAAAATAAGAAATTGAGACTCTTCTCTCTTCTTCTTCTTTTATGAGTATCTTTAAATACTTAATTTAAAAGATAAGAAATTGAAACTATTCTCTCTTCTTCTTTTATATTGTTAAAAGAAGAAGATGATGATGATGATCATGATGATGATCATGATGATCATGATGATGATGATGATGATGATTATAAGATAAGAGATTGAGACTCTTCTCTCTTCTTCTTTTATATAGTCAAAAGAAGAAGAAGAAGATTATTCTAACATAAGAGATTAGAAGATAAAAGATTGAGACTATTCTATTTTTTATATAGTCAAAAGAAGAAGAAGATTCTAACATAAGAGATTATAAGATAAGAGATTGAGACTATTCTATCTTTATTTCTTTATTTCTTTATTTATTTCTTTATTTCTTTATTTATTTCTTTATTTCTTTATTTCTTTCTTCTTTCTTTCTTTTATTTTTTTCTTCTTATAATAAGAAAGAAAGAAGAATGATATCTAATAATATATCAAGGAGTAAAGAACTAATTGAGGATGACTAGCTATTCTATATTAGAACGTAAGATCGAAAAGATGAGGAAAGAGTATTAATGAATCATATAATTTCTAAAGTGAGAACTAAAAAAAAGAATAAAACCTTCTGAACTGAAACATCTTAGTAAGAAGAGGAAAAGAAATCAACCGAGAATTTATAAGTAGTGGTGAGCGAAAGTAAAAGAGCCTAAAAAGAAAAGAGAGAGAATCTTAGAATGAATGAATTTGGAAAAGTCAACCATAGAAGGTGAAAGTCCTGTAAAAGAAAAGATTATCAAAAAAAATATTTTCTTAAGAAAGAGTAAAACGAGAATAACTTGTTTAGAAGAAAGGGGAACCATCCTCTAAGGCTAAAAAGAGTAGAATAAGCGATAGTGTAGAGTACCGTGAGGGAAAGTTGAAAAGTACCAAGAAAAGAATGATTTTCAAAAGAAGATGGGGTGAAAAAGATCCTGAATCAGTTAAGTTCAAAAGCAGTTTGAGCCTAAGAAGAGGTGAGAACGTACCTTTTGCATAATGGGTCAGCAAGTTAATTAAGAAAGCAAGAATAGAAAAGGAAAGAATCTAAGTGAAAACGAGTCTGAAAAGGGCGAAAAAAGTTTTATTAATTAGACCCGAAACCTAGTGATCTAATCATGATCAGGTGAATGAAGACCGAACAGATTACTGTAGCAATAGTATCTGAAGAATTGTGATTAGGAGCGAAAAACTAATCGAACTAGGAGATAGCTGGTATACGGCGAAAACTATTTAAGTAGAGCATTTAAAAGATTTAATGAGGGTACAGCACTGGAATGAAATTTCTAAACTGGAAATATCATTAAAAAAAGAACTCACTGAAATCTAACTAAGATAGATTGAAAGAGAGTTATTTTGGAAAATCATTTTTAAAGAGAAAGATTATCTGTGATAAGGTAGTTAATCGAGAGGGAAAAAGCCCAGACCAATAGATAAGGTCCTAAATTAATTACTAAGTGAAAGAAACCTTCAAGATGAAAGAGTCTTTATTTTTCAAGGCCAATAGTTTATTGGTTGATCAAAACAATCATGTTATATGCTTAGAAGCAGAAATTAATTAAAGAAAGCGTTACAGCTCAATGATCTGAGATTTTATATCTTATAAGTGATTAAGTTTGAAGGGAAAATGGAAAGGGTCTAAAAGAAGAAAGTAATTAACCGAAACAATGGCAGAAAGAGAGAGAAGAATCTCCTTTCTGGGTAGCCGTACATTCAATAAATGGTAAGAAGAGAAGATGATAATCTTTTTGGACATATTTGAATAGAGAATGCTGACATGAGTAACTAAAAAGGAAGAAATTCCTTCCCCTAAAACTCAAGGGTTTTTAAAAGAAATTAAACGGTTTCTAAGATTCTACCCCAAAGGGTAAATTGATGAAAAGTAAGATCTTTCAGATCTTGAGTAATGAGTATCTAAAGATACTCAAACCGTACCCACCAACGCAGGAGAGTGAGCTAGTAAATAGTGAAGGGGATTGGGAGAACCATCTTAAAGGAACTAGGCAAATTAACTCTGTAACTTAGGGAGAAGGAGGAGAGTAAGAAAGAAGAATTCTTAATTAAAAGTTTTCTTATTATTACTCTGGCACAAAAAAGAAAGGAAGAACTGTTTACTAAAAACATAGGGATCAGCATAGAGGAAACTCATAGTATTGGTCCTGACGTCTGTCCGGTGCAAGTAAGTTAAATGATAAAGGGAAGGGAAGAGATCTTCTCTTCTTTTTACTATAATCTCTTGTAAACGACGGCCTTAACCATAAGGGTCCTAAGGTAGCGAAATTTATAGGCTAATAATTGTAGTCCCGCATGAATGACGTAATAATTCCTTTACTTTCTCTAAGATGGACCCAGTGAAATTGAAGTATCCGTGCAGATGCGGATTACCATTGGCTAGACGGGAGTGCGACCAGAAAAGTTAAAAAGATAATGTGGTGAAAGCCCACCTGAATATCTATCTTCTGAGCTTGGAATAGTATGCATAATTGGTAACGGTTTTGTATAAAGCCTATTTTTAAAAATAGATTAGTCATTAACTAAAATTGATTTTCTATTAAAGCTAGATCTCTATGAATAATGAAAATGAACTTATATTAGAAGCGTCGTAAAGCCTAAGGAAGGAAGAAAAATAGTTGATACCTTTTGAGTAATGATAAGAATTAAGTTTTTCCGTACTTAATTTGATAGATTTATATATCATTCGGCGTATAGTAAGATTCTAAGGAGATCATAAAAGTATCTTTTTTAAAACTGGGTAAGCCCAATAAATACCAAGAAAAGAAATGAGGATATTAAGATCCTTATTTATTTACTTGGAGGAGATTAAGTAATTAAGGTTATCATTTAGTGGGTAAAGGAAAGTATAAAAAGCGAAGGCTCCTTTGTAATGGAGGAGATAGGTCTTATGACTAATCTGAAAGGATGCTAACTTATACTTGGTGGTAAATGCCTTTATTAGTAAAGGTGAGAGTAAGATTTGAAAGATCTCAAAAAATTAAGTATGAAATACTTATTTAAAAAATATTATCTTCTTAAGAGAATTTAAAAAAGTAAGAAGAGTAAGATCTGAAAGATCTCACATCTAGAAAAAAAAGATGAATAACTTAAATAATAAAAAAATAAAGAAATTAGATTCAAATCAAGTCACAGGTTTAATTGATTCAGATGGTGGATTTTTATCTAGATTACAAAGAATAAAGGATTCTTAAGAAGAGTTCTTATACTATTAAAAGAAAATTAATTCAAATTAATTCAAATTAGTAGAAAAATTAATTAGAAATCTCTTAAAATTTATTGCTTGAGCCGTATGCGATGAAAGTCGCACGTACGGTTCTTACCGGGGGAAAGTTTGAAAAAACCTACCTATCGGAACAGACCCTATGAATCTTTACTGTTATTAAATATTCTTAATGATAATCTAAAGAAGGGGTTTAACTCCTCTTTTATAATTATTAAGATGGAAAAGAAAAAATAGTAAGATAACTCTTTAAAAGAGTTATCTCATCTATTTTATTCACCTTTATGTTTAAGAGACAGTTTGACTGGGGAGGTCTCCTGCTAAAAAGTAACGAAGGAGTACAGAAGGTATATTATTTATTGAAATCAGTTGGTAACTGATTTGGTTTAACAAGTGGAATGGCGTAAATATGCTTGACTGTAAGATATACAAATCGAACAGGTACGAAAGTAGGTCATAATGATCCCCTAAATTTTAATGGAAAAGTTAGGGCTCAACGGATAAAAGATACTCTAGGGATAAAGAAAATAGTCCCACAGGATTGTGAAATCCTGAAAAATATTGGGTGAATTGTCAAGAAGACTAAGGGAATGTCGAGATTCCTATGTTAACTTGCAGAGAAGCTTAACTCGGTTGAAATGAATGATTATTTTGAGTTAAGAACTTTCAACGACTAGGTAGTGAGTTCAACTAACAAAAATCTACCCATGAGCGCCCAACAACTTAGACTAGCTCTTAGATTAAGAGCAAAGTAAAGTTGATGACATAGTCTGAGCATATATGAAAATATATGAAGTAGGGGAATAAGAGCCCCAACGGAAACATAACTGAACAGGCTGATCATTCTTTAGAGTTCCTATCGACGGAATGGTTTGGCACCTCGATATGATAAGATGTTGCTAAATATAGAAATATATTTATGAAAATTGGGTGAATTGTCAAGAAAAACTAAGGGTAAAGATGATAACTTGAAAAAAGAGTAGTAGATAGATAAGAATAAGAATTCTTATCTTATTTTTTCGAGTCGTTATTTATTTATTTATCTATGTTAACTTGCAGCGAAGCTTATATTAGTATGTGATTGGAATAGAATCATAGATATAAGAACGTTCAACGACTAATCGGTGAGTAGTACTAACAATAATCCGGACATGAGTGCCCAACAGTTAATAAAATAATCAGATGAGATTCCATTAAATGGGATCAAATATAAAGTTATGAAGTATGAGATCTTTCAGATCTCAAGATACTCATTATCTTCTTAGATCTTTTGGGATTGTGAATTTTAAGATGAGTATTGATGATTATTATTATTAATTGATGACATAGTCTGAACATATAGGAAACTATATGAAAATAATCTTAAAAGGTTATTGATAACATCAATGGTCGGCTCATCACATCCTGGGGCTGTAGAAGGTCCCAAGGGTTAGACTGTTCGTCTAATAAAGTGGTACGTGAGCTGGGTTTAGAACGATGTGAATCAGTTCGGACCCTATCTACCAATGGAAGGAAAAAAGTAAAGGAAATAGAATCTTAGTACGAGAGGAATGGATTGTGTGAACCTCTAGTGTACCTGTTGAAAATTCGAACTGAAAGCATTTAAAGTTCGAATTTTCATAGCAGGGTAGCCACGTTCATTAAAAATAAGAACTGAAAGCATTTTAAGTTCGAACTTTTTTCTGATACTTTTAAAAACTCGCAAAAGATTCTTGCGAAAATAGGTCATAAGTATAAGAGATGTGAATCTTTTAGCTGAATGATACTAATTGTTTTAAGTCTCCTTGTTATATAGATATCTTCTTATAAAAATAATAATTATAAAGAGATAGAAATCATGACTCTTACCTTCTATCACAGTAGGTTCGAGTTTTAGTTAAAAAGAGTCTCTTTAGAGATATATAATTAGATGAGTATGAAATACTTATAAAATAAAAAAGAAAAGAAAAGATCTATTAAAAGGTAGATGGCTGAGTCTGGTTTAAAGCATTGCTCTTGAAAAGCAAAGAGAAGTAAGATTCTCCGCGGGTTCAAATCCCGCTCTGCCTGACTAAAGGAAAGGAAAGAAAAGATAACTCACTCATCTCAAAGAGAGAGACCTTAGTAGCTTAGTGGGTAGAGCACATGGCTGTTAACCATGCGGTCGTCAGTTCAAGTCTGACCTGAGGTTAAAAGAAGGAAGAGTAAAAAGAAAGAATTAGGGGACATAACTCAATTGGTTAGAGTACGTGCTTTGCAAGTACGGAGTTGTGAGTTCGAGTCTCACTGTTTCCACCAAAAGAAGAAGAGAATGAGTATTTCATCTTTAATTTTTTATATATTAAGTTTTTTTACAATCTTTTTTGGATTATTAGTAGTTACTTCTAAAAACCCTATTACTTCAGTATTAAATTTAATAGGAACATTTATTAGTTGTGCATGTCTATTCTTACTATTTGAAATAAATTTATTAGGATTAATATATATCATAGTATATGTAGGAGCAATAGGAATATTATTTATATTTGTAATAATGATGATGGATCTATCAAAGATAGATATTGAAAGTGAAAGAAAGAGTTTAGGAAGAGAGGAGAAAAAAAGATTAGAAAGATCTCATTATCCTTTAACAATAATAATTTTATCTATATTTACATCTTTCTTAATATATATGAGATATTTACAAGAATATTTTATTGGATCAAATATTTTCTATCAAGATTATTTTTCTACTTGGGAAATAGCTCAAAGAAATATTTGGGATTCTTTATTAATCTCTATTGATCTAATACATTCAGTAGGTTATATTCTATATACTGATTTATTAAGTTTATTAATTTTAATCTCTTTAATATTATTAATGATAATGGTAGGAGTAATAGTATTAATAAAAGAAAGTAAATAGAAGAAAGTAAGATCAGAAAGATCTCACTCTCTAAAGAGAGTCAAAGAAAGGATATGTAGCTTAAAGGTAAAGCAATTATTTGTCGTGTAATGAGATGCGAGTTCAAATCTCGTCTTATCCGGTAAAGATTAAAAGAAGAGAGTATCCTTTCCTAAAAGTAGTATAAGATTAGAAAAGATATCATAGATATCTTACAGATCTTTTAGATATCTTAAAATCTAGAACTACTTAAATTATAAAATATATAAGTATTTTAAGATAGAAGAGATTAAAGAGATCTCACTAATCTATCTATCTAAATATATTAAGTAAAAAAAAGAAAAAGAAAAAATGTTATTAGAGATAATGACTGCATATAAAATAGGTACTATATTATTTTTAATAGGTATATTAGGATTTATTTTAAATAGAAGAAATATTATTTTATTAATCATTTCTATAGAAATGATTTTATTAGCTATCTCTTTTATTCTTATCTTAAGTTCTATCTTATTAGATGATTTAATTGGTATTAATTTTTCTTTATACCTTTTAGCTATAGCAGGATCAGAAGCAGCAATAGGATTAGCAATATTAGTACTATTTCATAAATTAAGAGGATCAGTAATAATATCTAAAAGATAAGAAAGGAAAGAGTAGAGAGTAGCTTACTTAGATATTTATCATATTAGGATTAGTAACATAATGGTAATGTGTATGATTGCAGATCATTTTAATGTGAGTTCAATTCTCACCTGATCCTATTATTAAAAGAAGAAGCCGAATTAGCTTAATAGGTAGAGCAATCGTTTTGTAATCGATAGGTTAGGAGTTCAAGTCTCTTATTCGGCACATGACATAAGAAAATGTCAAGTGTAAAAAAGGAAAGAAAAGAAAGAGAAGAATGACATATTTAGTATATATTACTTTTACTTTGGTGCTAATAATAGCACTATTAGTAGTAAATTATTTTCTAAGTGCAACTAATTTAATTAATGGAGATAGTGAAAAAGTATCTCCATATGAATGTGGGTTTGAACCATTAGGAGATACTAGACAAAAATTTGATATTACTTTTTATTTAATAGCTATCTTATTTATAATATTTGATTTAGAAGTTGTATTTATATTACCTTTTGCTACAGTTTTACAAGAAGTTAGCTTTCTAGGATTTTGGGTATCAATTATATTCTTAGTAGTATTAACTATTGGATTTATATATGAATACATATCAGGAGCTATAACTTCAACTTCAATATCAAATGATGATCATAGGTCAGAATAGAATTAGAAGAATATTTATTGAAAATTTATAATTAGATATGGGGTAGTTCAAATTAGGTTAGAATATCAGTCTCATAAATTGAAGATTAGGGTTCAAATCCCTATCCCATAAAAAGAAAAGAAAGAAGAATTAAGTTTTATTCTAGAATGGAATGGATTGTAGCCAAGTTGGTAAGGCATTGAAATTTGAGTTCAAAGATCAGAGGTTCGAATCCTTTCAATCCAAATCCATAAAAAAGATAAGAAATGATCTTTAATCCTTGAGATGAGAACTCTTCTTAAGAGTCCTTCCTTTATTTTTGATAAGAGAACTCTTCTTAAGAGTCCTCTTTATAGATCTCATCAAGTCAAGATTTCGTTCCTATCTATATGTTTGGTAAGCTTGAGTGGTTACAAGCGTTGGACTGAAAATCCAAAGAGAATGGTTCGACTCCATTACCAGACAAGAGAAAAGTACTTACCAAGATTGATATAAATTTAATTAGGTTGATCTGTAAAAAGAAGTAAGAGTAGTTATAAGGATAAAGAAGAATAAAAAAGAAATGGGTAGAAAGAATCTAGAATCGATATTAAAAGGACATTGGAAATCAAGAAAATTTATTAGTAGATCAAATCCAAATCAAAGAAAAAGAATAGAAAAGAAAGAAAAGATAGTAAAAAAATTAATAAGCTTTTTAGAAAAAGATTCTATCTTAATTTCAAAATTAGAATATCATCATCTATCATCATCTATTATCTTTATTATTTATGGTATTAAAAAATCAATTAAAAGTAGTATCTCTATTAATTTAATTCCTATCATAACTCATTATTTAGAAAAATTATTTAATAAAAGAATCGAATTATACTTTATTAATCTTTCTCATCCTTATTTAGATCCTCAAATATTATCTCAATATATTCTTATGAAATTAAATAGAAGTCAAAGAATTAGCTCAATTACTAAAATTCTAAATCCATTACAAAAATTAGTACTAAAAAGTAGTAGTAAAAATATAAATAAGATAAATGGTATAAGAGTAGAAATAAAAGGATTAAGTGGTAAAATGGCAATGAGTAAAAAATTAATTAAAAGTATAGGTAGTCATCAATTTAATTCAAGTAACTCTATTATTGAATATGGTTTTGCAAAATCATTAAATAAAAAAGGTATAACAGGAATAAAAGTATGGATAAGTTATTCACCTATTAAAAAATAAGTCTTCAATAAAAGAGGTAAGAAGAAAAAATGACTCTTTCTTATTTAAAGAAAGAAGGAAGAAAAAAGAATAGAAAAGGAAATAGAAAGGCTATAACTCAGAGGTTAGAGTATGTGCTTTGCAAGTACGGAGTCAGTAGTTCGAATCTACTTAGTCCTAAAAAGAATAGAAAAGGAAATAGAAAGGGCTATAACTCAGAGGTTAGAGTATGTGCTTTGCAAGTACGGAGTATGTGCTTTGCAAGTACGGAGTCAGTAGTTCGAATCTACTTAGTCCTAAATAGAATAGAAAAGGAAATAGAAAGGGCTATAACTCAGAGGTTAGAGTGCATCATTGATAATGATGAAGTCAGTAGTTCGAATCTACTTAGTCCTAAAAAGAATAGAATAGAAAAGGAAAAGAAGAAAAAAGAATACTTAAAGGAAGGGAAGGGAAGAGAAAAGAATGATTGGAGAGAATGAAAAGATATCTATCATATCTTTTCATTGAAAGATATCTATCATATCTTTTCATTGAAAGATATCTATCATATCTTTTCATTGAAAGATATCTATCATATCTTTTCATTGAAAGATTATTATTTACTTATAATTAGATAAAGAAGAGATAAAAAAGAATAAAGAAAAAAATCCTATGATTTTTTGATTTATATTTAAAGAATTTGAGTTTGATCTTGGCTCGGAATGAACGCTAGCTACTAACTTAACACATGTTAATGAAAAATCAATCAAAAGATTTTCGTGAAAAGGTGAGTAAAATTAGGAAATCTACCCTATGGAAAATAGAAAGAATTTATAAAAAGAAAGAAAGAATCAAAAGATTCGCCATAGGATGTGCCTAAAAAAAATTAGGATAGCAATCAAGAAGAAAGATTGATCCGATGATTTTTAACTGATCTGAAAGGATGGTCAGTCACAGTGGTATTGAAAAAAGGATCACACAATCAGAGTATTGGCAGCAGTGGGGAATATTGGACAATGAACGAAAGTTTGATCCAGTTAAGTAGCATGGATGAAGAAGAGAGAAGAAAGATGAGGATATTAAGATTCTTATCTATCTCTCTTAAATAAAAGGATTCCTTAAAAAATCCTATGGAAAAGAAGAGAATGACATTATTTTCCTGAATAGTCCCGACAAATTTCGTGCCAGCAGTCGCGGTAAGACGAAAGGGGCGAGCGTTATTCATAAGAAATAGGTGTAAAGAGCAAAGAGGCGGTTGAAATGAGACTAGAGTATAATAGAGGAAATTGGAATTTCAAGTGTAAGGATGGAATCTTAAAAGATTTGAAGGAAGATCAAAGGCGAAGGCAAAATTCTGAGTAGATACTGACGCTGAATTGCGAAAGTGTGGGGAGCAAATAGGATGTGCGATTTGAAAAGCTAGAAGAAGTAGTGAGTAATTAAAGACTCTATCTTATCTCTTTGAGATAAGTTCAATGAGATATGCATAATTGGTAACGGTTTTGTATAAAGCTCTTAATTGAACTCTTTTCTATGGTTAACGAAAGTGAATCAATGTAATATAAAATTATCTAATTTGAGTGTATTATGAGTCCTAGATTCTACATAAAGAGATCAATAAATTAGATAAAAAAGTTGGAACCTAAGGAAAAGTATCATACTTCTTATAGAACAAAGAAACTCCTATAATTTGGTAAAATGTGAAAGTCAGATTACCTAAAATAAGATATGTTGAATGATTAGAGGAGAGAAGACAGTGTAAAAAGCGAAGGCTCCTTTGTAATGAAGGAGATAGGTTAAATGACTAATTCGAAAGAATGCTAACTTACATATGGGTGAAAAAGGAAAGTAATTGAATCTATAAAAAAATAGAAGGATGAAGATTTGTCAAATTAAAGAAAAGTTTCAAATTGAACCTAAAAGAATAGAGAAGAAAAGAGAATATATATATATAGATATCTAGATTCAATAGATGAGAGTTAGAAAAAGAATTAAGAAGTAAGTAAGATCTTTCAGATCTTGATTGCTAAAGAATCTATACCTATCAAAGGATGATCAAAGATCCTTATTAGTACTAATTTGCTTGAGCCGTATGCGATGAAAGTCGCACGTACGGTTCTGAAGGGGGGAAAATTTGTAAAAATCTACCTATCCTAATTAGAGACCCTTGTAGTCCACACCCTAAACTATGAATGTTTAATAAAAGTATAAAATTATTTTTATTTAACCTAACGGAAAACATTCCACCTGAGGAGTAAGATCGCAAGATTGAAACTCAAAAGATTAGTCGGTCTTTTATACCAGCAGTGAAGCATGAAGTTTAATTTGATGATACGCAAAGAACCTTACCTATCTTTGAAAATTAGAAAAGATATCATAGATATCTTACAGATCATTTAGATCTCGTAAAATTCAGGCGTTGCATGATTGTCGTCAGTTCGTGTTGTGAAATGTTTTACGAACAAAACCCATTAGAAGAAAATTTATTTTACTCTCTTTTTGGATTACGTCAAATCATTATGACCTAAATAGATAGGGCTAAATTCGTGCCACAAAAATAAATACAAAGGGTAACAAAAGTGAAAGCTAGAGTAAAACCTGAAAAATTATTAGGTTCAGATCGAATTCTGTAATTCGAATTCGTGAAGTAGGAATTGCTAGTAATCGTGAATCAGCTATGTCACGGTGAATAAGAACTAAGAGATGAACTAACCGTCCGTCACTGGGAGAAAAGAAATCTTGTTTGAAATAATATTCTTATCTTTTATTTTTTTTAGAGAAGCCCAAAGGGCTCATCTTATCCCTTTAAAAGATTCTAAATATTTATATTATTATTATAGGTTTCTAATTTCTTAGAAGTCGTAGCAAGGTCGGGTTACGGGAACGTGGTCCGGAATGGTATAATAATATAATTTTATCTAAAAAGACTCCTTAAAAAGGTAGTCATGAATTAAGATAGTAAAGGATAAAAAGATACTTAAAAAAGGAAAGGATAAAAAAATACTTATAAAAAGTCAAGGATAAAAGATAGAAAAGAAGAAAAAGTAAAAAAAAATTAGGTATAATAAGATATATATAGAGAATATATATAGATTCTAGATAAGAAAAAAATCTATCAAAGATCTAATAGATCTTATCTAGATAGAATAGAAGATTTAAAAAGATCTAATAGAATGAGTATGAAAGACTCAAGTAAGTAACTCTCTAAAGAGAGTGAGTAAAGAAGAGGTGTATAAAGATTAAGAAGAAATGATAAAAAGTACTATCTTAGATATAACTATATACTTAATCCCATTAATAGAGACATTAATAACAGTTATAATTTTATTGTTAGGAGTAGCTTTTTTAACTTTAGCAGAAAGAAAAGTAATGGGTAGTATGCAAAGAAGAGTAGGTCCAAATAAAGTAGGTGTATATGGATTATTACAACCAATAGCAGATGGAGTAAAATTATTTCTAAAAGAAACAATAATGCCAGCACATTCAAATGTAATATTATTTATAATAACTCCTGTAATAACTTTCTTATTTAGTTTAATAGGATGGTTAGTGATACCTTTTAATAGTACAACAGTACTTTATGATATGTCATTAGGAATATTATTTATATTAGGAATATCATCATTAGGAGTATATGGAGTAATATTTTCAGGATGGGCAGCAAATTCAAAATATGCATTTATAGGTTCATTAAGATCAACAGCTCAAATGATATCTTATGAAGTAGTCTTAGGATTAATAATATTAACAGTTGTATTTTGTCTTAATGATTATCCTAATCTAATTAAAATAATCTATTCTCAACAAGGTATATGGTATATTCTACCTTTATTACCTTTAGGTATAATGTTTTTTATATCAGCTTTAGCTGAAACTAATAGAGCACCATTTGACTTACCAGAAGCAGAATCAGAATTAGTAGCAGGATATTTTACAGAACATTCAGCAGTACCATTTGTATTATTTTTTTTAGGAGAATATTCAAGTATAATATTAATAGCATCATTAACAGTAATATTATTCTTAGGAGGATGGATATTAATACCTTTAACAAAATTTGATTCATGGGGAATATCTTCATTTATATTTGGTTTTAAAGTCTCATCTATCTTATTTCTTTTTATTTGGGTAAGAGCTACTTTCCCTAGATTAAGATTTGATCAACTTATCTCTATCTGTTGGACTAGTTTATTACCTTTAACTATTGCTTTTATTCTTACAGTACCTGCTATTATCTTAGCATGGATTAATTAAGTGACTATAGATCACTCTCTAAAGAGAGTGAGTTAAGTAAGTAAGAAAGGACTTTTAAGAAGAGTGAGTAAAGTAAGAGTATGAAATAGTCGTAAAGAAGTATAGAAGTAAGTATATAATCAGATTGATTTATCTTACTTAAAGGATAATAGCTTAATAGGTTAAAGCATTTCGCTCATAATGAAAGGAATGAGGGTTCAAATCCCTCTTATCCTAAAAGATTAAGTAAAAGGAAAGGTGGCTGAGTGGTTAAAGCAGGAGATTGCTAATCTCCCGGTCAAAAGACTGGCATAGGTTCGAATCCTATTCTTTCCGAAGAATGAGAATTAATAAAATAAGGAAATATTGTAAAAAGTATCAAAAAGAAGAAAGGACTCTTAAGAAGAGTTCTCATAGAATAAATTAAGAAATTAATAGAGTAAAAAATAGAAAAGAAGATGAGAAAAAGGAAGAATAGAGAGAACTCTCTTTTTTTACTAGAGAGAGTCGATCGAAAATCTATCATAGATATCTTTTCAATCTTATCTTATCTAATATTAAGTTAAATTTATCACTAAAATAAAAGAAAAAAATGTATTTACTTTTAATTTTATTACCTGCTTTAGCATCTTTAATAGTAGGTCTATTAGGAAGAAAGATAGGAAAGAAAGGTGCTCAAATAATAACAACATCATCTATAATGATATCAGCAATAATAGCTATAATCGGATTTTATGAAGTAGGATTAAAAAATTCACCTATATCAATAACAATTATAAAATGGTTAGAATCAGAATCTTTAATCGTAAATTGGGGATTTATATTTGATCCTTTATCAATAAGTATGTGTGTAGTAATATTATCTATATCAGCATTAGTACATCTATATTCAATAGATTATATGAGTGAAGATCCACATATTCAAAGATTCTTTTCATATTTATCATTGTTTACTTTTTTTATGTTAATCTTAGTTACTTCTGATAATTATTTATTAATGTTTATTGGTTGGGAAGGTATCTTCGAATGCCTTAAATGGTTAGATTACTCTAATTTAGAATATCTCTCTTATGAGAGATATGAATCGAATGAAAATTTATTAAAAAGAGATTCTTATTTATCAATTACTTCTTTCTATAACTACTTTAGTAGTCAAAAAAGTCATTTTCCATCCATTCTTTTTAAGAATCATAAAAGATCATTCCATCATGGAAAAATTAGTTCTCTTGAAAGAATAGGACCACATGAAGAAAATACTTTATCAATTATATTTGGATTATTATTAGGTGATAGTCAATTAGAAAAAAGATCACAAGGAATAGGATCTAGATTAAAATTAGATGTAAGTAATAAAAATGTTGAATATCTTTCATGGTTACATAAATATTTTGCAATAAAAGGTTATTGTTCAAAAAAAAAACCAATCTTAAAAACTAAAATAACAAAAAAAGGTAAAGTATTAAGATCTTTCAGATCTCATACTTATACTTTTTCTACTTTTAACTTCATTTATGATAAATTTTATTTATTTGATAAATCATCTAATAAGTATATTAAAATAATTCCTCATGATATAGATAAATTTTTAACACCTTTAGCTTTAGCTATTTGGTTTATGAATGATGGTTCAAAAATAAAGAATTCAGTAAGAATAGGAACTAATTCTTTTACAATAAAAGAAATTAATTTTTTATGTAAAGTATTATATGAAAAATATAATATTATTGCATCCCCTCATTCTGGAGGTGTTGGTAAAAAACATATTCTATATATAATAGTAGATTCTTTACCTACTTCTCTTTCAATGAAAAGATATCCTTTTATAAGTGAACTAAATTAGGTAATCATAGATAATATTTTATATATATCTTAACCATAGTAAATAAATGTCTATCTTTAGGTAATCAAAATGGAGAATAAAGAGTAATGAAGAATATAAAAATATCATAAAGATATTTTCTCTCAATTCATTAACATTTATTTGCGACGTTATTGAAAACGATCAACGAAATTTAGCTTAATTTATAGATCGTCGGTTACATTTTTAATCGCTATCGACTGGTTCAATAACGGGTGTCTGAAATGATGCTCAATGCACAGTCAGAACCGAAGTCAATAATCTTTCAGATCTTACTCTCTTTTTAGGGTCAAATTATTGATACCAAGGCAATATCTAAATCCTCTTAGGTTTTATTGTACAGGAAAATAAAGAATAAGTTTTTAAAAATAGATCTCTTATCTATTTTACTTCTTTATTTTTAAGGTAGGGTTGGAGTCGCTTCTTATCTTTTAATTAATTTTTGGTTTACTAGAATTCAAGCTAATAAATCAGCTATGCAAGCTATACTAATGAATAGAGTAGGAGATTGGGGATTATCAATAGCTTTATTTGGTTTATTCTTAGTATGTGGTACTTTTGATTATTCAATCATCTTTACTATCTCTAACTATATTTCTAATTTAGATTTGACTACTAATGTAATCGTCTTAATTACACTATTCTTATTATTAGCTGGTATGGGTAAATCAGCACAAATTGGTTTACATACATGGTTACCTACTGCTATGGAAGGTCCTACACCTGTTTCAGCTTTAATTCATGCTGCAACAATGGTTACAGCAGGAGTATATCTAATCTTAAGATCATCTCCTTTATTTGAATTAGCTCCAACAAGTTTAATATGTGTAAGTGTAGTAGGTGCATTAACTGCATTATTTGCAGCTACTACAGGTTTATTTCAAAATGATTTAAAAAGAGTTATTGCTTATTCTACATGTTCACAATTAGGATATATGGTTTTTGTTGCTGGTTTAAGTCATTATTCTTTATCTTTTTTTCATTTATTTAATCATGCTTACTTTAAAGCTTTATTATTCTTAAGTGCTGGCTCTATTATTCATGCCTTACATGATGAACAAGATATTAGAAAAATGGGAGGTTTAGTAAAAATATTACCTTTTACTTATACTATGATCTTAATCGGTTCATTATCTTTAATGGCTTTACCCTTTTTAACAGGATTCTATTCTAAAGATGTTATCTTAGAAATAGCTTATGGTCAATATTTTATTACTGGTACATTTACTTATTGGTTAGGTACTTTAACAGCTGTTATAACTGCTTATTATTCATTTAAATTAATTTTTTATACTTTCTTTGGTACTCCTAATGGAAGTAAAGAAATTTATGAAAATAGTCATGAAGCTTCTTTTTTTATGTCTATTCCTTTATTTATTCTAGCTTTAGCTAGTATCTTTATTGGTTTTATCTCTAAAGATTTATTTATTGGTTTAGGTACTACTTTTTGGTTTAATAGCTTCTTTACACATCCTAATAATTATTTAGGTGTTGATATTGAGTTTGGTATCTCTCCTTTAGTTAAATTTTATCCTTTATTTGGTAGCTTATTTGGAGTTTTATTATCTATTTTTATCATTAAACCTTTTAATAATGGTATCTTTTATGATCTTATTAAATTTAGATCTATTAAATTAGGGGAATCTCTTAATAATAATGGTCTCATCTTATCTTTTATTAAATTCTTTAATCAAAGATATTGGTTTGATAATCTTTATAATAACTTTATTATCTCTGGTGCTTTCTATTTAGGTTATATCTTAGCTTATATCTTTGATAGAGGTATTATCGAAATTTTAGGACCTACTGGTTTATCTAATTCTATTAATTCTGTATCTTTATATTTAAAAGAATTAGATAGTGGTTTTATTCCTCATTATGCTTTATATATCTTATTAGGTTCTTTCTTCTTTCTTCTTTCTTCTTTTTAATCTATCCCTTTCTTTCTTCTTTTTAATCTATCCCTTTCTTTCTTCTTTTTAATCTATCCCTTTCTTTCTCTCTCTCTCTTATCACCTCTAGGTGATAAAATATAATTCTTCTACTTAATTACTTAACTACTTAAGATCTTTCAGATCTTACTCTCTTTTTCTGATCCTTTTCTTAAAATAAGATAAGAATAAGAATAAGAATTCTTATTCTTATCTATCTACTACTCTTTTTTAGAGTTGTCATTTTTAAAAAAATAGAATGAAAAATATTAAGAATTTATTAAGATCTTATCAAGTTCATCCTTATCATTTAGTTGAACCTTCTCCTTGGCCTTTAGGAGCTTCTTTAGCTTGTTTAGTTTTAACTATTGGTGGAGCATTAGCTATGCATAATTATATATTAGGAGGTTATTTATTACCAGCAGGATTAATATTAGTATTATATAGTATGATTAATTGGTGGAGAGATGTTATAAGAGAAGGTACATTTCAAGGTCATCATACAAAAGCAGTAAGAAAAGGATTAAGTTTAGGAGTTATCTTATTTATCCTAAGTGAATTATTCTTCTTTATCTCTTTTTTCTGGGCTTTCTTTCATAGCTCATTAAGTCCTTCTGTAGAATTAGGTTCTGTATGGCCTCCTGTTGGTATTGAATCTTTAGATACTTTTGAAATACCTTTATTAAATACTGTTATATTATTATTATCAGGTGCAACAATAACAGTATCTCATAATAAAATGATTAGTGGTGATAAATCTATGACTATCCTATATTTAATCTTAACAATATTATTAGCTACTTTATTCTTATCTTGTCAATATTTAGAATATAATGTAGCACAATTTACAATTGCTGATTCTGTTTTTGGTTCTGTTTTCTTTATCACTACTGGTTTCCATGGTTTCCATGTAATAATAGGTGCTTTATTCTTATTAGTTTCTTTAAATAGAATTATTAATAATCATTTAACAAAACACCATCATTTAGGTTATGAAGCTGCTATCTTATATTGGCATTTTGTTGATTTAATATGGTTATTTGTATTTACTTCTATTTATTGGTGGGGTGGTTAGTTAGTTAGTTAGTTAGTTAGTTAGTTAGTTAGTTAGTTAGTTAATTAGTTAGTTAGTTAGTTAGTTAGTTAGTTAATTAATTAGTTAGTTAGTTAGTTAGTTAATTAATTAGTTAGTTAGTTAGTTAGTTAGTTAGTTAATTTTTTCACTCTTTTTATTCATTCTCTTTATGATCTTTTTTCTTACTCTCCTTTTTTCCTTTTACCTCTCCTTCTCACCCCCCCCCCTTTCTCTTTTTTTTTTTTTTTTTTTTTTCTTTTTTTTTTTTTTTTTTTTTTTTTTTTTTTTTTT
>Ga0157371_10001057_pt1 | contig 30129 bp, 25 predicted proteins | sample C45metaG_FD_113462 | JGI IMG/M metagenome (GOLD analysis project Ga0157371, IMG submission 113462) | Corn rhizosphere microbial communities from Kellogg Biological Station, Michigan, USA - C4-5 metaG | ecosystem: Host-associated > Plants > Roots > Rhizosphere > Soil | place: USA: Michigan... | reverse complement strand
GGGGCAAAAGACGCCGTATTTAACCACAAGCGTGCAGCCGAAACCAAAGGCTGTGCCGCCGCCTAGTCCGAGCATGTCCGAGATCATACAACTTCGCGCAGAGGTACCGTCCGATTTGGGCGGGCAACGCCTCGATCAAGTCGCCGCCCAATTGTTCGCCGAGCACTCGCGCTCGCGCCTTTCCGCCTGGATAAAAGAGGGCCGCCTGACTGTGGACGGGGGCGTGCTGCGCCCGCGCGATACCGTGCATGGCGGCGCTCTGCTGGAGCTCAACGCCGAGCAGGAAGCCCAGGGCGAGTGGGTGGCCCAGGACATCGCCCTGGACATCGTCTACGAAGACGACCAGATGCTGGTCATCAACAAGCCCGCCGGCCTGGTGGTCCACCCGGCGGCCGGGCACGCCGACGGCACGCTGCTCAATGCCCTGCTGCACCATGTGCCGGACATCATCAACGTGCCGCGCGCCGGCATCGTCCATCGGCTGGACAAGGACACCACCGGCCTGATGGTGGTGGCCAAGACCATCCAGGCGCAGACACAACTGGTCACCCAGCTGCAAAGCCGTTCGGTCAGCCGCATCTACGAATGCGTCGTCATCGGCGTGGTCACTGCCGGCGGCAAGATCAACGCGCCGATCGGTCGTCACGGCCAGCAACGCCAGCGCATGGCGGTGATGGAAGGTGGCAAGCAGGCGGTCAGCCATTACCGAGTGCTGGAGCGCTTTCGCTCGCACACCCATGTGCGGGTCAAGCTCGAAACCGGCCGTACGCACCAGATCCGCGTGCACATGTCGCACATCAACTTCCCGCTGGTCGGCGATCAGGCCTACGGCGGTCGCTTCCGCATTCCGCCGGCGGCCAGCGCCACCCTGGTCGACGCGCTGAAAACCTTCCCGCGCCAGGCGCTGCACGCGCGGTTCCTGGAACTCGATCATCCGGTGACCGGCGAGCGCATGGGCTGGGAGTCGCCGCTGCCGGACGACTTCGTCTGGCTGCTGTCACTGCTCAAGCAGGACCGCGAGGCGTTCGTCGGGTGAATGCGGTCACCCAGGGCCTGATCCTGCCTGACTGGCCTGCGCCAGAGCGGGTCAGGGCCTGCGTGACCACGCGCGCCAACGGCAGCAGCCTGCCGCCGTTCGACAGCCTCAACCTGGGCGCCCATGTGGGCGACGAGCCCGCCGCGGTGCTGCGTAATCGCCACGCGTTGCAGGCAGCCCTCGATGTTCGGCCGGCCTGGCTGAATCAGGTGCATGGCACTCAAGTGGTCGAAGCCGACCCGGCACGTGTGGCAGAAGCCGATGCCAGCTGGTCGCATACGCCAGGCGTTGCCTGTGCGGTGATGACGGCTGATTGCCTGCCCGCACTGTTCTGCGACCGCGCCGGTCAGCGTGTCGCGGCGGCCCATGCCGGCTGGCGCGGGTTGGCGGCTGGGGTGCTGGAAGCGACTGCGCACAGCCTGGGCGTGGCCACCGACCAGGTTCTGGTGTGGCTGGGGCCGGCCATCGGCCCGCAGGCGTTCGAGGTCGGCGCCGAAGTGCGTGAAGCGTTCATCGCCACGCACCCCGAGACTGATCAGGCCTTCGTGCCTGGCGTCGCCGAAGGCAAGTTTCTTGCCGATATCTATGCGCTGGCACGCCTTCGATTGGCCGCCATCGGCATCACGGCTGTCTACGGCGGCGGCCTGTGCACCGTCTCCGACCCTCGTTTCTTCTCCTACCGCCGCGCCGCCCGCACCGGGCGTTTCGCCTCGCTGATCTGGCTGCAGTCATAGTCGCTTGCACACCCGTGTGCTTGAATCTTCAATAAATGACCGCATCTAACTGACATCTCCGGCAGGTCTTCTTCATCAGGTGTATCCATCGCTCCGGCCTGCCCTATTTTGGAAGGTGACCCATGCGTATAGACCGTTTGACCAGCAAACTTCAGCTGGCTTTATCCGACTCCCAATCCCTGGCCGTTGGCATGGACCATCCAGCCATCGAGCCGGCCCACCTGTTCCAGGCCCTGCTCGACCAGCAGGGTGGTTCGATTCGTCCTCTGTTGATGCAGGTGGGTTTTGACGTCAGCAGCCTACGCAAGGCGTTGAGCAAAGAACTCGACCAACTGCCGAAAATCCAGAACCCCACCGGCGACGTGAACATGTCGCAGGACCTGGCGCGCCTGCTCAATCAGGCCGATCGCCTGGCCCAGCAGAAAGGTGATCAGTTCATCTCCAGCGAACTGGTGTTGCTCGCCGCCATGGACGAGAACACCAAGGTCGGCAAGCTGCTGCTTGGCCAGGGCGTCACCAAGAAAGCGCTGGAAAATGCCGTGAGCAACCTGCGCGGCGGCGATGCCGTCAACGACCCCAACGTGGAGGAGTCGCGCAAGGCGCTGGAAAAGTACACCGTCGACCTGACCAAGCGCGCCGAGGACGGCAAGCTTGACCCAGTGATCGGCCGCGACGACGAAATTCGCCGGACCATCCAGGTGCTGCAGCGCCGCACCAAGAACAACCCGGTGTTGATCGGCGAGCCGGGGGTGGGCAAGACGGCCATCGCCGAAGGGCTGGCCCAGCGCATCATCAATGGCGAAGTGCCTGACGGGCTCAAGGGCAAACGCCTGTTGTCCCTGGACATGGGCGCGCTGATCGCCGGTGCGAAGTTTCGCGGCGAGTTCGAAGAGCGCCTCAAGTCGTTGCTCAACGAGCTGTCCAAGCAGGAAGGGCAGATCATCCTGTTCATCGATGAGCTGCACACCATGGTCGGCGCCGGCAAGGGCGAGGGCTCGATGGATGCGGGCAACATGCTCAAGCCGGCCCTGGCGCGGGGTGAGCTGCATTGCGTAGGCGCGACCACGTTGAACGAGTACCGCCAGTACATCGAAAAGGACGCGGCCCTCGAGCGACGTTTCCAGAAGGTGCTGGTGGAGGAGCCGAGCGAAGAAGACACCATCGCCATCCTGCGTGGGCTCAAGGAGCGTTATGAAGTCCACCACAAGGTGGCGATCACTGACGGTGCGATCATTGCCGCGGCCAAGCTCAGCCACCGCTACATCACCGACCGGCAGTTGCCGGACAAGGCCATCGACCTGATCGACGAGGCCGCGAGCCGCATTCGCATGGAGATCGACTCCAAGCCCGAGGTGCTCGATCGCCTGGAGCGGCGCCTGATCCAGCTCAAGGTCGAATCGCAGGCATTGAAGAAAGAGGATGACGAGGCGGCCCTCAAGCGCCTGGAAAAACTCAAGGATGAAATCGCCCGCCTGGAGCGCGAATACGCCGACCTCGAGGAAATCTGGACGTCGGAAAAAGCCGAAGTGCAGGGTTCGGCGCAGATTCAGCAGAAGATCGAGCAGTCTCGTCAGGAGCTGGAAACGGCGCGGCGTCGCGGTGACCTGAGCCGCATGGCCGAACTGCAGTACGGCGTCATCCCGGATCTGGAGCGCAGCCTGCAGATGGTCGATCAGCACGGCAAGAGCGACAACCAGTTGCTGCGCAGCAAAGTCACCGAGGAAGAGATCGCCGAGGTGGTGTCCAAGTGGACCGGCATCCCGGTGTCGAAAATGCTCGAGGGCGAGCGGGACAAACTGCTGAAGATGGAAAGCCTGTTGCACCAGCGCGTCATCGGTCAGGAAGAGGCCGTGGTGGCGGTCGCCAATGCAGTGCGGCGCTCGCGTGCCGGGCTGTCGGATCCGAACCGGCCGAGTGGCTCGTTCATGTTCCTGGGCCCGACCGGCGTCGGCAAGACCGAGCTGTGCAAGGCGTTGGCCGAGTTTCTGTTCGACACCGAAGAAGCGATGGTGCGAATCGACATGTCCGAGTTCATGGAGAAACATTCGGTGGCGCGCCTGATTGGCGCCCCACCGGGCTACGTGGGCTATGAGGAGGGCGGCTACCTGACCGAGGCCGTACGCCGCAAGCCTTATGCCGTGGTGCTGCTGGACGAGGTGGAGAAGGCCCACCCGGATGTGTTCAACGTTCTGCTGCAGGTGCTGGAAGACGGCCGCCTGACCGACAGCCACGGACGTACCGTCGATTTTCGCAACACGGTCATTGTGATGACGTCGAACCTGGGCTCTGCGCGCATCCAGGAGCTGGTCGGCGATCGTGAAGCGCAGCGTGCGGCGGTGATGGACGCGGTCGGCTCGCACTTCCGGCCCGAATTCGTCAACCGCATCGACGAAGTGGTGATCTTCGAGCCGCTGGCCAGGGACCAGATCGCCGGCATCACCCAGATCCAGCTGGGCCGTTTGCGCAGTCGCCTGGCCGAGCGCGAGTTGAGCCTGGAACTCAGCCCGCAGGCGCTCGACAAGCTGATTGCCGTGGGCTACGACCCGGTCTACGGGGCACGCCCGCTCAAGCGCGCCATCCAGCGCTGGATCGAGAACCCGCTGGCGCAGCTGATTCTGTCCGGGCAGTTCCTGCCCGGTACGCCGGTCACGGCCAGCGTCGAGAACGACGAGATTGTGTTCAACTGAAACGGCGGGCGGGGCGCTGGCGCAGGTCAGCGCCCCGGGTGAAGATTTTCCTTTGCAATTTTGTGGCAACGCTTGTAAAGTGCGCCCCGCTGTATGTCACCCGCAGATCCGCGGTTCATCCGGGGATCTGAAAAAAAGTTGCAAATCAGTGTCTTGAAAGCGATTTAAGGGTTGACAGGGGTTTTGAAGATTGTAAAATAGCGCGCCTCAGAGACGTGAACGTAGCGATACGAACAGGTCGAGGAGTTCAAGGCGGTAGCGATACAAGCTTTGAAATTGCAACATCGCAGTATCTGAAATTGATAGTTCCGTGATAGCTCAGTCGGTAGAGCAAATGACTGTTAATCATTGGGTCCCAGGTTCGAGTCCTGGTCACGGAGCCAAATTTCATATCGGGGTATAGCGCAGTCCGGTAGCGCGCCTGCTTTGGGAGCAGGATGTCAGGAGTTCGAATCCCCTTACCCCGACCATTTTTGGGTCGTTAGCTCAGTTGGTAGAGCAGTTGGCTTTTAACCAATTGGTCGTAGGTTCGAATCCCACACGACCCACCATTTTTGATTCCGGTTCGCTGGAATCGAATCTTAAAAGTCAGTCGTTAAAGCGATTGGCACAAAAAAAGCGCCTCTCGAGGTGCTTTTTTTTTACCGGGGTATAGCGCAGTCCGGTAGCGCGCCTGCTTTGGGAGCAGGATGTCAGGAGTTCGAATCCCCTTACCCCGACCATATCTGTACGAGAAAGGCGCCTTGCGAAAGGCGCCTTTTTTCGTTGTGCCGCTTATTGTGTCGCGCTCAGATCGTCGTCTCGGGCTTGGAAACGGCGACCTGCGCTGGCGTGCTCGGCAGGTCGCTGCTGGCGTAATAGGTGTATTTGTAGGATGCCAGGGCCCGATAGAACAGGCGTTGGGGCAGCACGGCCCACAAAGCGAATTTGCACGCAATGTTCAGCAGGGCGCGGGCAGAACCGCCTTCCTTGAGCCGCATCTTGAGCACGCGCATCGATCCATAGTGGGAAGACACGCCGCCGAGTTCGAATTCACAGACGATGCTTGGCAAAAAGATCGCACTGTGGCGGGCAATGGCGCGCGCGGTGTAGTCGCCGTCGGCGCTGATGGGCAGATCCAGGCGATAGCGCTGGTCTACGTAAAAGCTGCGTGGGTAAAACGTCGCCTGATGCGAGGGGCTGCTGAACGCATTGCTGTCGCGGCCCAGGCCGGGGCGCAGGTACCGATCCTGTTGGAAAACCTCCATGCTGTAGCCGAGCACGACTTTGCCTGCACAATCATGATGGTCCAGGAAGGCGGCGGGATCGAAGCCCGGGTAAAAGCGGTCACCGGCATTCATGAAGATCAGGTGGTCACCTCGGGCGCGGTCCACGCCCTTGTTCATGGCATCGTACAGCCCGTCGTCAGGCTCGCTGAGCCATTGCAGGGATGGATTGTCCAGCGTTCCCAGGTAGTCGGCGATCTCGCTGTTGGTGCTGCCGTCGATGACCCAGAGTTCTGTCTGGGCATTGAGCAGGGGCATGATGTTGGCCACAGTTTTCTGTAGGCCGTTCAAGTCATTGAACACCACGGTCACGATCGTCAGTTTCATGTGCAGTCCGGTCAGGCAGCTAGCCGACCCGGCAGTGCGTGGTCACTGCCGGGTCTGATCTGTATTAATGCAATTTCAACCGTGGCTCGGTACCCCGCCCGATCCGGCTGCTCAGCATCAGCATGGCCGTGCGGAACACGCCAAACAGCGCCATCTGATGCATGCGATACAGAGACACATAGAAGATTCGTGCCAACCAGCCCTCCAGCATGACGCTACCGGTCAGATTGCCCATCAAATTGCCGACCGCCGAGAAACTCGACAGTGAAATCAGTGAGCCATAGTCCTTGTAGGTGTACTCCGGCAGCGGCTTGCCTTCGATGCGCAGCTTCAGCGACTTCACCAACAGCGACGCCTGCTGGTGAGCGGCCTGGGCGCGTGGCGGTACGTTGCGGTCCGTGCCGGGCTGTGGGCAGGCTGCGCAGTCACCGAAAGCGAAGATGGCGTCGTCACGGGTTGTCTGCAGGGTAGGGCGCACCACCAGTTGCTGGATGCGGTTGGTTTCCAGGCCGTCGATGTCGCGCAGGAACGCCGGCGCGCGGATGCCGGCTGCCCACACCTTCAAGCCGGCCGGAATTTCCTGGCCACCGACAGTCTTCAAAGACGTTTCCGTCACTTCGCTGACGGCTGCATTCGTCAAAACAGTGACGCCGAGCTTCTCCAGGGTCCGATGCACGGGCTCGCCGATGCGCTCGGGAAGCGCCGGCAACACTCGCGGGCCGGCTTCGATCAAGGTGATGCGCATGTTCTCCGGCTTGATGCGCCCCAGCCCATAGGCTGCCAGCTCGCGCGCCGCATGGTGCAGTTCCGCCGCCAGTTCGACGCCGGTGGCCCCGGCCCCAACGATGGCGACGCTGATCTGCTCGCGGCTCAGGTCGTGGCCGGCGTGCGCCCGCAGATAGTGGTTGAGCAATTGCTGATGGAAGCGCTCGGCCTGTTTGCGGGTGTCGAGAAACAGGCAATGCTCGGCGGCGCCCTGGGTACCGAAGTCGTTGGTGGTGCTGCCCACGGCGATCACCAGGCTGTCGTAGGCCAGCGAGCGGGCGGGCACCAGTTCTTCGCCCTGCTCATCCAGGGTAGCACTGAGCTGAATGGTCTTGCCCGCACGGTCCAGGCCGCACATACGACCCAGTTGGAACTCGAAGTGATTCCACTTGGCCTGGGCAACGTAGTTCAGCTCGTCTTCATAGGAGTTCAAGGAGCCGGCGGCCACTTCATGCAGCAGCGGTTTCCAGATGTGCGTCAGGTTGGCGTCCACCAGTGTCACACTGGCGCTACCGCGCTTGCCCAGGGTTTTACCCAGGCGGGTGGCCAATTCCAGGCCGCCGGCGCCGCCGCCGACAATTACGATGCGGTGAGTCATGGAGATCTCTCATAAGGTTTACGGAATTCGGGACGCCTGCGGACGGCGGGGCCGGCTGTCGAAGTTGGGCGAGCGCAAGGCAGCTCATAGCGCCAGAGGGTTCGGCAGGTCGCGGCTCATCGAGTCTTACAGGCATAGATACGAAAAAGGGGCAAAAAGTTACACGCTGGCGGTGCATCAATGGCGCGTAGTATGCACCATCTCGCCGACCCGGCAGGGGCCAGGTCACAAGCTTATTCCGACATCGAAAACGATACTTCTGCCCAGGTTGCTGCGTAAGAAATCCGGCGCATCGGGATGGGCGAACAGCACGCGGGCGAATGTCGGGCCGACCAGCGACAGCGAGCGCCAGCCTTGGCGCAAGTATTCGGTAGGGGGCGGGAAATGGCTGTTGAGGTCCAGCACTTCGCGCTTGAGGCTGGCGAAGGCAATGATGTCCAGCTCGGCCAGGTCGAGGCCGCGTTCGCGGTAGTTGTGCGACTTCTTGCGCAGCGTCGGCGCCAGGCGCTGCAGCAGCTCCTGGGCGCCGATGCGCTTGGGCCGCGCTTCGCGCCGCACCAACTGGCTGAGCGAAAAAGCACTGCGCCGGCGCTGCAATTCCTGACGCCACTCGTCATTGAGCCGACGCCCCTCATCCAGCACGAAGAACACCTCGAAGCTGGCGTCGCGAAACAGCACGTCGGGAGGCTCTTGGCCAGCGGCAGTGAATTCGTCGGCGCGATAGGGGATGTTCAGGCCTTGCAGCAACCGTTCGCAGACCCAGCGCTCGCGCTCCCACTTGCGCGCGTTGGACAGGAACGCATTGGCCTGCTCGGCCTGGCTGGTCAATAGCCGCAGATAATCCGAATCATCCATGGCCTGGCCTATCCCTCAATGACCGCGCGGCGGCAGCTCTTCGGAAAACAGGTCGTCTTCGGCATCCGGGCTCACCGGGATCTTGTGTTCTTCCGAGGCCCAGGCCCCGAGGTCGATCAGCTTGCAGCGGTCCGAGCAGAACGGCCGATTGGCATTGGCGGCGGTCCATTCCACCGGGGCGCCGCAGGTGGGGCATTCAACGTTCAAAGGGGCACTCATGGCCGGCCTCCAGGTAAAGTCAGGTAAACATGATGCAGCCGCTCGACCTCCGACCGTAGCCAGGACAGGTCGCGGTCGTTGACGATCACGTCGTCGGCCAGGCGCAGGCGCTCTTCGCGGCTGGCCTGGGCCTTGAGGATCGCCTGCACCTGTTCGGCACTGGTGTGGTCGCGCGACAGCGTGCGCTCGATGCGCAGGGCTTCCGGCGCGTCGATCACCAGCAGGCGCTGGGCGATCCGGTATTGCCCGGACTCCACCATCAGCGGCGAAACGAACACCGAATAAGGCGAGATCGCAGTGGCCAGCGACTCGGCAATTTCCGTCGCGATCAGCGGGTGCAACAATGCCTCGACCCAACGCCGCTGTTCGGCGTCGGCGAAAATCAGTTGCCTCAGCGCCGCGCGGTCCAGGCTGCCGTCGGCCTGCAGCACCTGCGGGCCGAAGTGCTCCACCAGTTGCGCCAGCGCCGGCCGGCCCGGCTCGACCACCCAGCGCGCCGCCTGATCGGCATCGACCACGTGCACGCCCAGTTCGGCAAAACGCTGCGCGGCCGCGCTTTTACCGCTGGCGATACCGCCCGTGAGGCCCAGTACCCAGGGTGTGCGAACAGCTGTCGTCATTGGAATCCAGCGAACTGCATGTATGAGGCGGTTATTTGATCACCCCAGAGCAATGCAATCCACCCCGCAATGGCCAAATAAGGCCCGAAAGGGATCGGCGTGCTGGTGTGTGCGTTGCGCAGTTTGAGCAGAATGATGCCCAGCACCGCCCCCACCAGCGACGACAGCAGGATCGTCAGGGGCAGCACCTGCCAGCCGCCCCAGGCCCCGAGCATGGCCAGTAACTTGAAATCGCCGTGGCCCATGCCTTCCTTGCCGGTCACCAGCTTGAACAGCCAGTACACCGTCCACAGGGTCAGGTAGCCCAGGGCGGCGCCCCACACGGCGTCGCCCAGCGGCACGAACAGCCCGTTGGCGTTCACCAGCAACCCCAGCCAGAGCAATGGCAGCACCAGGGCGTCGGGCAGCAGTTGGTGGTCCACATCGATCATGCTCATGGCCAGCAGTCCCCAGCCGAGCAGCAGGAAAGCGCCGGCCTGCCAGCTGAAGCCGAAGTGCCATGCAACAAAGCCGCTGATCAAGGCGCTGCCCAGCTCCACCAGCGGGTAGCGCTTGCTGATGGGCGCCCGACAGGCCGAGCAGCGGCCTTTGAGCCACAGATAGCTGAGCACCGGAATATTTTCCCAAGCGCGGATGCGATGGGCGCACTGTGGGCACTCGGAGTGCGGCAACACCAGGTTGTAGGTGCCGGTGGCGGGCTCTGCGGGCAGCTTCAGAATGTCGCGCGCCTGCTGCTGCCAGTCACGCTCCAGCATCCGTGGCAGGCGATGGATCACCACGTTGAGGAAACTGCCGACCAACAAGCCGAGGATCAGGGCGAAAACAACAAAGGCCAGCGGGGTGCCGGCCATGAAATCGGATAGGGGCATGGGATCAGACTACGTTGCCAAGCTGGAAGATAGGGAGGTACATCGCGATCACCAGGCCGCCGACCAGCACACCCAGCACAGCCATGATCATTGGCTCCATCAGGCTGGTCAGGCTGTCGACCATGTTGTCGACCTCGGCTTCGTAGATGGTCGCAACGCGGTCGAGCATGTCGTCCAGGGCGCCGGATTCTTCGCCGATGGCGGTCATCTGGATGGCGAGCGATGGAAAGATGGCGGTCGAGCGCATCGAGTAATTCAACTGCATGCCTGTCGAGACATCCTGTTTGATCCGCAGCACGGCGGCCTTGAAGACTGAATTGCCGGCAGCGCCAGCGACCGAGTCCAGCGCCTCCACCAGAGGTACACCGGCGGCAAAGGTTGTCGACAGGGTGCGAGCAAAGCGCGCGACGGCAGACTTGTACAGGATCTGGCCGACGATCGGGATCTTGAGCACGAAGCGATCCAGGGCGTCACGCATTTTCGCGCTGCGTTGGTAGGCATTCTTGAACACGAAAACAGCGGCGATGCCAAGGCAGATAATCGCCAGATACCAGTCCTGGACGAAGGTTGAAAGACCCATGACCATCAGCGTGAACGCTGGCAGTTCCGCACCGAAGCCTTCGAAAATCGATTGGAACTGCGGTACGACTTTGATCAGCAGGATACCGGACACCACAATGGCAACCAGGATCACGGCGATCGGGTAGGTCATGGCCTTCTTGATCTTGGCCTTGAGGATCTCGGTCTTCTCTTTGTAGGTGGCCACCCGGTCCAGCAACGTTTCCAATGCGCCCGCCTGTTCGCCGGCGTCGACGAGGTTGCAGTACAGATCGTCAAAATATTTGGGATGCTTGCGTAGCGAGGACGCAAAACTGTTGCCGGCGGCCACCTCCTGTTTCACTTCCTCGACCAGCTTGCGCAGGTTCGGGTTCTCGACGCCGTCGGCGATGATGTCGAAAGACTGCAACAGCGGTACGCCCGCACGCATCATCGTCGCCATTTGGCGCGTGAACAGCGCAATGTCCATCGGCTTGATTTTCTTGCCGCGGCGCAGGAACGAGGCCGTTTTCTTGCGGACCTTGCCTGGGTTGATCCCTTGCTTGCGCAATTGAGCCTTGACCAGCGCAGGGTTCTGCCCGGCCATTTCCCCTGAGAGTTTCGTGCCCTTACGGTCAAGGCCTTCCCAGGCATACAGATTGACTTTTGCCGCTTTGACCGCCATTGCTTAGTCCTTGGTTACCCTGTTCACTTCAGCCAGACTGGTAACACCCTGCATGACCTTGACCAACCCTGACGTGCGCAGGTCATTGAATCCTTCTTTACGCATCTGCGTTGCGATTTCAATGGAGTTTCCCGACTCCATGATCAGACGCTGCAGCTCCCGGGTGATTTTCACCACTTCGTAAATACCCTGGCGTCCCTTGTAACCGCCATTGCATTGCTCGCATCCCACGGGCTCATAAACGGTAAAGGTGCCGATCAATGCCTCGGGGAAACCCTCTTCGATTTGCACCTCGCGCGGTATGTCCGACTCCTTCTTGCACAGCGGGCAGAGCTTGCGAGCCAGCCGTTGGGCGATGATCAGGTTCACCGAGGTGGCAATGTTGAAACTGGCGACCCCCATGTTCATCAAGCGCGTCAGTGTCTCGGCGGCGCTGTTGGTGTGGAGCGTCGACAACACCAAGTGACCGGTCTGGGCAGCCTTGATCGCGATTTCTGCCGTCTCGAGATCTCGAATCTCACCCACCATGATTACGTCAGGATCCTGACGAAGAAACGACCTCAGCGCTTGCGCAAAGTCGAGTCCTTGACGGTTATTGACGTTGACCTGGTTGATGCCTTCCATGTTGATCTCTACCGGGTCCTCCGCCGTGGAGATGTTGATATCCACGGTGTTGAGGATGTTGATACCGGTGTAAAGCGACACGGTCTTACCGGAACCTGTAGGACCCGTTACAAGAATCATGCCTTGAGGCTGACTGAGCGCTTGCAGATACAACTCTTTCTGATGAGGCTCGTAGCCCAGCGCGTCGATCCCCATCTGCGCACTGGTGGGATCGAGGATCCGCATGACGATTTTTTCGCCCCACAGCGTGGGAAGCGTGTTGACCCGGAAATCGATGGCCTTGGTTTTCGAGATGCGCATTTTGATCCGGCCATCCTGCGGCTTGCGCCGTTCGGAAATGTCCAGGCTGGCCATGACCTTCAAGCGGGCCGCGATGCGTCCTGCGAGGTTGATGGGCGGACGTGCGATTTCCCTGAGCATGCCGTCGGTACGAAAACGCACGCGGTAGGATTTCTCGTAGGGTTCGAAGTGCAAGTCCGAGGAGCCGCCACGGATGGCGTCCAAAAGCATCTTGTTGACGAAGCGCACCACGGGGGCGTCATCGGCCTCCGGGCCTATGGCCTCGTTGCGGTTGTCGTCCACCGTCTCGACATCGAGGCCGTCGAGATCCACGTCGCCCAGTTCTTCAAGGCCCGTGGAGCTGTGTTCGAAGAAGCGTTCGATGGCGTCGGTGAGCTTGTCGTCCTCGACTAGGATGGCTTCGGTGGTCAGGCCGGTACTGAACTGAATGTCAGTGATGGCCTGATGGTTGGTCGGATCGGAGATGCCGAGAAACAGCTTGTTGCCGCGGCGCCACAGCGGGAGTGCGTGGTGCTGCCTGACCAGTTTTTCACTGACGAGTCCGCGAGGCTGGGCTTCTTTATCCAGCATGCCCAGGTCCAGCAGGGCCACGCCAAACTGGTCGGATGCAACCTCGGCCACCTGCCGTCCCTGCACGAGCTTGTTCAGCACCAGGTAGTGCACCAATGACACCTTTTCCCGCTGCGCTTGCTGCAGAGCTTGCTGTGCCTTGGCGTCGGTGATCAGTTCAGCCGAAACCAATTGCTTGGCCAAGCCAGTGAGGGCGATATCGTTCATAGGAGCACCGGGAAATACGATCCGTGTTTTATAGCCTAGTAGAGCTTGGGTGCCAAATCGGTAGAACTGGCGCGGCCGCTTCGCTGTAGGGGTGAAGGCCGACGATTCGCGTCACTTCATGATGTCAAGGGTCAGGTACGTCATCGCTAGGCACTCTGCCGACAGAAAAAAGCCCGCACTCGGCGGGCTTTTCAAGCGATTAACCTTACTTCGCGGTGAAGGTCGCACTTGCGCAACTGCTGGTTGCACCTTTGGAGTTGTTGACCGTGCACACCCAGGTGATGCCTGCTGCGTTGGACGTTGGAACCAGTTGGGCCGCAGTGGCCACGCCGCCCGAACCGATAGTGGCACTTACCAGTGTACCGGCGCTGCAAGAGGCGTTGGTAGGCATCGTAATGCCGGTGCAAAGATCGGTAGCACCTTCGTTGGCATTCAAGCTGACTTGCTGCTTAGCCGCCGCCAGGCTGGCTACAGCGCTGGCGCCGTTGGCGCGAGCAGTATAGTTCTGGTATTGAGGCAGCGCGATGGCTGCCAGGATGCCGATGATCGCGACAACGATCATCAGTTCGATAAGGGTAAAGCCTTTCTGGGCGGAGACGTTCATTCTAAAACCTCGACAGTGTCAATATTAGGTCAGTCAGAGGACTGCTTCCTATGTACCTCAGCAAGCGCCATGCCAGAATGCACAATGAGGTGAGCTCTGATTTTTCAGCAGCTTCAAGGCACGGTCGGCGCTGTGTAGGTGCACGAGGACGTCGCGGCCTTTTCGTTGCTGACCGTACATTTCCACTGGGTGATGTTTTGGCTGGTGTCGACGGTCAGTGTCACGGTCGTTGCCAGTGCCTCGCTGCTACCCACCGAGGCGCTGGTCAGGGAACCGGCTGTACAAGACGCGCCCTTCGGCAGAAGGCCAGCGGTATTGCTGCAGAGGTTCGTGGCGCCATCATTGGCATTCATCCCCACCTGTTGCTTGGCCGACGCCAGGCTGGAGACAGCACTGGCCCCATTGGCCCGGGCCGTATAGTTCTGATACTGCGGCAAGGCGATAGCCGCGAGGATACCGATGATCGCCACGACGATCATGAGCTCTATCAATGTGAAACCGTGTTGTGAAGATCCGTTCACGGCGGGTCATCCTGAAGTAGGGTTGGTAAAGACAGACAGAGCAAGGCGCATGCCATCGCGCAAGGTGCCAATCGCCGCTCAAGCACTGACAATTATTGTCAGTGTATGGCGCTTTTTGGTGGTTGAGTTTACATTGCCCAGCATAGCCGGTGTAGCTCAGTCGGTAGAGCAGCGCACTCGTAACGCGAAGGTCGTAGGTTCGATTCCTATCTCCGGCACCATCATATGGCTTCACGCAGTATCAGACGCTGCATGACGCTGCGAGCTCCATACCAAGACGCCCGGCTTCCAATATGAAGTGGGATGCTTATCTGCGGATTTGGATGCACGGGCAAGTACTCAATTCATCCCCAGCCCCAACCCTTCTAAACCAAGCCTTTCAGCGCAATCCACTGCCGCTGCCCAGCCCCCGCGCCCTTGATCTTTGCCCCTTTTCTGCGTTATAGCTAAAAAGGAATCCCGGCAACCCAACAGGAAAACATCCCATCCCTATGCACGGAATCACACGTATCCATCGCCCCTCCGGCCCACTGTCCGCCTTCCTCAGCGCGCACCGTGGGCCTCAAACAGAGAGCTGCATCGATGCAGCCGTAACACCCGCTCGTTCTGCTATGCCCCGCCTGCGACCGACTCTGCCAGGCCACCGCGCTACCTTGCGCAATCACCACGTCCCGCCCCCTGCCTTTGTTTTTGATCGTTAGCCGCTGATACGGCGCAGCCACTGTCGTCTCGCTCGACGAAATCTGCTCGCCCGGCTTTTTCTATCTGTTTGCACGATCCACCTTTGCCAGCGGCACTCACCCGGTTGACCCGCGGCCATCACCGAACAACGCGCTTGCTGCGCCCTGATCACGGGCTGTGAAGTGTCGCGTTGCTACGTAGAGAGGAGCTCTAATGATTTTCTTCCACGGTAAACGAATTCTCAGCGCCATCTTCGACATGGACGGCACCATGTTCGACACCGAGCGATTGCGCTTCAAAACCCTGAAACAAGCCTCGTTGGAGATCTTCGGCAAGGCCCTGAGCGAAGAGACCCTGGTCGGTTCGCTGGGCTTGAGTGCGAAAAAGGCCGAGGCGCTGGCCAAGGCGCACAACGGCGATGACTTTCCCTACGCGCAAATTCGCCAGCGCGCCGATGAACTGGAGCTTGAGCACGTGCGTAACCAGGGGGTGCCGATCAAGCCGGGCCTGCTGGAAGTGCTGGAGCGGCTGCGCAAGAGCGGCATGACCATGGCGGTGGCGACGTCCAGCCGTCGCGCCATCGCCGAGGAATACCTGATCAACGCCAATGTGTTGAAGTACTTCGACATCACCGTGTGCGGCGACGAGGTCAGCCATGGCAAGCCGCATCCGGAAATTTTCCTCAAGGCCGCGAGTGCGCTGAATTGCGCGCCGGGCAGTTGCTTCATGGTCGAAGACTCGGAGAACGGCATGCTGTCGGCGATCCGGGCCGAGGGTCAGCCGATCCTGATCGAGGACATCAAGGCGCCTGCGCCCGAGGTCAAGGCCGGCGCGCTGAAGGCGTATGCCAGCATGCATGAATTCCTCGAAGACCTGAGCGAGTGCATGCCGGACCTGGGCACCCCCGAGCTGACCGAGTCGTTTCCCCAGGCACTCAACCAGTTCCGTGTGGGTATTCACGGTTTCGGTGCCATCGGTGGCGGCTACCTGACGCAGATATTCTCGCACTGGGACGGCTACACCCGGCCCTGCGAGATCATCGCCGCCACCCGTTCACGGATGCTGCGCGAAACCATTTCGGCGTTTGGTCGGTTCAGTGTGCGCTATGGCGCCACCTCGTTCGACCAGACCATTGAAAACATGACCATGATCGACCTGGACGACGCCCAGGCGGTCATTGGTATGTACGACGTGGCCGAGATCATTGGCCTGAGTTTGCCCGAGCAAGCCATTCGGCAGCAGGCCGGTGTGATCGCGCAAGGGCTGGTGCGCCGTTTCGAGCGCCGTGGCCGTGAACTGACGATTCTCATCCTGCTCAACAAGGTCGGCGGTGCTGCGTTTGTGCGTCGCCATGTCGAGGCCGAGTTGGGCAAACTGGTGTCGGCGGACATCTGCAAGCAAATCATCGCCAAGACTCACTTTGCCGAAACCGTGGTCAGCCGCATCGTGTCGAAAATCTCCAACGAGGCGCTGATGCGTCAGTTGCGCATCAAGTCGGAAATTTTCCAGAACGCGATCAACGAACACACCGAGGCGGCCGCCTCGCCAACCACGCCAGCGCCGGAATACGAACGCTTGATAGGCCGCTTCCGGCCATTTGCCCAGTCCAGCAACGCGCTGAGCCAGTTGCACTTGATCCTGTTCAACAGCGAACCGGACATGCCCTTGTATGTGGAGCGCGGCAGCAACCTGTTGGAACGCTTGCGCCAGGTCAAGACCGTGGAAGACATCGCGCAGATTCAGGTCATCAAAAACCGCCTGTGGAATGGGCCGCACGCGATCATCGCCTGGTACGCCAGCCTACTGGGCTATTCGTGGCTGGGGCAGGGCATGGGTGACGCCCGCGTCAGCGCGTTGGCCGAGCGCCTGATTCGCCAGGAAGTGGAGCCGGCCCTGGTGGCCGAGAACGAGCAGATGCACGAAGCCGTGGCAGGCTTTGCGCAGATTTTCCTGGAGCGCTGCAAAACCTCGTTCAAAGACCCGTGCGTACGGGTAGGGCGCGACCCGCTGCGCAAATTGCAGCGCAATGAACGTATTCTCAGCAGCATCGACCTGGCCAGGAAGCACGGCATCGAGGCATCGGCACTGGAGTTCGGCACTGCCCTGGCGATTCACTATGCGCTGCGTTCCACCGACAGCAAGGACCAGGAAAGCCAGCTGATGAAGCAGCTTTACCAGGACAGCGGCAGCGTCGAGGCGGTGTTGACCCACACCGGCAACTACAATGGCCGGCCTTATCCCGGCCTGGATCCAGTCGCGGATGCCGAGCTGGTGCAAGCGATCGCCGGGCACTTCCACCAGTTGGTCGAGCCGAACTCCAGCCATTGGGCGTGGCCCCTCCACACAGCGGCTTGATGGGCGAGGCGGGCACTCGGTGCCGGGGGTGCTTCGCGCAATTTTGACCAAACGCGCAAAGCGTGGTTTCCTGACATCTTCGTCAGGTACAGGGGCGACCACGCCCGCTGATGACCGGCGCGCAGACGGCCCTGTTGCAGGGCTGGCTGCGGCAAACACGCTGTATACGATCCCCCGGCAAAGGACTGTCGGTTTATTGCACTCTGTCGAATGGTCTCGATATGTCCCGATCCGATTTGCCCCTTGCGCCCTCTGCCGACCCCGTGCCGGTGATCTTTCCCGAGCCCTTCCGACCGCTAGGCTGTGCCGAATGTCGCAACCTGGAAAAGCTGGGTTTCGAATTCACCATGGCGTTTCAGCCGATTCTCGACTTGCGTCGACAGCAGCCCTTCGCCTACGAGGCGCTGGTGCGAGGTGTCAACGGCGAGTCCGCAGCGACGATTCTGGGCCTGGTCCACGATGGCAACCGCTATCGCTTCGACCAGGCCTGCCGCGTCAAGGCGATCGAGCTGGCGACCCGCTTGGGGTTGCTGGAAATACCTGACTGCAAGCTGAGCATCAACTTTCTGCCCAATGCCGTGTACCGCGCCGAAACCTGCGTGCGCGCTACGTTGGAGGCAGCGCGGCAGTATGGTTTTCCGGTGGATCGCTTGATGTTCGAAGTGACCGAAGGCGAGCAGGTGGACGACCCCGAGCACTTGAAGTCGATTTTCGCCGAGTATGAGCGCCAGGGCTTCACCACGGCGATCGATGACTTCGGTTCGGGATATTCAGGCCTGAACCTGCTGGCGACGTTTCAGCCCAAGGTGCTCAAGATCGACATGGCGCTGACGCGCAGCATCGATAGCGATCCGGTGCGCGAGGCCATCGTGGCAGGCGTGGTGCTGGTGGCCGACAGGCTGGGTATCACCGTGGTGGCCGAAGGCGTGGAAACTGAAGGTGAGCGCGATGCGTTGCTGTCGCTGGGGATTCACCTGCAGCAGGGCTACCTGTTCGCTCGGCCCGAGGTCGAGCAGTTGCCGCTCAAGCGGTGAGGCTGTCGGCGAGGCCGGCAGCCCCTGACGCCCTTATTCTTCGATCACGAAGTTGTATTTGTCCTCGATCAGCATCTGCAGGTAGCTCTCGAAGCTGTCGGCGATGACCACGTATTCATCCGGGTTTTGCAGGAAGCGCACCACCTGGCCGACTGTGCCGTTAGCGCGCGGGTTGAAGTCGAGGTACAGCTTGGACGTCTCGCCATTGTTCATGCAATGGGAGAAGCACAGGCGCTCGGCCATCGGCACCTCCGGATCGACTCGCTTGTCAGCCATTTCCGGGCTTTCCAGGAAGTCGTCGCCGTAGGCGTCGGCGATGCTTTGGGCATGCTCGCGGCGCTCCTGCAGAATTTGCGCGACCGAACGCAGGTAGTAGGGATACTCGACCATATCCGAACCCAGCATCAGCACCGCAATTTCGCCTTTTTCGTAGGCCTGCCAGTGAGTTCCGTTGATTTTACCCAGCAACTGCTGCAAGGCAGGCGGGCATTGCGGGTAGGCGGCTTGCAGTTCGGACAATTGATCAGGTGTAGCACCCACTCCCAAGGCCAGTTCATCCAGGCTCTGTTGAGGCAAGGCACCCTGAAGTCCGGTGTAAAACTTCTCGACAATACTCAAGGGGGCATTTCCTTCCGGTTGTGTTGTTCGGTCACCGTCAGGGCATTCGAGAGCTGCGTCAAGGGATTTTACGCTTTACCGGGCAATGGCGAGGCAGGTACTCGCCAGCCGGTGGGGCATTCAGCCCTGTTTGAGGCGCAAGGTGTAGTGTGCGCTCACGGCGCTCATCTGCGGCTGGAAGTGCGTGTTGGTGATCGAGTACACCTGCACGCGGCCGTCGCTCAGATGGTGCTCGAGCTGGTCACCGGCGCCGGCGTTGAGGGTCACCTCATAGATCAAGGCCTTGTTGGCCTCGATGTGGGTCTGGAACGGGCCGAAACGGGCGCCGTCGATACGAATGATGTAAACCGTGTCAGTGCCCGGGTTGCTTGCGTTCGTCACTGCAAAAACTCCATACCTTGATCATCGCGTTATAAAAAGGCTTGCTCGGTCCAATGGCCGTCAAAGGCTCAGGCGCATGGACAGGTCCACGGCCTTGACGTCCTTGGTCATGGCACCGATGGAAATGTAATCCACCCCGGTCTCGGCGATGGTCTGCAGCGTGCTTTCATTGATGCCGCCGCTGGCTTCGAGTTTGGCCTTGCCGGCGTTGAGGCCCACGGCTTCGCGCATATCGTCCAGGCTCAACTCGTCGAGCATGATGATATCGGCGCCGGCCTGCAGTGCCTCGTGCAGCTCGTCGAGGCTTTCCACTTCGATCTCCACCGGTTTGCCCGGTGCGATGCGGTGCGCGGCGGCGATGGCCAGAGCAATGCCGCCACACGCGGCAATATGATTTTCCTTGATCAGGAACGCATCATAAAGGCCGATGCGGTGATTGTGGCAGCCGCCGCAGGTCACGGCATATTTCTGCGCCAGGCGCAGGCCGGGCAGGGTCTTGCGGGTATCGAGCAGCTTCACCTGGGTGTGGGCGACCTTATCGGCGAGAAATCGCGCACGGGTAGCGACGGCCGACAGCATTTGCAGGAAGTTCAGGGCGCTGCGCTCGCCGGTCAGCAGTGAACGGGCCGGGCCTTCGAGATGGAACAACGGCTGGTTGGCGACAGCGCGCTGGCCATCGGTGACTTGCCAGTGCACGGCCACCCGAGGGTCGAGTTGGCGGAACACGGCATCGACCCAGGCCGTGCCGGCGATGGTGCAGTCATCGCGCGTGATGATAGTGGCTTTGGCCAACCGTTCCGCGGGAATCAGTTGCGCGGTAATGTCACCGCTGCCAACATCCTCGAACAGCGCGCGACGGGCGTTGGCTTCGATTTCGGCGGTCAGGTCAGCGAGGCGAAGGTTAGGCATGTCGGGCTCCACAGGCAAAGTGCGGCGGATTATAGGGCAGGCAGGTGTCTGGCGCGAAGGCCTGGCAGCTGGCCATTCACAATCATGGCTGTGCAGACGTACTTTTTCTGCTTAACTGAGCTTCTTGTCATTTTTGTGGTCTATGTCTCATTGGGCATAATAGCGCCGTGAACTGAGTCCCCTTATCCCAGTCATAAGTTGCGCACAATATCTGTGGCGCATTTTTGGCGTCATTGTATTGGCGTGGCCCCGTAAGGGATTTTGAGTTTTACCGGCAGGAGTCAGGGATGCAAAACGACGGCAAGGTGGTGCCATTGACCAAAGCGGCTGCGGATCAGGCGAGCCAGTCTCCGCTTGCCCGCTTGCCAGTGGTCATCTTGCAGGTGCGCGATAAATCCGCCCAGCAACTTAAACACGCACTTCAGGCACTGTTCGACAACGCCGACGACACGCTTTTCGAAATGGCCGATCGGGCCGGCAACAATGCCGACCAGAATACCTACTTCGAGGCGATGCGCGACCTGCGGCTCAAGCGCAAGAGCATCGAGCGCGGCTTCCTGGAGAAGTTCTACGAAGCGTTCGTGCGTATCGGCCAGTACGAAGTGGTCGAAACCTCGATCCCGCAGCCGGTCAACTACGACAAGCTCGCCCTGGTGCCCAACGACGAGCTGGAACGAACCGTTGCCCTGGATGCCATGGTCAGCAAAGTGCTGGCGCGTGATGGTTTCGCCCTGGGGCAACTGACCACGCGGCTGAACGTGCTGGTGACCCGCCGCCTGGAAGACTCCAGCAACCCGCTGGGGCCGAACATGCTCTGCGAGTACTTCCTGCAGGCCGGTCGCAACCTTGGGGTCGAGATTCGGGTCAAGCTGATCGTGCTCAAGCTGTTCGAAAAGTACGTACTAGCCGATGCCGATCACCTCTACGCCGAGGCCAATCAGTTGCTGATCGCGGCCGGCATATTGCCAGAGCTCAAGGCTGTGCCGACCCGACGCGCTGCCGATCGCAGTGGTGCCGAACGCCCGCTGGGTGAGACGAAGTCACCGGAACGCGCCACGGAGTCGGCGGCCGCCCGACCGACAAGCCTCGACGGCGACGTTCAGGAAGTGTTCGGCACCCTGCAAGTGCTGCTGCGTGACCTGCGCGGCAGCGTCGCCCCCAAACTCGACAAGAGCAGCGGCGAAGCCCTGCCGATCTCGACCCATGACTTGATGCGCCTGCTGTCGCACCTGCAACAGTATGTGCCGTCGCAGACCGAAGAAGATGACTACGACCTGCGTGCGCAGCTCGAGCAGCTGCTGACCCGTGTCAGCGTCAAGAGCGGCAAGTTCCGTGTGGTGGGCGTTGTCGACGAAGACGTCATCAACCTGATCGCTATGCTGTTCGAGTTCATTCTTGACGACCGTAGCCTGCCCGATTCCCTCAAGGCCTTGATCGGTCGCCTGCAGATTCCGATGCTCAAGGTGGCGGTGCTCGACAAGAGCTTCTTCAGCCGGGGCAGCCACCCGGCTCGCCGCCTGCTCAACGAGATCGGCTCGGCAGCCATGGGGTGGGGCAACCGTGACGACTACCAGCGCGACAGCCTCTACCAGCGTGTCGAGCAGATCGTGCAGCGCCTGCTGAACGACTTCGTCGACGATCCTGCGCTGTTCTCCGAATTGCTGGTGGACTTCCTCGCCTACAGCAATGACGAGCGCCGCCGCAGTGAGCTGCTCGAGCAGCGTACCCGTGACGCCGAGGAAGGCCGCGCGCGCGCTGACCTGGCCCGGCGCCGGGTCGAGCAGGAGCTGGACAAGCGCCTGCTGGGCAAAGCCCTGCCACAGGTGGTGGTGCGCTTGCTGCAAGAGGCTTGGAGCCGAGTGCTGCTGCTGGTGTGCCTGAAACATGGCGATGACTCGCCGGAATGGCAGGCTGGCCTGGAAACCATGGACGACCTGATCTGGTCGGTGGAGCCGCATCAGGACCCGCAAGAGCGTATGCGCTTGCTGGAACTGGTGCCGGGGCTGCTCAAGGCGCTGCGTGACGGCCTGACCAGCTCGGCCTTCGACCCATTCGCCACCAGCGAATTCTTCAGCCAGTTGCAGGCGCTGCACGTGCAGGCGCTGCAGCGTGAGCTGCAAGCGGCCGCTGGCGATGAGGTCGAGGCCGAGGCTCCGCTGGTGACCGTGGTCAAACCGCTGACCCTGGAAAAGGTCGTCGACACAGCGCCCGCCGAAGCGCATGTGCGCCTGGCCGCCGATGATCCGGGTCTGTTGAAAGTCGATCAATTGCGCACGGGTTCCTGGGTCGAGTTCCAGGAAGATGCCGAGCACACGTTGCGCTGCAAGCTGGCGGCCATCATCGAGTCGACCGGCAAGTTCATCTTCGTCAACCGCACCGGCATGAAAGTCTTGGAAAAAACCCGCACGGGCCTCGCCGCCGAGTTCCGCCAGGGCACGGTGCGCATCCTGGATGATGCTCTGCTGTTCGATCGCGCGCTGGATTCGGTCGTCAACAATTTGCGCAAGACTCACACGCGTTAACAGACATTCATCCATCGTGACTGCCCTAGGGGCGATCGGCGCGGCATACTAGGCCTCCCCGATCGCCCCTAGGACATCGCATGCGACTGGACCCCATCACCGGCTGGTGTGACGATGCACGGCATTGCCCGTCACCCAACTGCAATGACCGGCCCCTGGCTGAAGTCTCGTTGCTGGTCATCCACAACATCAGCCTGCCACCCGCGCAGTTCGGCACGGGCAAGGTGCAGGCCTTCTTCCAGAATCGGCTCGATTGCACCGAGCATCCCTATTTCGCAGGCATCGCGGACCTGCGCGTGTCGGCCCATTTCCTGATCGAGCGCGATGGCGTCGTGACTCAGTTCGTGTCCTGTCATCAGCGCGCCTGGCACGCCGGGGTATCCTGTTTCGAGGGCCGCGAGGGCTGCAATGATTTCTCCCTCGGTATCGAACTCGAAGGCACGGACGACCAGCCGTTCACCGATGCCCAATACCAGGCCCTGGTAGGCCTGACGCGGCAGATCCAGGCAGTATTCCCTGCTGTCACCGTGGCGCGGATCTGCGGGCACAGCGACATCGCGCCGACGCGCAAGACGGACCCCGGCCCGTGTTTCGACTGGTCGCGTTATCGCGCCGCGCTGTTGAATCAAGAGGTTGCACAATGAGTTTTCTGGTGTTGTTACTGGTGTTATGGGTCGAGAAGTTTTCCGCGTTGCGCCGGCGGGTCCAGCGTGACGGTGTGCTGTTCGACACGCTGCAACGCCTGGAGGCCCGACCGTCATGGGCGGCCCATCCAGAGTGGCTGCTGACGGTTGTTCTGGTCGTGCCGGCAGTACTGCTGGCCTTGCTGTTGGCGGTGCTGCAGCCCGTGGCGTACGGATTGTTTGCCTTGCCGGTGCACCTGTTGGTGGTGATCTACAGCCTGGGGCGCGGTGACCTGCAGCAGGCGCTCGGGCCGTTTCGCGATGCCTGGCGCCGTGAAGACGCCCAGGCGGCGATGCGCGTCGCCGAGCGCGACCTGGGCCTGACCGGCGACAGCAGCGCGCACGTGCTCGAGCAGGTGCAGGCACGTCTGTTGTGGCAGGCCTACGAAGGCTTTTTCGCGGTAATTTTCTGGTACGCCCTGCTGGGCCCGGTGGCAGCCTTGAGCTATCGGCTGTTGGCCTTGATCGCCAGCCACAGCGCACACCCCGGCGTGGCCGAACGCGCTGCACAGGTGCGCCATGCCTTCGATTGGCTGCCGGTGCGGCTGCTGGCGGCAAGCTTTGCCCTGGTGGGCAACTTCGTTGCCGTCAGCAAAGTCATGTTGCATGAACTGCTGAGCTGGGACATCAGCGCTGCGGCCTTGATTGCCCGGGTAGGACGCGTGGCGGGCGAAGTGCCGGAACCGGTGGTTGGGCCCCTTGGGTTGGCCAGTCTGGACGACCTCTGGCAGATGCTGGTGCGGGCTGCCGTGCTCTGGTACAGCGGTTTTGCGATCTGGACAGTGCTGGGCATCTGACCCCTAGCGCACACCTGCCTGCCGCCGTTTGACCAGCACGGCCATCAGCAGCAGGCCGAAGGCCAGGGCAACGCCTTCGACGCTTGCCCGTTGCCAGTCGCCTGCCTGCAGGTAGCGGCCGATGTCCTGGCCGGTGGTCCAGCGGTTGAGCAGCGGCAGGCCCAGGCACAGCGCGGCAGCCAGCCCCAATTGTTCGGTCCAGGCTTTGGCCGGGGCGCGCAGCAGCGCATGCGCCAGGGTCGCCAGCCAGACCAGCAAGAAGCAGCGAATCTCCCACTGGGCACGCTCTGCCAGTGCCAGCGGCAGCAGTCGATTGGCATAGAAGTAAGCGCCGCAGGCTACCCCGATACCGGCTATGCAGGCAACATTGCAGGCCTCTACACCGCGGTAGAAGGCCGCCGTTGCCGTTGCGAACTCCCGCTGGCTTTTGATCCGGCGCTTCATTGCAAACAACAGCGTGCCGCTGGCCATCATCAGCAGGCCGAGCAGGCCACAGATGAAATACACCCACTTCATGGCCCAGCCGCCGAAGTCGGCAAAGTGCAGCGACTTGATCACACCTTGTACCTGATCGCCGATCGAGAGCGTGTCAGGTTGCCCGTGCTGAACCTGCAAGACGCTGCCGGTGAAGCCGTCGAACAGCACGCTGGCTTGGGGGGTGAACAGCGTCTGCGAGGCGGGTGACACCGCCACGCGGCCGAGGACGCGCAGCTTCATGGCCGGCGTCGCGGGCCGTTCGATCAGCAGCAGATGGGCCGTCTGCCCGGTCAATGCCTGGGCGCGATGCAGTTGCATCGCCCAGCTCGGCGGCTCATTCGGAGTGTTGGGCAACGGCACGCGATCAGGTGCCTGACGCTCGCCCAGTTCATCCTGAAAGCGGCTGGCGGCCTGGTCGCTGAATCCGTAAACCGCCTGCATCGGCCAGGGCAGGTAGCTGCTGGGAAAAATGGCCAGCCCCGTGTAGGCGATCATCAACAGGAACGGCAGCGTCATCACCGCCGTGACGTTGTGCGCGTCCAGCCAGGCACGCGGCCCGACACCGGGCCGGAAGGTGAAGAAGTCAAGGAAGATGCGCCGGTGGATGACCACGCCCGAGACCAGCGCCACCAGCAGGCCCAGGGTCAGCCAACCGACCAGCCAGAACCCCAGCACCGGCAGTTGCAGCATGTAGTGGAAGGACATGAAATGCCGGCCGCCCTCGGTCTGGCGCCGCTGCGGCCCGGGCAACAGGGCGCCGCTGTCGGCGGCCAGGAACGCCTGGCGCAGGGTGGCCCCGTCGCGCCAGGCCAATTGCAGCGGCTCGCCGGGCCGTTGCGGCAATTGCACCCGCCAGAATCGAGCGCCCGCTGCATGCTGGTGGAAATAGCGCTCGGCTTCGGACAGTGAGCGTTCGCCCACGGCGGCCGAGGTGGCGGCGGTTGCCAGGGGTTCGGCTTCCATCCAGCGCGTGATCGGGTCGCGAAATACGCTCAGGCTCCCGGTCAGGAAAATAGCGCACAGCAGCCACCCGCACACCAGCCCGCTCCAGGTGTGCAGCCAGGCCATGGCCTGGCGACACGTGGGTCTCACGAGCGCAATGCCCTGGCCATGCCTAGAAGTCGCCGCGCAGGGTCAGCATGTAGTTGCGCGGTTCGCCAAACAGGTTCGAGCGGTCGGTGGCCACCGCCGTGGTGTAGTAGCGGCGGTCGAACAGGTTCTCCGCATTCAGTGCCACGGTCCAGTGTTCGTCCAGCTTCCAGCTGGCACGGGCATCCCACACTGCGTAGCCCTGGCTGCCGACGGCCACGCCGTTGATTTCCGACGCTTCATAACCCGACTGCGCCGACACGCCGCCGCCCAGGGTCAGGCGATTCCACTGGCCCGGCAGGTTGTAGCTGGTTTGCAGGCGCAGCATGTGTTTGGGCGTTTCGTAGGCCACTTCCACTTCGCGGGTGTTGTTGCGCAGCAGGTTGAAGGTGTAACCGCCAAACACCTGCCAGCCTGGCAGAAGCTCGCCACTGGCTTCGAGGTCCAGCCCTCTGCTGCGCTTGATGGTGCCGTTGGTGTAGCACGTGCCTGCCGAGTCATTGGTGAAGCAGTTGGTGTTGGTCAGGTCCTGTAGCGCGACGTCGGTCTGCTTGATGTAGAACAGCGCCATGGACAGGTTCAGACGGTTGTCGAACAGCGCGCCCTTGAGGCCGGTTTCATAGTTGTCCCCCGAGGACGGCGACAGGGGCGTGCCGGTGGTGTCGACATAGTTGCCCTGGGCATTGAAGATTTCCGCGTAGCTGGTGTACCAGGACCAGTTGTCGCTGATGTCATAGATCAGGCCGGCGTAGGGCGTGACCTTGCGGGTGACCTTCGACTCGTAGGGCAGAGCGGCACCGCGGTTGATGTCATAGGTGTAGTCATACCAGCTGACACGCCCGCCCAGAACCAGGCTCAACGCGGGGGTGAGGCGCAGCCGCGAGTTGGCGTAAAGCCCGGAGCGTTCCTCGGTCATGTCGATGTCGGTGGCCCAGGCGGGTCTGGCGGGCTTGGCGAATGCGTGATGATTGACGTCGAAGACGTTCACCGGCAGGTTGCGCGCTGACACTTGCACTTGCCGGGTGTTGGCCTCCTGCCTGGACCAGGTCGCGCCCACGGTCAGGTCGTGGCTCAGGCCGAAGGCATCGAAATTGCCGCTGAGGTGGCTGTCCAGGCCGGTGCTGGCCACTTCGTCGCGGCGAAACAGAGTGTTCTGGAACACCGAGCCGGTATTGGTCACCGGGCTGATCGCGCGGCGAGCGTAGGCGATCTGCTGGTCGAAGCCGCCTTCGGAATAGGTGGCCGAGGTGGTGCCGGTCCAGCGGTCGTTGAAGCGATGTTCGACTTCGGCGAAAACCTCGCTCATCTCGCTTTCATGGCGGTTCCAGTCCTGTACCAGGGCAGTGGAGCGCGAGATATCCAGCGGTCGGCCGTTGCTGTAGCGCGGCAGGCCATAGATGGAGTAGCCATTGATGACGTTTTCCTGATGGCGCAGGCTCAGGCTCACCGTGGTGGCGTCGTTGAGGTCGGCCTCGACGATGCCGTACATCAGCGGGGTGCGCGTGTCGCGTTCGTCCAGGTACGAGCCGTTGTCTTCATAGGCAGTGACCAGGCGGCCCCGCACGCTGCCGGTGTCGTTGAGCCTGCCGCTGGCGTCCAGGTCCAGCCGGTAGCGGTCCCATGAGCCTGCGCTGGCCTGCAGCGTGAGCGCGTTGTCGGCGGTCGGCCGCTTGCGCACCAGGTTCACCGCGCCGCCAGGCTCGCCGGCGCCCACCAGCAGGCCGGAAGCGCCGCGCAGCACTTCCACCCGGTCGTAGATCGCCGTGTCGGGCTTCATCCAGCCGGTGATCTGGTAGCCCTGGCCCGGTACGCCATCGATCAAAAAGCTTTCGGCCAGCAGCGAGAACCCGCGCGAGGTGTACACATGGCCGCCGAAGTTGCGGTACTGGAAGGTGATGCCCGGCGTCTGCTCCAGCACCTTGTCCAGGCTGGTGAGCTTTTTATCATCCATCAGTTGCCGGGTGACCACGCTGACGGTCTGCGGTGTTTCGCGCAGGCTCAGGTTCATCCGCGTGGCGGTGGCGCTGGCGCCGGTGGTGTACGAGCCGGTGCCATCGGTCGTGGCACCCAGCTGGCTGAGGGCATTGATGTCGGTCGTGCCCAGTTGCAAGGCCGCGTCTTTCGGCGCCGGCATCCGTTCCAGCACCACGGTGCGGGCGTCCAGCCAGCGCCAGGTGAACCCGCTGCCGGCGAGCAGCCGGTCGAGGGCCTGCGCCAAGGTGTAGCGGCCCTGCAGCGCCGGTGTGCGGCGCGCAGCCACGTCATTGGAATTGAAGATCAGGCGCAGGTCGGCCTGGTCGGCCAGTTGCGTCAAGGCCTGGTCCAGTGACTGCGCGGGCAGTTGCAGGTCGACCGGCGGGGACACCGTGTCCGCCCTGGCCATGGACGACGTCAGTGGCAGGCTGGAGCCCATGGCCAACAGCAACGCCAGGGTCAGGGTGCGGCGGGTGCCGGGAGCAAAAAACGCGGAGGGTGCCTGCATGTGAATCGTCCGTTGTTGGAAAGAGGTCTTGAGTGGGCATGAGAATTATTCGCGCTCACCCCCAACGACGAACTGACCGGCACAACCTTGCCACGCGGCAGTGAAATTATTTTCACGGGGCGGGACGTACCCCTCCGGGATTATGATGATAACTGTTCTCAGTTGAGATAGGATGCGTGCCTCACTCACCGGGGCATCCGTATGGCCGTTACACCTGACTCCAATGACCTGCTGATGGTGTTTCAGGAGCATTACGCTGACCTGTTGGCCTTTCTGGCACGCCGTCTGGGGAACGTGGAAAAGGCGGCGGATGTGGCGCAGGACACCTACCTTCGCCTGGCTGGCCTGGGCGACACCGCGCAGATCCTCGAGCCTCGCGCCTTCGTGTTCAGGGTCGCGGGCAACCTGGCCATCGACCGTCTGCGCCAGGAGCAGCGGCGCTCGGCCTGGCAGGCCGACATGCCGGATCAGGAAGAAGTCTGCGACCCGATGGCGTCGCCCGAGCGCTCGTTCCTGGGCGCTGAAGCCATCGAGCAGTTGGACGGCGCCTTGCACCAGTTGCCCAGCAATGCGCGCCTGGCGCTGTTGCTCAACCGCCTCGAAGGCCTGACTCACGCGCAGATCGCCCAGCGTCTTGGCGTGTCGGAGAGTACCGTGGGCAAGTACATCGTTCAGGCCATGCGCCAGTGTCGCGATTGGCTACGCCAGTCCGAGTGCATTTAGAATGAGCGCCACGCCCCTGCCTCTGGTGGCTGCATCGAGCCCCACATCATGACCGAGCCTATGAAGCCGAACGTGTCGACCCCCGACCTGGAAGACCAAGCCATTGCGCACTGGGTGCGGCTGACGTCAGGCCATGCCAGCGAGGCGGAGCACGCCGCGTTCGCCGCCTGGCGGGGGCAGAGTGCGGATCACGAAGCGGCAGCCGCAGTGGCTGAGCGACTGTGGCAGGCGCTGCCGCAGACCCAGGCAGCGCATACCTTCCAGCGCCCGCCGCCCCTCCGTGCGCGGCGCCGGCCACTGCGCTGGGCGGCGTTGGCGGCGGGGCTGGCGGCGCTGGCCATCGGTGGGCTGGGCGACCCGCTGTCGGTTTACTTTGCCGACCACAGCACCGGCGTCGGCGAGCGCAAGCGGGTGATCCTGGACGATGGCAGCCAGGTATGGTTGAACAGTGGTACGGCGTTGTCGGTGGATTATTCCGGTGCGCGTCGCGAGATCAGCCTGCTCAAGGGGGAGGCGCTGTTCGAGGTCAGCAAGGATGCGGCGCGGCCTTTCGTGGTCAAGGCTTCGGGCGGCAGCGTGCAGGCGGTGGGCACGCGCTTCGACGTCGAGCTGCAGCCACGACGCGTGCGCGTGGGCGTGACCGAAGGCGAGGTCAGGGTGTCTTCCGGCGGCCAGGCCGTGCCGCTGAAGGTCGCCCAGCAACTGGATTTCGAGCAGGGCCTGCCGCCGTCTGCACACACGGCCCTGACCCTGAGCAGCGCGTCGGCCTGGCAGCGTGGCAAGTTGATCTTCAACCAGCAGCCTCTGGCGCAGGTACTTGCAGACATCGAACGCTACCTGCCCGGCACGCTGGTGGTCGCCGGCCACCTGCCGGAAACCGCCGTCAGCGGTGTGTTCAACCTGAACGACCTGTCGGGCATGTTGACGGTGCTGGCCCGCACCCAGCCGATCAAGGTCTACCAACTGCCGTGGGTGACCGTGGTCATGAATTCGCAGCCAGGGGCGTAAAGGCCGGCGCTACATACCCCATCACCGGCGTAGCGTGATCCAAACCGTAGGAGTCCGCCTTGGCGGCGATGGCCTGCGCAGCAGGCCCCTTGGATACGGCGTTGAATTCATTGGGGCCGCTGCGCGCCCCATCGCCGGCAAGCCGGACTCCTACACGGGGTGACGTGATCCATCTGTAGGAGTCCGCCTTGGCGGCGACGGCCTGCGAAGCAGGCCCTGGATACGGCGTTGAATTCATTGGGGCCGCTGCGCGCCCCATCGCCGGCGAGCCGGACTCCTACACAGGGTGACGTGATCCATCTGTAGGAGTCCGCCTTGGCGGCGATGGCCTGCGTAGCAGGCCCCGG
>Ga0157371_10001056_pt1 | contig 30183 bp, 35 predicted proteins | sample C45metaG_FD_113462 | JGI IMG/M metagenome (GOLD analysis project Ga0157371, IMG submission 113462) | Corn rhizosphere microbial communities from Kellogg Biological Station, Michigan, USA - C4-5 metaG | ecosystem: Host-associated > Plants > Roots > Rhizosphere > Soil | place: USA: Michigan... | reverse complement strand
TATCACCTGCGCTGGTTCACCCCCACGGTGGAGGTCGACCTGTGCGGGCACGCCACCCTGGCGGCGGCCTGGGTGCTGTTCGAGCAGTTGGGCGAGCGCCGCGACGTGCTGCGCTTTGCCACCCGCAGCGGCGAGTTGCGGGTGAGCCGCGAGGGCGGCCTGCTGTCCATGGACTTTCCCGCCAAGCAGCCCGAGGCCGTGGCGATTCCCCCGGCCCTGCTGCAAGCCCTGGGGTTGCCGGCGGCCGAGGCCCTGTACCGCACCGACGATTACCTGCTGGTGGTGGACGACGAATCTCTGGTGGAGGCGCTCAAGCCCGATTTCGCCGCACTGGCCGCCTTCGATGTGCGCGGCATCGCCGTGACGGCGCCGTCCCGGGCATTCGATTTCGTCTCGCGCTGGTTCGGCCCGCGGGTCGGGGTCAATGAAGACCCGGTCACCGGTTCCGCCCATACCTCCCTGGCGCCTTACTGGGCCGCGCGCCTGGGCAAGCGCCAGTTGCGGGCGCAGCAGGGCGGGGCGCGCAAGGGCCAGCTGGAGTGCCAGGTGCTGGACAACGGGCGGGTGATCATCAGCGGCTACGGCGCCTTGTACCTCAAGGGCCGTATTTTCCTCTGAACCGGCTGCGGCGCCGCTCTGCCATGCAGGCCTGGTGCCTGCAGGCGGATTTGTCTCGGCGGTGCCGGCGGGAGTAGAGTCGCGTTTTTTTCGCCTGCTCAGGATGCTCCAGACCATGCAACGGACGCGCACCTTGCCCCGCCTTTCCACCTCACCGCTGTTGGCCTTGCTCCTGGGCTTGAGCGCCGGCGCTGCCCAGGCGGCCAGCCTCAGCCAGAGCCTGCTGGAGTGCCAGCCGAGTTTTTTCAAGGCCCTGTATCAGCAGCGCGCCGAACTCGGGCAGGTGGTGAAACTGGCGGAGAATCAGCGCCAGGGCATCGCCTGGATTCCGGTGGCGGAGCGCCGCGACAGCGCCAGCGCGCTGATGGCGTTTTCCCGGCCGCTGCTGGATCAGGGCCTGCCCCTGAGCGCCTACTACGACCGCCAGTTCGACCTGGGCGAGCAGGGCACCTTTCACTTCTGGGGCTTTGAAATCGATGCCAGCCGCGAGGCCGTCATGGCCGCGCTGCCCCAGGCCGGTTGGCAGGAGACTGGCGAATACTTCGTCTCCCGGCCGCAGATCAAACTCAACGCCGCGACCCCCTGGCAGGACAACCCGGCCGCCGCTTCGGGCATCGCCCCGGCGCCGGGTTCCGCGGAAAAGATCCTCATGCTCAGCCAGGAAGACGGCAAGACCCGTTTGCTCTGCTCGCTGCAGGGCACTGTCGATCAGCCATTGCTGGAGCAGGAGCGGCCGGACCTGGCCCAGGGAGCGGGCCGATGAACAAGCTGTTGAGCTTGAGCGCGGCGCTTTTGCTCGCCGGTTGCGCGCATTCGGGTACCCCCGGGGAGGCCCCGGCGCCGCAGCGTCCGGACGGCATGTTCAAGGTGTTGGAAAGCCCGGAACTGGCCACCTACTTTGCCGCCAACTCGCTGGCCCTCTACCAGAACAACCCGAACCTGCGGCAGTTCTATCTGGTCAACAACTACGCCAAGCCTGCTGCGCTGGGCGGTGGCAAGCCGCCGATCTACAGCTCCCGCGCGACCCGGGTGATCAACTGCGAGAAGGATGAGTCGGCGCAGTTCGGCCGGGTGTACTTCTCCGAGCCCTTCGCCCAGGGCGTGGAGGTCATGCGCAAGGACGATCTTGCGCAATGGGCCGCCTTTCCCCGTCAATCGTTGATCGGGGAGCTGCGCAACATGGCCTGCGCGGTCGATCCGACCCGGCTCAAGCTGGCTCCGGCACCGAGTCGGTGAGCGGTGTCAGCCGGGCCTGTTGTTCAGCCCGGCCAGGCCATGATCAGCATGGGCGGTGGCCTGCCTGATTGAAGCGCGCGCCGCACGCCGCCCAGGCGGCGTTCTGTCCAACTGTTGAGCACCAAGGAAGCTTCGATGCTGGAAAGCAACCGCACCATCACCCTCTCTGGCGAGCAGGCGCTGCAGGCCCTGGCGGAGCTGGAGTTCGTCTTGATCTCGTTGCACAAGATGGGCGCCTACTACATGGATAAACCCGTGGCCGACTACCAGCGCGCCACCACCGATTTCATCGATAACCAGCAGGTCACCCAGCGCCTGGCCCAGGTGCGCAGGATTCTCAGCGAACCCTTCGACCGTACCCTGGGGGAGGACGACATGGACGACATCGAGCGCCATGTGGAGGGGCTCGAACTGTGGCGCCCCGAGTAGCAGGGCGAGGGCTGCCCGCCGATTTATCAAGGAACCTGCCATGTCCAGAATAAGCATCGCCGCCGCGACTCCCAGCACTGACCTGGCGCTGGTCAAGTTTCTCCATCAGCGCCTGGGCCTGTCCCTGAGCGTTGCCCAGGGCTATCTGCGCCGTGGCGCCGAGGGTTTCTTCTACAGCGCCAAGCTGTTTCACAACGACCATGTGGAACGTGAGCAGGAACTGCGCGACATCCTCGCCTTCTGCAACAACACCCAGGTGCCGCTGCTGATTGTCGAAAGCGACCCCGATGAGCAATGGAACGGGGTTGCGCCCGAAGCGCTGGAGGACTGCGCGATGCCCCAGGAGCACTTGTTCAATCTGCTCCAGGCCTATGAAGAGGACTATCAATAAGGCCCGGGAGCGGGCCTGTAGCGCCCAACCGAATGCGAGGTTTTCCTAAAGTTCTGGGCGCCGGGGTCGAGACGTTGGTGCTGTCCGTCCCTCAATAAGGATATTTCGTGTTCAGAACCCTCCTCAGGGCCACCGCCCTTGTCGCCACCCTGGCGCTGACCGGCTGTGTGTCCTACAACGTCACCGGCCCCTTGGGCGCACCGCTGCATCCCGCGCCTGCCAGCAGCCCGCGCACCGCGCAAATCGCCGATGTGCAGGTTTCCGCCGCCGGTATCGACGAAGCCACCCGTACCGCCATCAGCCGCTCCCTGACCGCCCAGCTGACGCCCTACGTCAAGAGCGCCGGCTACTTCCAGCAACTCAGCGAGTTTCCTACCCGCCTGGGGGAAAACGACGTGGTGCTGAAGTTCAACATGACCTCCCTCAAGGGCCATCGCGGGCCGCACCCGGGCTATGTGCCGGGGGCCCTGCTGACCCTGACGCTGTGGATCTGGGTCAATGGCCCGATCTACGTCGACAGCTTCGACCTGGCCGGTGATCTGTCGATCGTCGATCGCGACGGCAAGGAACTGGCCAGCGCCAGGGAGCAGCTCAAGTTCGAGCGCAATGTCGGTCTCTACGGGCGCGAATACTGGGCCCCGACCCAGGGCGCCAAGCAGCTCAACGAGCTGGTTGGCACATTGCTCGACAACGCCACCGCCCGGTTGGCGCACTAGGATCAAGGAGCGTCACATGTTCGGTTCCATCAAGCACCTACTGGTGCTGGCCGCGGTACTGCTGAGCGGCTGCGTGTCCTATTCGCAACACGAACTGGCACCGGTCACGGCCTGGCCACCCACCGCCCAGGCGGAGCAACACAAACCCACGGCCTTCGTGCGCACCACCGCGATGAACCAGGTCAATGGCGGCCCGGCCAATGCTGCCGCCGGCGCCCCGGCCGCCGCCTGGGAAGCGGCGGTGGCCGATACCTACCGCCAGTCCGGGCGCTTTGCCCGGGTCAGCACCGACAAGGTCGAGTCGGACCTGTACGCCGAAGCCACCCTGTACAACAACGAGCAGTTCAGCATGGCCTCGGCCATCATCACCGGCGCCACCTTCTTCATCATCCCGTCCACGGCGAAAAACACCTTCACCCTGGAGACGGTGTTCAAGGACAAGGACGGCAAGGAATTGGGGCGGATTCGCAAGAGCGAGTCGGTGCGCACCTGGATGCAACTGCTGCTGATCGTGGCGATTCCTTTCCAGGCGGATACCCGCGACGTGGTCCAGCAACTGGCCCGCAGCACCCTGGATGAAGCGGTGCAACGCAAACTGCTGTAAGCCTCGCGCTGCTGGCAGGACGCAGACAAAAACGCCGCGGGCCCTGATTGGAGCCCGCGGCGTTTTTTTTGGATGCGGTTTACTTCAGCGCTGCGCCGCCCAGTAGGCATGCAGCGCCCGCGCCGCCGGTTCGATGGCCGCTACCTGCTGGCGATGCTGGTCCAGGTCGAGGTCGGCCGGCAGTTCGAAGTTGTCCTGTTCGGCACAGTCGATGATCGTCTGCAACAGGCCGGTCTGTAGTGCCGGCATCTGCGGCCAGTTGCCCACGGCCACGCCACGCAGGTAGCCAAAGCACCATTCTTCGGCCAGCAACAGGTCCTGGCCCTGGTGTTCGGTGGTTTCGAAACGTGCATGGAAACCCTGGGCATCACTGGCCAGTTGTTCGGCCAGGGTGTTGATGTGGCGCACGCACAGGTCGATGAACTGCCGGCACTCTTGCGGGGTTTCCCAATTGGGGTTCTCGCCGCCCCAGATCGCCGGGAACCATTCGGCGATATCCACCTGGGTCGGGCCCGACACCAGCGCGGTGAAATAGCCGTCCAGCTCGCAGGGGTTGAGTACCGAGTGGTCGTCGCCGTACTTGAGCAGGGTGTCTTCGAGGGTTTCGAAGTCGGCGGCGTTCAATGGGGTGTTTTGCATGAGAGAAGTCCTGGAAAAAGCAGCGGCAAGTTTCCGGGTTCAGGCCCCGGGCTGCAAGCCTTGAACGGTATGGGCGGCGCTTGAGTGCGCGGCCCTCAGGTGCCGCGCAACAGGTCCTGGGAGTCCAGCAGGCGGTAGGCGATTTCCGGGCGCTGCTCCATGGCCCGGCGGATGGCGGCCGGGATCGATTGCCGGGTCTTGCGGCACAGGCCGGGCAACTCGCCCAGGGAAATGGCGATGCCGCGCATGCTGCGGACCACGTTGTCACTGGGGCTGATCTGGACGCGGATGCCCAGTTGTTCGTACATCCGCCGCTGCATGTGTTCCAGGTCCGCCAGGTCCTTGAGGTTTTCCAGGCGTTCGAGCAGGCGCTTTTCCTCCTGGCGCGTGAGATTGAGGATGCGCAGGTCGGCTCCGGGGGTGTCCAGCAACTGCTCGCGCTCGCAAATGCAGGCGCCGGGCGGACAGGGTTGGCGGATCGCGGGGCTGGGGTTCATGGTGATCCATCATAGCGATCCCGTAGCCGCTGTCAGAGAAAATTCTGTGCCCGGCCAGCCCCAACGAGATGGCGTGGTGGTGGGGCTTTGCGTAGGAGCTGGCTTGCCAGCGAAGGGGGCTTCGGGTGCATCGCAGGGCTTGAGGCCTACCGAGCCAGGGGGTTGCCCGGGTCGCCTTCGGCGAGCATCTGGCTCAGTAACTGCCGTTCCTGTTCGCCGGGAAGCACGCCGCGGGTTTCGCCTTCGAGCACGATCACGCCATCTTCGTTGCTCAGGGTGATGACCGCCGTAGCCCGCCCCCGGGCATCCACCTCGGTGATCAGCCAGCGGCAGGTCACGGTATCCCCCGCATAGACCGGGCGGCGGAACTGGAAGCTCATCGCCGAGGCCAGCCAGCCGATCTGCCCGCCGATCTCGGTCACCAGGCTGGCGGTCAGCAGGCCATGGGCCACCGGTTCGCGAAACCCTCGGGCCTCGGCGAAGGGCGGGTGGTAGTGCACCGGGTTGTAGTCCCGGGAAATCTCGGCAAAGCGCTGGATGTCCTGGGGAGTGAAGCATCGCGACAGGCTGAAGCTGTCACCGCTTTGCAGCCCGTGAGCCGCCCGTTGTCTGAAGCTGTGCATGGGTCTTCCTCAAGCCAGGAGTTGTTCCGCCAGCAACACTAGCGCAATCAGGACCATCAACCCGCCCGACAGGCGACTGACCCACAGCGCCGCCACCGGCCGCGCCTGTAGAACAGTGCGCGAGCCGAAGCCCACCAACAGGTAGATCACCGCGCAACTGAAGGCATGCAGCAGCCCCAGGGCGAGGATCTGCAGCGACACCGGCCAGGCGGCCGCGGGGCTGGTGAACTGTGGCAGCAGGGCCAGGAACAGCAGGAAGACCTTGGGATTGAGGCCGCTGACACACAGGCCCTTGAACGACCAGCGCGCCCAGGACGCATCGGCCTGGCCTGCGCCGGCCTGGGGCGTGGACGGGTGGCGCAGCAGGCCGACGCCCAGCCACAGCAGGTAGCCGGCACCGGCCACGGTCAGGCCCGCAAGGGCCAGGGGGTAACGCGCCACCAGCCCGCCGACCCCGGCGGCCACCACCAGGGTCGCCAGCAGGTGGCCGCTCAGCAGCCCGGATACCGCGGGAATCACCACCCGGCCGTTGAGCCCGGCAGAGATGGCATAGGCCCAGTCGGCGCCGGGGGTGATCACAAACAGCAGCGACACTGCCCAGAACGCGGCCAACATGCTCGGTTCCATGCTGGCTTACCTCGGCTGGCTGCAGGTAGCGTGGGCGGGGCAGGCGGTCGCGCTAGGCAGCGCAGGGTGCGGCTTGGCAAGGGGGTAGGGCATGGGGCTTTCTCACGGGCATCAGGGGCTCGACCGCCGCACAGCTGCGGTGAACAGGGGCTTCAAGGTGTGAAGAAAGAATAGTGAAGATCGAGGGGGATTTTTTCTCTAATATTCCAACTGCAAACCTTCGAATGGGGAGAATTATTCAAATGGATCGGATTGATCAGAAGATTCTTGCCGAGCTGCAAGCCGACGGCCGCCTTTCGGTCACCGACCTGGCCGAGCGGGTCGGTCTCAGCCTGTCCCCTTGCCATCGCCGGGTACGGGCGCTGGAGCAGTCCGGGGTGATCCTGGGCTATCGCGCACAACTGGCGCCCAGCGCCCTGGGGCTGAATTTCTCGGCCATGGTGTTCGTCACCCTGCGCGAGGGCGATCACCAGGCCGTGGCGGCCTTCGAAACTGCCTTGCAGGGCATTGTCCAGATCGTCGAGGCGCAGCGGCTGTTTGGCGAACCCGATTACCTGCTGCAGGTGATCACCCGCGACCTGCCGGCGTTCCAGCGGTTGTATGACGAACGCCTGTCGACCTTGCCCAACGTCCAGCGCCTGACCTCGACCCTGGTGATGAAGCAGGTGATCCAGGACCGCACCCTGCCATTGTGATCGGGATCAAGGCTCGAAGGTCCCGCAGGTTCTAAGGTGCAGGCTCCTTCATCCAGGTTCCGGGAGCCGTCATGGCCAAGCCCTTTCCCCTGCGCCCCAAACACCCCGAGCGGATCTGCTGGGGCTGCGACCGCTACTGCGCGGCCAATGCCCTGGCCTGCGGCAATGGTTCCGATCGCACCATGCACCCGGCGGAAATGCTCGGGGAGGACTGGTACCTGGACGGCGACTGGGGCATCGAGATGCCCGTCGACAGCGAGCCGGCCCCACAGCGGCAGTCGCGAGGGCCGGCCGCTGTTTAAATATTACCCGGGTATTATTGATTGTCTTATTAATACCCGGGTAATATGCAGCCTCGTTTCCTTGAGGCCATAACCATGTCCGACTCACTTGCCCAACCCGTCACTGCGTTTCAGGCCCAGCAGGTGCTGGCAGCCGGCCCGTTGCTGGAGGTCGCGCTGGCGGTCAAGCGTGCCAGCGAAGAGGCGGCGCCGCAGCCGTTGCTGGTGTTCGACGATGCCAGCGGCCGGGTCATCGACCTCGACCTGCGGGGCACCCCGGACGAAGTGCGCCAGCGCCTGGCCGCCACGCCGGCGCCGGGCAACGGGCGCTATCGCCCGCGCCAGCCTGCTGCTGCGCCGGTCGAGGGCGAAGAGGCTGCGCCCCGGGGGCGGGGGCGACCCAAGCTGGGGGTCATCGCCCGGGAAGTGACCCTGTTGCCGCGCCAGTGGGACTGGCTGGCCGAGCAGCCCGGTGGCGCCTCGGCGGTGCTGCGCCGGCTGGTGGACGAAGCCCGGCGACATGGCGCCGAACCGCAGCGCCAGCGGGCCGCGCAAGAGGCGGCCTACCAGTTCATGCTGGCCATGGGCGGCGATCTTCCCGGTTATGAGGAAGCCACCCGGGCGCTGTTCGCCGCGGACCTGGCGCGCCTGCAACAGTGCATCGAGGACTGGCCGCAGGACATCCGTGCCTATGCCTTGCGCCTGGCCGGGGCGTAATCGCCGGGGCTGGCTTGTGTCCCGGGGCCCAGGCGTTTTATGTTCCTTGCCGGTCAACAACGACGCCTTGCCGATTCTGGAGTGCCTATGAACCTCGCCACCCTGGCGCTATTTCTCCCGGCCTGTTTCGCCCTGAACATGGCCCCCGGGCCGAACAACCTGCTGTCGGTGCGCAATGCCAGCACCTACGGTTTTCGCACCTCGTGCCTGGCGGGCATCGGCCGCCTTGCAGCGTTCGCCCTGATGATCGCCCTGGCCGCCGCCGGCCTGGCGGTGGTGCTGCAAGCCTCGGAGCTGTTGTTCTACGGGATCAAGATTCTCGGCGCGGGCTACCTGCTGTACCTGGCCTATCAGCTGTGGACCGCGGACCCCCAGGTGCAGAGTGCGGAGCGCAGCCGGGTGTCCGGGCTGCTGGCCCTCAGCCGGCAGGAATTTCTGGTGGCCATCGGCAATCCCAAGGCGATCCTGATCTTCACCGCGTTTCTGCCGCAGTTCGTCGAGCCCGAGGCGCCAGTGGGTTCGCAGTTCCTGGTGCTGGGGCTGTTGTTCCTGCTGCTGGAGTGGATCGCCATCAGCGCTTATGCGCTGATGGGCCTGCACATGCGCCGCTGGTTCAGCGAGCCTGCGGGCAAGCGCCTGTTCAATCGCTGCTGCGCGGCGTTGCTGTCGGCGGCGGCCTCGGTGCTGTTGCTGGCCCGGCGCGCCTGAAGCCTGGAGCAAGCCTCTCCCCGCAACGGGGAGAGGCCATGGCCATCAGTGGATGGAGAAGTACGGGTCCCAGGAGCAGTAGGCGATCACCTTGTTGTTGCTGTCCAGGATCATGAAGGCCCAGGTGTAGGTAATGCGCGAGCCGACCCGGGTGGCGTTGGCCTGCCAGTAGTAGTTCTGCACGCTTTGCGCGATGGGCTGCCCGGCCGGGTTGTCCTTGTCGATGATGGGCAGCGGCGTGCTGTCCAGGACCACCGGCGTGACGTCGGTCAGATAGGGCGGATTGCCGGCACTCGGTACCGGGTTGGTCTGGGTGTACTGGTACAGCAGCACCGCGTTGTACATGCCCTTGGACAGGCTGGTGGCGCGCCAGCGGACAATGTCCCCCTGACGCAGGTTGACCGCCAGTTCGGAGCCGCCGTCCGGCCCGTCGGTGTTGTCGCGGCGGGCCACCATGTAGACCACCTGGTCGGACAGGCGCTGGCCGTTGCTGTAGTAGTTGTAGAGCTGGGTGGGGGTGGCGCTGTGCTGGCTCAAGGTCAGCGTGTTGCCGCCGTCGAAGGTCTTGCCGTTGCTTTCCAGAATGGTGTCCACGTCAATGGTGACAAGGATATCCACGATGTTTTCGTTCATGTCCGGCTCCCTGTTGTCGCGCTATGGGCCTGGCGATCCAGGCCCGGGTGTCATCGGCTGTGCAGCGTGCGGCCACCGAGCATCCGGGCGCGGCGCAACAGCTGTCGGGCACCGGGCGAAATGCACTTCCATGAGGTCGCCAGTGGAATCTAGAAGCTCAAGACTGTTAGTCAAATGGGCCGGTCAAAAAAGCGCCGTGAGGGCGTCCTGGCCGCTTCGGGCTACAAGCCTGTAGCACCCGTGCCAAGACCCAGGTGCTGATCGGCCCCGGGCACGATGCGCAATCGGGCGACCCCGGATCGCCAAGCGACAGGCCCCGGGATCGGCCGCGACGGTTTATCATGCTGCGCTGCCGCCCGTTGCCCGTGCGACAAGGGGCTGCTCCATTCGCCCACCCTGGAGGCGCCCGCCATGCCTGATCTGCCCAAGCCTGCTGCCATCCCTGAATTCCCCGTGTGCCACGCCCGTGGCGGCACCTCCACCGGGCTGATCCTGGCCCGCGAAGCGCTGCCCCGGGACGAAGCGCTGGTGGAAGAACTGCTGCGCCACCTGATGGGCGTGCCGCTGCATGGCGAGTGGCCGGGCAATACCCAGATCACCGGCCTGGGGCGCGGTGGGCCCACCAGCAACAAGGTATTCATCGTCGAGCGCCGCCCCGGCGAGACGCGCATGGTCAGCACCCTGGCGCAACTGGCGGCGGGCAAGAGCGCCATCGACTGGAGCGTCAACTGCGGCAACATGTCCGCGGCCCTGCCGTTGTACGCCCTGCAGCGCGGCTGGCTGGAGCCCGGGGAGGGCGGTGGGCAGATCGAGATCTACAACAGCAACACCCAGACCACGATGTATGCGCGCCTGGGCTTCGCCAATGGCCGGCTGCTGAGCGACACGCGGATTCCCGGGGTCAACGGGGTGTTTCCCGGGGTCGACCTGTTTCTCGACAAGCCGGTGGGGGCCAAGACCGGCGCGCTGTTCCCCACCGGCAAACGGGTGGACCTGCTGGACGGCATCGCCGCCACCTGCATCGACGTGGCGGTGCCCATGGTCATCCTGCGCGCGGCGGACCTGGGCAAGACCGGCGAGGAAACCCCGGCCCAGCTGGACGCCGACCCGCAATTCAAGGCGCGCCTGCTGGAACTGATGGTGCTGGGCGGGTTGCGCATGGGCTTGCGCAAGCGCGACGGCAGCCTGATGAGCGCCGACGAGCTGCGGCGCAGCGAAACCATCCCGAAGATCTGCATCGTCAGCCCGGCGCGGGAGGGTGGGGATATTGCCACCCGCTACTTCACCCCGCAGAACGCCCACCCGTCCCTGGCAGTGTCCGGTGGTTGCTGCCTGGCGGCGGCCTGCCTGGCCGAGGGCACCGTGGCCCATGCCTTGTTGGCGCGGGCGCCGGTGCTAGGCGAGGAGCCGGGCGAATACCCCCTGGCGATTGAAAACCCCGCCGGGGTGCTGGAGACCCTGATCAATGCCCGGCTGGCCGGTGGAGAGCTGCTGATCGACGGCGCCGCCTACCGGCGCAGCGCGCAGATCCTGTTGCAGGGCAGCACACCGCTGTACAACGCCTCCCCAGCGTTGATCGCCGCCCTCGGCTACGTCTAACCACCACCGAGGCTCCTTCGCGGCCACACAGAGTCCAACCCCGCGCGTGCCCCGCTTCTTGTAGCCGCTGCCGAAGGCTGCGCACGAGCCGCAGGCTCGCTGGCGTTCCCCCTGGCGCCGAGGCCCCTTCGGTGCCTATCGCAGCCTGCGGCAGCGGCTACAGACGGGCGGCTGTGGTTCAGCGCTGGGGGAAATCCCGGCGCAGGGCATCCACCCCTGCCAGCAACCGAGACACGGAATTGCAGGCCAGGGGCAGCGTCACTTGGCAGCCGTCCAGCCGTTGCTCCGGGTTCAGCCAGGGCGGTGCGGCTTCAAGGCAAAAGTGGATCTGGATCTGCGGTTCGGGGCCGCGCAGGTAGTGAAACGCCAGGCAGGGCTCGGTGAACCAGCAGGGCCGGGAAGGGCCTTCGGGCTGATCCAGGGCCTGTAGCCACTGGGCCAATTGATCGAGCTCATGAGTCCTCAGGCAGGCATCCTTGAAACGCCAGTCGCCCTGGGGATGCTCGATGCGGCCCTGCACCATCAGCCAGTTGGCGTCCAGGTGATCGTGGCTGCCGGGGAACTGGTAGCCAAGGATGTCCAGCTCCACCCGCAGCTCAGGTGGGGCCCTGAATATCAGGGGCATATCAGCGAGCCTCGCCGCCATCGGGAAGAAACTGCGGCACCTTCTGCCGCAGCAACTGGATCAGCTCCGGGTCCATGAACTCGTAATCATCGGGAATGTTCAGGCACACAATCTGCTGCTCGCGCAGCTGCGCCTTGAATCGCTTGCGCAGTTTTTCCCGGTGCCGGGTTTCCATCACCACAATCAGCCCGGCCCATTGCACCAGCTCCGGGCCCAGGGGCACTTCGGCATCGTGGTTGAGGCCCGCCGAAGCGGTTTCGATCCCCGGCCAGTCGGCGAACAGCTGCTCGGCGGTGGGGCTGCGCAGCTTGTTCTGGCTGCAGACAAACAGGACATTGAGCATTGGGCCGAACTCCTTGGCACAGACGCCCGGCCCGCAGAGGGCAGGGCAAAGGTGCTGATTTTTCGGGGCTTTGGCCGCGCTGTCCAGCAACTTGTGACGGGCCGGGCGAATGGTGTGGGTCAGCGCCAGTTGCCCGTCAAGCGCCGGGGCTGCGAAACTGTCGGCTCCTTTACCCCTATCACTCATTCCATGCCCGCAGCCCCGTTCACCTCTCCCCATCTGGGCCTGGCCCTCAGGCGCTGGCGCCTGTTGCACCGGGTCAAGCAGCAGCACGCCGCCGAGCTGTTCGGCGTGGCGCAGTCGAGCATTTCCCGTTGGGAAAACGGCCGGCAAGCCATGGAGCCGGCAGAGCGTGCGCGCTTGGAGCAACTGCTGGCGGCCAACCTCAGCGCCGCCGCCGATCAGGCCCTGGCGCGGCTGGTGAACGACAGCCCGCGCGCCGTGCACCTGGTGTGCGACCTGACCCACCGCCTGCTGGCCTGTTCAGCGACCCGCGCCGGGCAGTTCGGCGTGCCCTTGAGCGAGCTGCTGGGGCAATCGCTGTGGGGCTTCTGCACCGAGGAAATCGTGCGTAAGGAAGCCGCCCTGGATGACCTGGGCTGGCGCGAAGTGCTGGCGCCGCCGTCCCTGGAATTCTTCAGCGGCCACAACGATTCGGCCATCGTGCCCATCGCCCCCAGCCAGTGCCGCTGGACCCGCCTCAACCTCTCTGACGGCAACGCCGTGCGGCTGGTGGAAACCCTCTGAAACGGCGCCACGGATATTTTATCCGTGGCCCCGGCAGCACCCCTTGGCTAGTCTGGTTAGCCATCGCTCGCCGCCTTTCAGTGCCGGCTGTGTTTTGCCCACCCGCGCAGGTCTTTCCATGAACAGTGAACTTCTCAGTGGCCGCCTCGACTTTCTCCGTGAAGCGGAAAAACTCAAGGACGTGCTGCGCAGCGCCCACACCTCCAGCGGCCGCCAGGAAAGCACGGCCGAGCACAGCTGGCGCCTGTGCCTGATGGCGCTGCTGTTCGAAGACCAACTGGGGGACCTGGACCTGCTGCGGGTGCTGAAACTGTGCATCGTCCACGACCTGGGGGAGGCCATTCATGGCGATATCCCGGCGGTGCAGCAGGCGGCCCACCCGGACAAGAGCCAGCAGGAGCGCGCGGACCTGCAACTGCTGGCCCGAGCCCTGGACGCCCCGGCCCGCGAGCACCTGCTGGAGCTGTGGGACGAATACGAAGGCGCCGCCAGCGCCGAGGCGCAGACGGTCAAGGCCCTGGACAAGCTGGAAACCCTGCTGCAACACACCCAGGGCCAGAACCCGGCGGGTTTCGACTACCGCTTCAACCTCGGCTACGGCCGCCGCTACACCGATGCCAGCCCGCTGTTCCAGGCCCTGCGCCAGCAGATCGATGCCGACACCCAGCGCCGCCTGGACGCCCAGGCTCAGGCCGCGGTTCAGCATCGGCTGCGCTAAACAAGCCTGGGCGCCGCTCGCCAGATCCGGGGCAGGTTCCCAGGGGGCAGGGCGCCCCGCGCAGAAACCTTGCAGGCGTCATGGTTTTTTTCTGCCAGGGTCATCAAGCGGGTCTATTTTTACCTTCGCTTGCCGTTCACTACGCTTTTCATACGCACGTCCAGCCTCGGGCCCATATCGAGCAGCCGGGTAGGGATGACCGAAGGAGAGTCCCATGTCCAACGAATCCAAGTGTCCGTTCAAACACACCGCCGGCGAAGGCACCAGCAACCGCGACTGGTGGCCCGGCCAACTGAACCTGAAGATCCTCCACCAGCATTCCCACCTGTCCGACCCGATGGCCGAGGGCTTCGACTACGCCGCCGAATTCAACAGCCTGGACCTGGCCGCGGTGAAGCGCGACCTGCAGGCGTTGATGACCGACTCCCAACCCTGGTGGCCGGCGGATTTTGGCCACTACGGCCCGCTGTTCATCCGCATGGCCTGGCACAGCGCCGGCACCTACCGCATCGCCGATGGCCGTGGCGGCGCCGGGGGCGGGCAGCAGCGCTTCGCCCCGCTCAACAGCTGGCCGGACAACGTCAGCCTGGACAAGGCGCGGCGGCTGATCTGGCCGATCAAGCAGAAGTACGGGCGCAAGATCTCCTGGGCCGACCTGATCATCCTCACCGGCAACGTCGCCCTGGAATCCATGGGTTTTAAAACCTTCGGCTTTGCCGGTGGCCGCCAGGACGTCTGGGAGCCGGAAGACAACGTCTACTGGGGCAGCGAAACCACCTGGCTCGACGACCAGCGCTACAGCGGCGACCGCGAGCTGGAGAACCCCCTGGGGGCGGTGCAGATGGGCCTGATCTACGTCAACCCGGAAGGCCCCAACGGCAACCCCGACCCGCTGGCGGCGGCCCGGGACATCCGCGAAACCTTCGCCCGCATGGCCATGGACGATGAAGAAACCGTGGCCCTGATCGCCGGTGGCCACACCTTTGGTAAGACCCACGGCGCCGGCCCCGCAACCCACGTCGGCCCGGAACCGGAAGCCGCCGGTTTGGAAGAGCAGGGCCTGGGCTGGAAAAGCAGCTTCGGCACGGGCGTCGGTGGCGACGCCATCACCAGCGGCCTGGAAGTGATCTGGACCACCACCCCGACCCGCTGGAGCAACGACTTCTTCGACCACCTGTTCGGCTTCGAATGGGAGCTGACCACCAGCCCCGCCGGCGCCCACCAATGGCGGCCCAAAGCCGGCGCCGGTGCCGACAGCGTGCCCGACCCCCACGACCCGAACAAACGCCGCACGCCGTCGATGCTCACCACCGACCTGTCGCTGCGCTTCGACCCGGCCTACGAGGCGATCTCCCGGCGCTTCCATGAGCACCCCGAGCAACTGGCCGAAGCCTTCTCCCGGGCCTGGTTCAAACTCACCCACCGCGACATGGGCCCCCGCGCCCGCTACCTGGGCCCGGAAGTGCCGGCCGAGGAACTGATCTGGCAAGACCCGATTCCCGCCGTGAACCACCCGCTGATCGACGCCCAGGACATCCAGCAGCTCAAGGGCCAGATCCTCAATTCCGGCCTGTCGGTTGCGCAACTGGTGTCCACCGCCTGGGCCGCGGCCTCGACCTTCCGCGGCTCGGACAAGCGCGGCGGCGCCAACGGCGCACGGATTCGCCTGGCCCCGCAGAAGGACTGGGAGGTCAACCAACCGCAGCAACTGGCCCAGGTGCTGCGCGCCCTGGAAGGGGTACAGAGCGCCTTCAACAGCTCGCAGACGGGTGGCAAGCGCGTATCCCTGGCCGACCTGATCGTCCTCGGCGGTTGCGCGGCGGTGGAACTGGCGGCGAAAAATGCCGGCTACAGCATCAGCGTGCCCTTCGCCCCGGGGCGCATGGACGCCAGCCAGGAACAGACTGACGTTGAATCCTTCGCCGTGCTGGAACCGGTGGCAGACGGCTTCCGCAACTACCTCAAGCCGGTCAGCGGCGTCACCGCCGAAGCCCTGCTGGTGGACAGAGCGCAACTGTTGACCCTGACCGCCCCGCAACTGACCGTACTGCTGGGCGGCCTGCGGGTGCTGGGTGCCAACGTCGGGCAATCGCCCCACGGCGTCTTCACCGCGCGCCCGGGCACCCTGAGCAACGACTTCTTCGTCAACCTGCTGGACATGGGCACCCAATGGAAACCCCTGTCCGAGGCCCGCGACCAGTACGAGGGCAGCGACCGCGCCACTGGGCAATACAAATGGAGCGGTACTCGGGTCGACCTGCTGCTGGGCTCCAACTCGCAACTGCGGGCCCTGGCCGAGGTGTATGCAGCGGCGGATGCGGGTGAGCAGTTCGTGAAGGACTTTGTCGCGGCCTGGGACAAGGTGATGAACCTGGATCGGTTCGATTTGCGCTGAGGGCAGGGGATTAACGTCCAGCAACTGGTGGCCCTCGACTTGAGTATTCAGGTCGAGGGCTACGGCTGTCTGTGGCAAGTGCTGGCGAATTCCTCGACCCCTCTTGTTCCCCCCAGCAGCAGAATCAGTGTCAGGCAAAAGGCTCTGCGAACTCGCGCGGTGCTGGGTCCACTATGGCAAAATGCCCTGCATCAATTCAGGGAGTCAGGGATGAAAGCTATTGTCATCGCAGCGCTACTGTTACTTACAGGTTGCGTAGCAAAGGTTGTTGAATACAAGGCATTGCCTATTACACAGGGTCAGGCGGAATCGATCATTGAACAGGTACTGATGGAACAACCGCTGAAAACCAGGCCCGAACAAGTGTTCTTCACGGACGAATATATTGGCTACGGAAGTGGGACTATTTCTGCTACCAGTGGCTTTGCAAGTGCAACGCCTATCGGTGTAGGAGCCATAGCAGCCGGCAGCTCCAAGACTTCCTCCAAAGCGGTGCAAACCCGTATCTACTTCAACTCGATTGGTAGCGTCACGCTCTACTCAAAGCGTGGTCGTTGGGTCGTACAGACCAGGAACCAGGCAGGTGGAGTGCTGAACAGTTCGCAGGTCGACACGCAGCAGAAGGCTCAGCGGTTCGTTGATGCAATGTTGTTTTTCAAACGCACCTGATGCAGCGCAGGGTCGCTGACTGATAGGCCGCGGCAGGTGATGGCCCCGAGTCGCTTGATCAGCTTCAAGGCAACTTCAGACCGGGTAAAACGATAACGCCTCCCTAGGAAGGCGTTTTTGCCGGCGCGGTCGAGGCGTTTCGAGCTCGACTGGCGGCAATCAAGGCGGGCCATATAGCGCCCGCCAAGCGCTTACTTCGCCTTGAGGTACTCATTGAGAAACGCCTGGGCATCGCCATAGCTGGACAGGTTGCTGTCATAACCCACCTTCAGCGGCTTGGCCTCACCCGGCAGATGCAACTCGCCATAGCCTTCCTGAAGCAGCAGCACCACGAACTTCTGCCCGTCCACCTGAGTGAAGTAACGGGTGTCGCGATCGGTTTGCTCCACGTTCATTTTCTGAATGCGCATGTTCCAGTCATGGTCGGCGTCTTCCACCTGCACCAGCGCCTGATTGGCGCTGCGCTCACCGATACGCAAGGTCCAGACCTTCACCCCGTGCGGCCCGGTGTAGGCCAGGATCTTGTCCGCCACCTGTGGCCGTTCCTCGGCCTGGGCCAGCCCGATTCCCAGTACCCACGCCATGACCCATGCGGCCGCCCAACGGTAATAAAGCTGCATCCTTCTAGCTCCTGAACATGAAAAGGGGCGGTTATTGAAGCCGACCCGTGCGGCGCTGCCAAGCACCCAAGGCAACAGGCGGGATAAAAAAAACCGGCGCACACGCAGGACTCACCCGCCACCGACCTGTCGCGAACAGCACACTCTTTGCGCCCTCGGCTAAATACAGGTCGCAAGCGTGGCGAGGCAAAACGTCGCCACCGGTAGTCTAAGAGCACCACCCGGGAGACTTTCAATGATTCGACGCGCGTGCTTGGCCGCTCTATTGACCATGACTGCCGCAACCGCCTTTGGCGGCCCTGGCTACGATCATCTCTATGCGTTCGGTGACAGCTACTCTGACAATGGCGCGGGTGAAACCTTCACCCGAACCATGGCCGCGCAGAAGGTCAAAGATGCACAGGAGCTGCCTGGTTCGCTGTATTGGCAGGGACGCTGGAGCAATGGTCCCACCGCGGTCGAGCACTTGGCGCAGGCCTTGAAAATCCCCTTGACCGACTACGCCATTGGCGGCGCCAAAAGCGGCAACGGCAACTACTACGCCTGGATGCAGCCCTCTCGCGACACTGGGGTTTTCGGGCAAATCGCCGATCACCTGAAAGCCGCTAAAACACACAAAGCGGATCCCAATGCGCTCTATTTCATTTTCATCTCAGCCAACGACTTTTTTGAATGGGCCGACTTCGCGCACCCAGAAACGATCGACGTGCTTGGCCAGAACAGCGTGGCGAACATACAGAAGAGTACCGAGACGCTGATCGCCGCAGGGGCGAAGCACCTGATGGTGGTGGGGACCACGGATTTGAGCCATGTGCCGGCTGTGGTGCAGGGCAATCAAGTCAAGAACGCAACGCAATACCAGCAGATACTCGAACAAAAACTGCCCGCCGTGCTGACAACACTGGCTAACGCCCATCACGTGAGCATTGGCTACTTCGACCACCTGGCCTTCAGCAACACGCTTCGCGCGGCACCCGAGGTGGCGGGCCTGAAGGATCTGGATACCCCGTGCCAAGCCACCTACCCGGACGTCAAACCCGTGTGTGCGGATCCGGATACCCATTACTACTGGGATGAATGGCACCCGACCCGCAAAGTCCACAGCCTGGCCGCCGAGGCGATGCTTGAAACGCTAAAAGCGAGCCGTTGAGGTTCGCTATCCGCCCATAGCCGGTCAGCACTGCCCGGGTATGAGCGCCAAGCATTGTCATGGCCGTTGCTCGGACATCCTTGCCCTTGTCGTTGAGAACAGCACGCTGCGTTCACAGGACGCTTAGCGACATGTGACCTTGTCGGCACCTTGGAGGGAGGCGCCGGCAACGAGTTCTCCAGTGGTATGGCGGACATGGGCTTGGCTCCATTCTTGAGGTCGTTGTTTGGGCTTAAACCCGATAAAGTGACCCGCCTCAAAGCGCCTAACGCACAAGCCGCGCCCCGATTCAAAGGCTGCATTTTCAGGACAAATACCCCATGAGCCAACTCACCGCACTGATCGCCCAAGCCCAAGCCGGGCTGTCGGTCCAGCAAAACATTCCCCAGGAACGCTGGGAGGCCATCGCCACGCAGTGCGGCGCGGCGGAAATCGCCGAGATCAAAACCCGCATCGCCTCACTCAAGGCAGACAGGGAAGCCGTCGAAGACTGGGACGGCGACACCCGCGATGACCTGTATTTCGCCATCGCCGACTTCACCCGCCTGCTGGAACTGGCCAGCGCCCACGCACAAGGTCAATGAACATGCCGATTGACCGCACAACGGATTATTTCGAGAGCAGCGAAGGCGCCGTGCGCCTATGGGTAGAGCAGGGCAGTGCCATTCATCTCAAGGCCATCAGCCCGTACAACGACCCCGTGGAACTGACGGCAGAACAGGCCCTGGAACTGGCCCAGGCACTGCAACGTTTGGCCCGCTGCCTGGCCGACTGAATGAGCGCCACGCTGCGGCTGACGCACCCCTGGCGCCCGAGCCCACTCAGACAAAATCCGCGGGTTCGAAGCGCTCGCTGGTGTCCATGCGGATAGCACGCAGGCCCAGCGTCTGCAGATGGGACTCATACAGCCCCAGGGCGCAATAACTGATCAGCAAGCTGCGACGGCGCGCACCATTGGCGTTCAGACTGGCCCCATGCACCAGATCGGCATCGAACAGCAGCACGTCCCCCGCCTTACCCGCCAGATGCACCACACGAGATTCATCACTGAAATCGAAGGGCGCCAACCGCTCCCCGGGGCGATGACTGCCGGGCACGATGCGCGTTGCGCCATTGGCCGGCCCATAGTCATCGAGATAGACCAGCGCCGTGACCCGGTCGCCGAGGCGCTGATCCGACAGATCCCGGTGCAACACCTGATGACCGCCCCCCGCCAACGGCTCGCGGCCCTCCACCTGAGCCAGAAAAAAGCCTTCCCCGATCAACTCCCCGGCCACCGCCAACACCGCCGGCAAACGACACACCGCCTGCATCCGTGCATCCAGATCCACCAGCGCATGCCGCCAGTCCGGCCCCCGAGGCACCGGCCATTGCTCAGGCGCAATCACCCCCGCCTCGAACGTGGCCCGCAGCTCATCCAGCCAGTCGGCGGGCACCGCCTGACGGAGCAATTGGTAACCGTTTTGATGGAGTTGTTCGCGGTCGATCATGAGGGGGCAGATGTCCTTATCCGGGGTGGGGGAGAGCATAACGGCTCGCTAATCCTAGCGACATAACCGGCTACGGTTTAGCGGTTGCCGGACCCTTAGCAGACCGCCTAGTCTGCTGCGGTCGCTGCAAAATCAGCGACCGGGCCTGAGAACCCGATCAGATGCAGGCACATTTTGAACAGGGAGTTTCAATCATGTCTGCCGGTAATCTGTCTGAAATTTGCTGCTGTTCCTTTCACCTTCCTCCGCTCAAAAGCCTCTGCTGCCAGACCTTGGCGGGAGGTGCACGATGAGCCATTCAAACTCCATCAAAACCCAAGGTTTTGTCACCTTTGGCCAATGTGCCGATTCTGAACTAACGTTGTTTCGCGTCAATGCGGATGTGCCTTTGCAGCAGGCGTTGGAGCAGGCTTCTACCTTGTTGTACTACGCGAAGAAGCTAGCGCTGGATGCTGCTATGGAAGAACAGGGGGAGCGGTATGCGTGGGCTGCGTATTTTTTGGCGGAGATGGGGAAGGCGGTGATTGATGATGTGTGTTTTGGGCTGGGGGAAAGAGGGTGTGAGGGAGGGAATCTGAGTTAGGGCAACATCGTACGAAGTAGATAGAAACGCCGCTTATTGTAGGTTGATAGGCGGCGTCTTTATGATTTGAGGGGCGGCTTTCGGCCGATTCTGTTGAAAAAGTCCAGCTTTCTTTCCACGGCAGAGAAGTACGCGCCTGAGATTGAAATCCTTGCTTTTGGCAGAGTCTGTCGGACTCGGATTTCACATAGCAGCATGCAAGAGAGGTGTTTTCACCCATAAATATTCGATCAGTTTGGACAAACCGACTTTTTTCAACAGAACCGGCCAATTGCAGTCGCTTAGACCGAGGCCTCTAGCAACCCAGACAGAGTGTGTTTGAGGAGGTGTACGACTTTCAAGGCTGTAATGGCATGGTGATGGCACGGCTTCGTAAAAGTGATAATGTTTTCTGCGAGCTGCACCTGACTGTAGATTTGACATCAATACATGGGGAAGGAAATGGAATATTCGTTCAATGAATTTTGGTCAACTCATTTAGCCGGCGTGATAAAACGACAAAACACATTGGATCTCCCCGGATGGTATGGCGATCTGACGCCAATGAAGTCATACGTTCCCGCAAATGTTGTTCCGCGGGCCGATTTTTCAGATTTAAGCCAAAGCGTTTGGCTGATTGCTGCACCAGGTGCAGTAGGTAAATCAACACTTGCAAAGGAAATATGCGCTTTAACTGGTGCTGTCTATCTTGACTTGGCGGAGGCGTCCACTGTTGCAGGAAATTATTTAATAGGCGGACTAGTATATACAGATCTTCTCGGCGCATGGTCAGACGGCACTACAACCATTGTAATAGATGCTCTCGATGAAGCTAGATTGCGAGTGACCCAATCTGGATTCGAAGATTTTCTTGCCGACGTAGCAAAGGTTGCAACGAAAGGTAGTGCGCCGATTGTTTTGCTTGGTCGAGTTGGGATAATAGAAGAAGCTTGGTTGTTAATGAATGAAAATTCGGGGGTCGCAGCGCCTATTTTTGATATTGAGTTTTTTGATAAAGAGCAAGCGAAAAAGTTTGTAATGGCAAGGCTCGTTGCTCTTTCATACATGACTCAAAATGATTTATTGGAGTACCCAAGTTTATCTTCTTCTCTGGCCAATCACGCTAAAGTTTATGATGAGGCAGTTACAGAGGTAATATCCGGGATAAGTAGATTATCTCAGGCTGATGCAGATCGTTTTGTCGGCTATGCGCCCGTACTTGACGCAGTCGCAAAGGTAATTGCGGCCGAACAAAATCCAGCTCGAATCAATGAGGACATGCGGAGAGTGCTTGAGGGCGAGGTTCTCACTAGTCTTGCTAGTGAAATTTTGAGTCGAGAGGCGGGTAAGCTTACAACACAGCTTAAGAATGCCCATCCGGACCTCCCTGAAAATCTTTATACGCCGGAAGAGCAGTTACATCGGCTGGCTTGCAAGATGCTTAATTTGCCTGCGCCACCTGTTCCAGAAGTCGTAGAGCAAAAACACGTGGCGGTTTACGAACATGCAGTTAAGAACTTACTGCCTCAGCACCCATTTCTAAACGGAGATGGCAAGGGCGCCTCCAGTTCCGTCTTTGAAGCTGCAATCATTGCTGCAGCTCTCAAGAACGAGCTGAAAAATGTAAGAGAAAGTGCAGAAAAATATATCTCTTCAGCAAAGCACACTGCAAATCCATTCCTTTTCGATTTCTACCTAGCCTTCGATAATGGGCAGAGCAGCGCACCAGCGGAGCATTTAGGCTTCCTGTTTGATTCTGTAGTTTCAAAAGCCACCACTGGGGATAAGGTACGACTGTATATAAGTGAAAGTGCAGATGACACATTAGTGAGCGAAATAGTAGTTGAAAGAGATAGTGGGCAGTTGAACTCCTATGTATTGAATTCCCCTGTGGAAGGGTTAATTACTCTGGGTAGGAAAGTTTCTGGTATATCAATAGATTGCGATCACACTAACGTTCAGATAGGCCTGGGAGGACAGCTGGAGCTAGTTTCGCCAACTATCGTGCAATGCCAACAACTATTTCTCGCCTGCGATCAAGTCGTGGTCAAAACCGATCCAAAAAGTACTGAAGAGATAGTGCTTTTGGAAGCGCAGGAGCTACTCGCTGGAAACAGTGTTTCAGCGCCGATTGTAAGACCTACAGCAATTTTTAGAGTCTCTTGGCCTGGCTCCGAAGCTTACCCATGGACCTCTTTCAATGCCACAGATGGGCAAGGAGAAGCAGCTCATGTCTCAGAGGGATTACGCACCCTCCGGCGATTAGTTATGGCATTTCGTTCTCACAGCAAAGGTCAACTCGCCCGTTTCCGTGACAAGATTGACCACTTTAGGATGCTCAAGGGTAGGGTTGGGGAAGCATTACTTCAAAAGCTGATCGATGATGGAATCATTTGGGCAGAGGGGCCAATGTATTGCTTGGACGCTAACAAACTCGGTGCAAAAGTTGGAATATCTTTCCAAGATGCCCAAGCCAAAGAGTACTCCCAGGAAACTAAAGACTATGTTTCGAATCTAGATATTTGAGGAGGATGCACCGGTCTATGTTTGCAATTTGTAGGCCGGTGCTCAAATATTTAGCTCCGCTAATGGTAGATTACAGTCGTTCTGTTGCAATCGGCTAGTCGGTATAGTCTGTAAGTGTAGTCAATTTTTTTTCATTTCCGAATCTACCTTTTTCATAATCGCGTTGATCTCGCTTGTTTCTTTCTCTATTGGCTTGCACGCTATTAGTTCAAATTTGTAACCCAGCTTTACGTCTGGTATCGCGATAGCTGCTCTATCATCTGACATCGGTGCTATTGAGAAATCTTTATTTTCTAAAAGACCGCAATAACTGGTTGGTAGGTGAAAAGATGAAAATGCAATTGCTTTCCTCAGGCGCGGCTCATAAAAGTTTTTACTAGCGATAGTTTGGGTCATCGTCAGCATTATGATTACAAAGAGAGCTACAGCCATCAGCGCGGTTACGTCAGGCAGGTTGGAGGGTCTGTTTGCTCCGTCTGATTTTTTTTGAATGTCTTTAACTAGACTTCGCACAAGTAGAGACAGCATCACGGGTAAACTCAAATAGCCAAATAATAACGACAGGCTAATGAGCCAGATAGTCGGGGCGAGCATAAAGGTCAGCAGTAATTGGGCAGCAGGCAAATCTTGAGGTGCCAAGCCTGTAAGCTCTGAAATCCCTGCGTCGGAGTAGATTTTTGATACGGTAGCAACGCCAACCGAAATGATGCCGATCGAGGCTTTTAAAACTCCACCGTATTTCGTAACTATATTTGATATTTTCCAATAATTGCTGAGGTAAACCAGAGCGGTTAGACAGCACAGTAGTAGCAATACCAGGTATGTTAATGGAGCTTGCCGGAATCCAGCCATCGCCAAAAAACCTGCAATATACAGTGCAGATGTACAAGCAATGAATGTAGCGAGAGAGTAATCAATTGCCGACCATGCCTTCACGGACTGAATTTTCAGCCGATACATCATCCGTTTTTCAGGCGAGGTGCGAACGTTGGTTATGTAGCCGAGTATCGCAGGGAGCAAGAAGTAAGCTGTAAATAGTGTTAAATTAACGTGCACTTTTGGTTTTCACTTGTTTTGTCTAAAAGAGAGTTTTGAACTGTAATTTTCAATTTTTCTTGGTGAATAACCTATCGTCGAAAACTAGTTTTGCTTTAGCAAAATCCACCCGAGATTTTACGAATGCTATCCCTTACGAATGAGCGCATGCTGATTTGTCCCGAAGAAGCCGCCTTGAAGGCACTCGATGCCCTTTTGGTACTTTCAAATGACCACTTTTGGCCGATAGCTGCCTTCCCCCTTCAAAACGTCGGCGGCGTAATCACCCACAACACCACCGCATCCTCCTCCCCAGGGTTCCCATACTTATGCGGCTCCTGGCTGGAGAAACTAAAGCTATCCCCCTCACTCAACTGAAAATGCCGTTCCCCCACCCACAGCTCAAAGCTCCCCGACAGCACATACCCGGCTTCCTCGCCCTCATGGCTGTAACTCTCCTTGCTGTACGTCCCCGGCGGAAACCGCGAGTGCAAAAACTCCAGCTGCCGGGTCGGTTGCGGGGTCAACAGCTGATCGATAATCCCGTTCTCATAATTCACTTGCAGCCGCTGTTTCTTGCGCACTACATAGCCCTGGTCCTCTGGCGCGGTTTGGGTTTCGCTGGCGAAGAACCATTGGATGGTCACGCCCAGGCTGCGGGCGATGTTGAACAGGGCGGGGATGGAGGGGTAGGCGAGGTTGCGTTCCAGTTGGCTGATGTAGCCGGCGGTGAGTTCGCTCTGTTGCGCCAGTTCGCTCAGGGTCAGGCCGCGGCGTTTGCGCAGGCCGCGGATGCGGGTGCCAAGAAACTGTGGGCCGCCGGGGGCCTGGTTGTCGCTGCCGGGCTCGGGCAGGGTGCTCGCGGGCGGCGTCTTGCTGCTTGGGTTCATGGCGGGCTCCGGACCAGTTGAACGGGCGCGTCCGGGCGCCCGTTCTGCAAAAGCCCTGGAGTATAAAGCAGCCTCAAAGCGCCCAGGCGACTTTCAAGCCTTCATGGATGGCTTCTTCCACGGTGCGCGGTGCCAGGCAGTCGCCGATGCGTTGGAAGGGCACCAGGCCTTTGAGTTGTTGGCCGAGGTCGTCCACCGATTGGTGGCCTTGGCACAGCACCAGGCTGTCGACGTTTTCCAGCAGCATGGGTTCGCCGCTGGCGGTGTGTTGCAGGTAGACGGTGCTGTCGTCGCAGCCGTAGAGGCGGGCGTAGGGGATGATCGGGATCGCCAGTTTGTGCAGTTCGCCGGCCATCTGGTCGCGCACGTACAGCGGCAGGCTTTCGCCGCAGTGGGTGCCGTTGACCGCCAGTTGCACTTGGTGCCCGGCGCGCACCAGGCGCTCGGCGATGCCGGGGCCGATCCAGTCGCAGCGCCAGTCGGCCACCACGACGCTGCGGCCCAGTTGCACTTCGTCCCGCAGTACTTGCCAGGCGTCCACCACTTGCAGGTCGCCGCCGCGTTCGAAGTTCGGCCAGTAGGGTTGGGCGCCGGTGGCGATGATCACGTGGTCGGGGTTTTCGCGCTCGATCAGGGCGCGGTCGACCCGGGTGTTGCGCACCACTTCCACACCGGCCAGTTGCATTTCCCGTTGCAGGTTGGTGCTGGCGCCGCCGAATTCGCTGCGCCGGGGCAGCAGTTGCGCCAGTTGGATCTGGCCGCCCAGTTGCGCGCTGGCTTCGTAGAGCGTCACGCGGTGGCCGCGTTGGGCGGCCACCGCAGCGGCTTTCATCCCGGCCGGGCCGCCGCCCACCACCAGGATGCGTTTGCCGCGGGCGCTGGGCTTGGGCTGGCCGTAGAGCAGTTCGCGGCCGGTTTCCGGGTGCTGGATGCAGGAGATCGGCAGGCCCTTGTGGAAGTGGCCGATGCACGCCTGATTGCAGGCGATGCAGGCGCGCACGTCCTCGCTGTGGCCGCGCTCGCTCTTGTTGGGCATCTGCGGGTCGCAGATCAGCGCACGGGTCATGCCGCACACGTCGGCCTGGCCCTTGGCGATGATCGCTTCGGCTTCCTGGGGCTGGTTGATGCGCCCGGTGACGAACAGCGGGATCGACAGTTTGGCCTTGAAGGTGCCGGCTTCCCGGGCCAGATAAGCCGCTTCCACCGCCATGGGCGGGACTATGTGCACGGCGCCGCCGAGGGAGGCGGAGGTGCCAGCGACTATGTGCACGTAGTCCAGTTGCCCTTGCAGCAATTGTACGGCGGCCAGGGATTCGTCTTCGGTGAGGCCTTCGGGGTCGCGTTCATCGGCGGAAATGCGCAGGCCGATGATGAACTCGGCATCGGTGCTGGCGCGCATGGCGCCGAGGATTTCCCGGATAAAGCGCAGGCGCTGTTCCAGCTCGCCGTTGTAGCCGTCGGTACGGCGGTTGACCCGCGGGTTGATGAACTGCGCCGGCAGGTAGCCGTGGCTGGCCACCAGTTCCACGCCGTCCAGCCCGGCCTGATGCAGGCGCCGGGCGGCATCGGCGTAGCCCTGGATGATCTCGTCGATCATGTCCTGGTCCAGGGCCCGTGGCATGACCCGGAAGCGTTCGTTGGGCACCGCCGAAGGCGCATAGGCCACCGCCAGCAGGCCGTCGGCGGACTCCATGATTTCCCGCCCCGGGTGGAAGATCTGCGACAGCACCACCGTGCCGTGGGCGTGGCAGGTTTCGGCCAGGCGCCGGTAGCCGTCGATGCAGGCGTCGTCGGTGGCCATCAGCACGTGGCTGGTGTAGCGCGCACTGTCGTGGACCCCGGCCACCTGCAGCACGATCAGGCCGACGCCGCCTTCGGCCCGGGCGCGGTGGTAGGCAATCAGCTGTTCGTTGACCAGGTTGTCGGTGGGCATCGAGGTGTCGTGGCCGCTGGACATGATTCGGTTCTTCAGGCGTTTGCCACGGATCTGCAAGGGTTCGAACAGGTGCGGGAAGGCGCTGGTCATTGCGGTGACTCCAGGCGGGCCAAGGGCAGGGCGCGCAGCCTTGGCGTTGTTATTGTTGGCCTATCAAAATTTACCGCCAGTAAAAAATCAACTTGTTTTTTTACTAAGGCTTGCAGTAGCTTCGATCTGCGCCCGCTCCCGGGGCCAACCTCACAACAATAAAAAAGGGCTGTGCCGGCGCCTGCCGGTGTGGCACCGCGAAGAGGATTCACAGATGAAAGCGCTCACCCGCAAGCACGGTTGTTCTTTCCTGGCCCTGAGCCTCGCCCTGGGTCTGACCCTGGGCCAGCCGCTGATTCAGAACAAGGCCCAGGCAGCCCCCGACATGGTGGTCGTGGCGTACGGCGGAGCCGGACAAAAAGCCCAGGATGTGGCGTTGTTCCAACCCTTCAGCAAGGCCGATGGCAGCAAGCTGATCCAGAGCGAATACAACGGCGAAATGGCCCGGATCAAGGTCATGGTCGACACCGGCAACGTCGACTGGGACGTGGTGCAGATCGAAGGCCCGGACCTGATGCGCGGCTGCGACGAAGGCATGTACGAGCCCCTGGACTGGAAGGCCCTGGGCCGTGCCGAGCAGCTGATTCCCGATGCCGCCCAGCCCTGCGGTTCGGCGGTGCTGGTGTGGAGCGTGGCCATTGCCTACGACCGCAACAAGCTGGCCAAGGCCCCGACATCCTGGGCGGATTTCTGGGACGTCAAGCAGTTCCCCGGCAAGCGCGGCCTGCGCAAGCGTGCGGTGTACAACCTGGAATTCGCCCTGATGGCCGACGGGGTCAAGGTCGAGGACGTGTACAAGGTCCTGGCCACGCCGCAAGGGGTGGAGCGGGCCTTCGCCAAGCTGACCGAGCTCAAGCCGTACATCCAGTGGTGGGAAGCCGGGGCCCAGCCGGGGCAGTGGCTGGCCGCCGGTGATGTGGTGATGACCTCGACCTACAGCGGCCGCATCGCCGTGGCCGCCCAGGCTGGCGCACCGCTGGCGGTAGTCTGGCCCGGCAGCCTGTACGGCATGGACTACTGGGCGATCATCAAGGGCTCGAAACACGTCGACCAGGCCAAGCGCTTCATCGCCTTTGCCAACACTCCAGAAGCCCAGGTCAACTACGTGCAGCAGATCCCCTATGGCCCGACCAACACCCTGGCCGCGGCCAAGCTCGACCCGGCCCTGGCGCAGTGGGTGCCGACCTCGGAACAGAACCTCAAGGGTGCGTTGGCGATGAACGTGGAGTTCTGGGTCGATCATGGCGAGGAACTGGAAGAGCGCTTCAACGCCTGGGCCAGCAAGTAGCCCCAACGGGCTGGACGTCCAACGATGTCCGGCCCTATTGTTTGCCAGCCCAACCGCCTGGAGGACTCCAATAATGAACAACATCGCTCCCAGCCCCCACGCCCTGACCGAGCGCAGCAGCACCGAACAGCGCCTGCGCGAAGAACTGGCGGCCTGCTACCGCCTGATCGCGCACTTTCGCATGACCGACCTGATCTTCACCCATATCTCGGTGCGCCTGCCTGGGCCCGAGCATCACTTCCTGATCAACCCCTACGGCCTGATGTTCGAGGAAATCACCGCTTCCAACCTGGTGAAGATCGACCTCAATGGCCAGGCCGTGGAGCCGTCGCCGTACCCGGTGAACCCAGCGGGCTTCGTGATCCACAGCGCCATTCATGGCGCCCGGGAAGACGCCCAGTGCGTGCTGCACACCCACACCAAGGCCGGTTGCGCGGTGGCGGCGCTCAAATGCGGCTTGCTGCCGGTGAACCAGATCTCCATGGAGTTTTATGGCCGCGTGGCCTACCACGACTACGAAGGCGTGGCCCTGGACCTGGGCGAGCAGCAACGGCTGGTGGCCGACCTGGGGGACAAGAGCGTGCTGATGCTGCGCAACCATGGCTTGCTCACCGTGGGCGAAACCGTGAGCCAGGCGTTTTTGCGCATGTACTACCTGGAGAAGGCCTGCGAAATCCAGCTGGCGGCCCAGGCGGCGGGGGAGATCGTCCTGCCGCCGGACGCGGTCTGCGCCCACACCGAGCGTCAGTTCAACGACCCGGGGCGGCCACTGCAGGAAGGCGAGCTGAATGACCCGGACGCCATGCAACTGGCCTGGGCGGCGTTGTTGCGGTTGCTGGAACGCATCGCCCCCGACTATCGGGCCTGAAGGGGGATGGCCTGAAGGCGGGGCTGGATGCTCGCGGGACGCCTGTTGTACAGTCGTTCAGCTGCACATTCCCGCCACCGTCCAAGGAACCCGCCCCATGAGCCAGGAAGCGCGCTTTTCCCGTCTGGAACCCGACCTGCGCAAGGCCGAGCTGATCGAGGCGACCCTGACCTGCCTCAAGCTTCATGGCTTCCAGGGCGCCTCGATCCGCAAGATTTCCGCCACGGCCGGGGTCTCGGTGGGGCTGATCAGCCATCACTATTCTGGCAAGGACGAGCTGGTGGCCGAGGCCTATCGCGCGATCACCGGGCGGGTCATGACCCTGCTGCGCGAGGCCATGGAGCAGGCCGCGCCTGATCCCCGGCAGCGGCTGTCGGCGTTCTTTCGCGCCTCGTTCTGCGCCGAACTGCTGGACCCGCGGCTGCTGGATGCCTGGCTGGCGTTCTGGGGCGCGGTGAAGACCGCCGAGGCGATCAACCTGGCCCACGAACATTCCTATGGTGAATACCGTAACGAGCTGGCCGGCCTGCTGGGCCAGTTGGCCGGCATTCAGGGCTGGAAAGGCTTCGACGCCGATCTGGCGGCCATCAGCCTCAGCGCCTTGCTCGACGGCCTGTGGCTGGAGTCCGGGCTCAACCCGGGGACCTTCAGCCCGCAGCAGGGCGTGCAGATCTGCGAAGCCTGGGTCGAGGGCCTGCTGGCCAGCTCCGGGCGCGGTTTTATCCCCCCGACGCAGGGCTGTTGATCGGTTGTTCAGTAATGGCTAGGCTGCTGCGCTGTAGGTGATCTTTCTAATAAAAATAATCAGGAACACAGGCGATGACTCCTCGGGTATTGATCGTCGACGACGATCCGCTGATTCGCGAACTGCTCCACGCTTATCTCTCTCAGGAAGGCTACGAGGTGCACTGCGCTGCCACCGCGGAACAGGCGGAAGCCTTTCTCGACCAGCACACGGTGGACCTGCTGATGCTCGATATCCGCCTGCCGGGCAAGGACGGCCTGACCCTGACCCGCGAGCTGCGGGTGCGCTCGGAGGTGGGGATCATCCTGATCACCGGGCGCAACGATGACATCGACCGCATCGTCGGCCTGGAATGCGGCGCCGACGACTACGTGATCAAGCCCCTCAACCCGCGCGAGCTGGTGTCCCGGGCCAAGAACCTGATCCGTCGGGTGCGCCAGGCCAGCCCGCCCCAGGCCCCGGCCAACAGCCCG
>Ga0157371_10001053_pt1 | contig 30233 bp, 19 predicted proteins | sample C45metaG_FD_113462 | JGI IMG/M metagenome (GOLD analysis project Ga0157371, IMG submission 113462) | Corn rhizosphere microbial communities from Kellogg Biological Station, Michigan, USA - C4-5 metaG | ecosystem: Host-associated > Plants > Roots > Rhizosphere > Soil | place: USA: Michigan... | reverse complement strand
TGAAACCTGGCCCATAATTCCAAAGGCAATAATGTAAGAAAGCGGCAGATTCAACGTCTTTAACATAAACACAGTGAAAAACGGTGTGGCGATATTTAATGAAAACGACCAAAAAGAATTGAAGATCAAAAGCTTTCTGTAGTTCTTATCCTTTAACGGTCTTTTAAATAATTTCAACATGTTTTCTTTTGGTAAATAGCTAACGGGTTCGGGTGTTTTAGAAAGTAACCATACAGAAAATAAGCCTATGATTCCCCCGCCGATAAACATGATTGCATAAGTCTTTAATTCAAGTGCAGGATGTACTCTTTTTATATAATCCAGCGAAAGGGCGATTAACAGGCTTAATACGACATTCATTGTTTGTGTAAGCCGGGTACGTGTCGAAAAATAAGTACCGAGTTTTCTTTCCGGTACCAGATCTTTCATCCATGAATTCCAGTTTGCCCCTGCTACCGAGCCGAAAAAATAATAAAAGAATAAAAGGAATATCAGTACTTCAATGCTGGTTCCTTTTGAAAAGATTAAAGGCAAAAGACCAATAACCAAAAGTGGAAGCCTTGCACAAATACTGCAGATGACGGCAATCGCTCTCCTGTTATTATACTTCTGCAACAAGCGGATCGCAACTAATTGAAAAATGCTTGAAAAACTCGGCAATGCTGCAAGTATTCCGATCTGAACATTGGTAGCGCCCAATAAAATAGCAAGCGCCACAAGAAAGGTTCCACCGGTAAGAGCAGTCATTGCTTCTGTTACCATACCTTCTTTTATTACCAGGTTAAGGCCATTTGTTATTTGTCGCTGAGATAAATGAGATGATGGTTTTAAATTCATAGATGGTTTGGATGTTCTATTTTTTAAAAGTTTAAAAATGAAAATATTTTGCGACTTATTTTATTGCAAAAACTTTTCCAGTGTTTAAACTTTAAAGAGACAAAATTATTGTTGCAACCTTATTAATAACTCCTTCTCTTTTATAAAAATTGTGTTTTTCTCATGAATTAACAAATTAATTCTGGCTTAAAAGTAAAACATTCACTTTCAAAGCGACTTAAATATGGAAGCTTAATTTTTATTTTATGGTAGTTTTTTTGCTGTGTTTGAAAAAACTTCCTTTATAAATGAAAAAAAAGATCACCATTAAAAAGATTTGGGATATTTTAAAAAAGTCATTCAAAGGTTTTTCAGATGATAAAGTTACCAGATTGAGCAGCTCGCTTGCTTATTACACTGTTTTTTCGATGGCGCCATTGTTGATTATAATCATTTCGTTAAGTGGTCTTTTTTTAGGAAGAGATGCGGCACAGGGTAAAGTTTATACACAACTTGCCAAATTCGTTGGTTCTGACACAGCTTCACAACTTCAGGAAATGATCAAAAATGCATCGCTAACCGGCAAAAGCGAAATGGCCGCGATCATTGGCATTGTTACGCTTCTTATTGGCGCTACAACCGTTTTTGCACAAATTCAGGAATCAATCAATTCTATTTGGGGATTAAAACCAAAGCCTAAAAAAGGCTGGCTGAAACTTTTGAAGAACCGCTTTCTGTCTTTTTCAGTAATTATTGGCCTTGGATTTCTATTGCTCGTTTCATTAAGCATTTCTGCATTGATTGATGGCTTCAGTAGTTCCCTGAAAGCCCATTTTCCTGAAATAGCGGTAGTTATTTTTTATATTATCAATTTAATTATCACCCTGATTATTACCAGTTTAATATTCGCGGCCATTTTTAAAGTGCTGCCCGATGCCAAAATAAAATGGAAAGACGTGATAGCAGGAGCGATTACGACAGCGGTTTTTTTTATGCTAGCCAAATTCGGAATTTCGTTTTATATCAGCAAAAGCAATGTCGGCAGCACCTATGGAGCGGCGGGCTCGCTCGTTATTTTATTATTGTGGGTATATTTTTCAGCCATGATTCTTTATTTCGGCGCTGAATTTACCAAAGCATACGCGGTAGAATTTGGTTCAGATATTTATCCGGATAATTATGCAGTAACTACAAAAACAGTTGAAGTAGATACAGGAAAAAAAACCATTCAGGATAAAGAAAAGACCGATGTGAAAACCAAGCAAGTTAAAAAATAATGTTAGTTGACGGTTATTAAAAGTTGAACATCTAAAGAGCGCAGCAAACGAATAAATAAAGCAAATTCTTATTATTAATTATGTCGACTGCTTAAATTTGGCTTCATCTTCATTCAAATTGTCATGCTTCAAAGGAATGTCTATTACTAATTCGCAGCCATTTCCCGGGGAGGAAAAAATGTGCAACTTGCCATAAAATAACTCAACGCGTCTTTTCAGATTGGATAAGCCAATTCCGTTCCTTGCTGCGTTTACATCAAAGCCAACACCATCATCTGCTATACGCATTTTTAGTTTTTTATTTTTTACAATTAAATCCACTTCTATCTTTTTGCAATGGGCATATTTAAGAATATTTCTTAATTGTTCCTGCAATATGCGGTAAAGATTCAACTGCAAATCCCTGCTTATATGCGCTTTCTCCACCGCTTCATCAAAGTACAAAGTGATATTATATTTGTTCTCCAGATTGGAATTATTCAGTAATACGCCAAAGGCTTCTTCAAGCGTGGAATCATTAAAAAATGCGGGTGCCAGCCGGTGAGAAAGATTACGGATTTCCTGTGTAGCAAGTGTAATATATTCCTTGCATTGTTTGAATAGATCCATGCCACAAGGATTAATTGACTTTCGAAGTACTCCGAGAGTTATCAGCGTACTGGCCAGGATCTGACAAATATTATCGTGGAGTTCAGCACCAATTTCGTAGCGCTCATTTTCCTGGGTTTTTATGATCGCCCTGGTAATCTGATCTTCCATACGGTTTTTTTCAGTAACATCAGTAATGATCGCCAACCGGTACTTCTTATCATTTATTGATATGAAAATACTTTGAACTTCGGTATCAATTCTCTTTCCGGATTTTGTATAGTGGGTAAATTTACCGTTAATGTAACTTTCTTCGTCAATATGACTGTCCAGCCATTTTTTTAATAGCGGAACTTCTTCTTTAGGCCTTATATCAAACAAAGTCATTTTTTGAAATTCTTCTTCAGAATATCCGTAAAGATCAACAGCGGCTTTGTTTACCTGTATAAAACGAAACGTTTTTATGTCAGATATCCAGGTCGGATGCGGATTTAAACGAAACAATTCACTGTATCTTTTATCCGATTCTTTCAACTGGTGAATTCTTTTTTTTCTTTCGAGAGAATAAAGAATGCTTTTGTGCAGATAAGTGGGAGTCAGTTCATTTTTCAATAAATAATCAGAAGCACCTAGTGAAATTGACTGGATACTGAATTCCATGTCGGTAAAGCCCGTTAGAACGATGACCGGTACTTCATTGCAAATGTTTAAAATATCAGTTAATAACTCGTGTCCACTTTTGCCAGGTAGAGTCAGATCCAATAAAATAATATCAAAATCAATATTACCAGATAAAAACGCTACTGCTTCTTCGAAAGTTTTCGCGTGTTGAATATCCGGATTTAAATGTTGTTCCTGTAAATAATCTTGAATGATTACGAAATCTCCGGGGTTATCTTCTACAATTAAAATCTCTAAATTTTTTGGATCATTTATCATTAGAACTGCATTTTGACGGCAAAGTAGCAATGGAAAGCCAAAAATTTTCAATCGATGAAAAAATATGAAATAATTTATCTACACTAACTGGTTTTGTAATATAACAGTTTGCATGGTTTTCATAGCAAATATTTATATCGGTTTCTGAACTGGAGGTGGAAAGCATGATCACGGGTATATGAAGCAGATTTTCATTTTCTTTAATAAACTTCAATACCTCAATTCCACTTTTTTTGGGAAGATTAATATCAAGTAATAAGAGATCGGGTAAAGTCCGGTTCGAATAATTGCCTTGTTTTTTTAGAAAATCTATTGCTTCCTGTCCGTCTCTGACAACGCTTAAGGTATTGTTTTCTTTGGCATTTTCAAATGCTTCCTGCGTTAGTAGAATATCGCCTTCATTATCTTCTACTAATAAAATATGAATACTCTTCATAGGTTATTGATAGGGAAATTAGCTACAAATCTAATCATTTTATGAATAGTAGATTCATTATCAACAGATAATAAGAGAATGTTTTCCAAAAAAAGAATAGGCTTTTAGAAATATAGAGCCATAGCGGATTTTCGAAATACAAATTGAGATAATAGATTCTTTTACTATACTTTTCTTACCGTTCGATTGTAAAATAAAAGGTGCTTCCTTTGCCTTTGGCTGATTCTACCCAGATTCCGCCTCCAAGGGCTTCAACAATTTTTTTTACTATCGCCAAACCTATTCCCGTTCCATTGTATTCCTCTTTATGATGTAACCTTTGAAAAATAACAAATATCTTATCGAAATAAGAGGGATCGATACCAATTCCGTTATCCTGAACCGAAAATTTCCAATGAGCTGTTAGTTCTTCAACCCCAATGTTAATTATCGGTTGTTGTCCCGCTTTTTGATATTTTAGCGCATTGCTCACCAGGTTCTGCATCACTTGCGAGAAAGGGCCTCTGAAAGTTTTCACTACAGGTAATTTATCAAAATGAATAATTGCTCCTGTTTCTTCTATTTGTTTTTTATAAACAGAAATAATCTCTTCTAATACTTTATGTGTATCTACGTTCTCTAAATCTCCTTCAAACCTGCCTACCCGCGAAAACTTTAATAGATCTAGAATGATCTGCCGCATACGCTTCGCTCCATCGACGGCAAAATAAATATACTGCTTCCCTTTTTCATCAATAATGTCCGTATATTTCTTTTCTAATTGCGTCAAAAAACTGGTGATCATCCGCAACGGTTCCTGAAGATCGTGCGAAGCGATGTAAGCAAATTGTTCTAATTCGGCGTTGGAAGCTGCCAGATTATTAGCGGTTTTTTGAAGATTTTGATGAAGTTCATGCAACTCTATTTCTGATAATTTGCGTTCCGTAATATCTTTAAAATAAACGGACAACCCATTTTCTGAAGGATACGCGCTTATTTCAAACCATTTGTTCAAAGCAGAGTAATTATCTTCAAAAACCACTTTTTTATTTGTTTCAATAGACTCATGATATTTTTTATAAGAGACAGATCCGACACTTTCTGAAAATACATCCCATAAATACTGTCCTACAATTTTACTTTTAGGAACCATCAGCATTTTCTCAGCTTCTTTATTCCAATATCCCACTACCCAGTTTTTATTTACCGTAAAAAAAGCATCGCCAATGCTTTCGAGAATGGTTTTTTTCTCTTCATAAAGTTTTAAAATTTCTAATTCCGCTTTTTTTCTTTCATCTATATCCTGGAAGCTTCCATAAATTTTTACACATTTTCCGTTTACTATTTCAGCCTGTCCAATGGTTCTCATCCATTTCAAATTGCCTTTGTGTGTATAAATCTCCAAATCTTCCTGCCATGGAGTTCCATTTTTTACCGCCTCTTTTACTCTCGCAATAATTGTATCCTTACTATAACCCGGTTTAAAACGAGAAATTCCTTCTTGTAAAGTCGGCTTAAAATCTTTAGGTGTTTCACGTATTTCTTTCACAAGATCAGACCAGTAAACAGTTGCCGTTTCCACATCTATTTCCCAACTACCGATTCGCGCCAGCCTGTTGGCTTTATCTAAAAGCTGTTGCAGCGTTTTCTTTTCAGTTATATCCTGCATAACGCCAATCATTCTTATCGCCTTACCATTTTTATCCCTGAGAATAATACTTCGATCTAAAACATACGCATAGCTTCCATCGGTTTTTTTAAAACGATATTCATTGAGAAAGTTCGTCGCCATTGAGCTAACGGCTTTTTTAATTTCCTGGTTAATCCTTTCACGATCTTCAGGATGGACATGTTTGTTCCAAAACTTTTTATCAGAGAGCATTTCAGAATTGTATCCAAAATCTCTTATAAAACCTTCTCCCCAGTGACAGCTATCTGTCAGAAGATCCCAATCATAAATGGCGTCAAAAGTTGCTTTAGTGGCATAATAATATCTCCGGTTTGTTTCCTCAAGAGACAATTTAAGTAATTTTTGTGCTGTTATATCCTGCAAAGTTCCTTCGAAAGAAATTGGTTCTCCGGTTTCGTTTTTTACCAATTTCGCTTTCTCATGAATCCACTTTTGGATTCCATCTGGCTGAATAACCCGGAATTCAAAATCGACTTCCTTTTCTCCTGAAATACCGGCTGACCTTTCTTTGGCGAAAGCTTCTTTATCTTCCGGATGAACTATTGCATAAAAAGATTTATACCTGGCTTTGAAATCCTCTTTATTTACACCAAGAATGACATAAACTTCTTCTGAGCAGAAAAGCTTATTTTTTTTGATATCAAATTTCCAATAACCTATTTTGGCAATTCGTTGTGCAGTGCTCAATTTTTCCTCGGTACTTTTTAGTTGCCTTGCGGCAATTTCTTTTTCGGTAACATCCGAACAGGTATTAACGATATATTCAATTTCATTATCCCCGGATAGAAGAGGAATATTTTCGAATTGATAATAATATTTCCTGATTTGATTATTGCCTTCATCGGCGATCTCAATTTTTTGAACAGGCATTTTATCGGCCCGTTTGGTAGAAATTACAGTTTCCAAAGACCGTTTTAAATCAGAAATGCAGGAATCTATTTGATAAGGAAAAATATCAAAAATGCTTTTACCGATAATTTCCTGTTCTTCACCTTGTACTTTTTTTAGAAAAGCAACATTTGCATCTGCAACAGTAAAATCCGGAGCATCCGGGAATAGAACGGCCGTCGGGAAAGGAGTTGCTTTAAAAATTTTTTGTAAAGAATCAGAATTAAGCATAAATGGAAAGGGAAAAATTGTTTACAAATTTAACCGGTAAACAGTGAAATTGATTAGGTATTTTTAAACCCTTTGCATTTTTGCCAGGTTCCAAATCAGCAAATACGATTATTTATTGCTTTACTAAAAACCGGTTTTTTCCAAACTGCTCAGTGCATTTTCTCAGCCTTTTCTAAAAAGCCATTTTCCCATTTCTCTAAATGTCACCTTTTTACCATAAAGTAAAATTCCCGTGCGATAGATTTTTGCTGCGAGCATCGTGGTTAAAACAAATCCCGCAACCAGGGAAAGCATCGAAACAATAATTTGCCACGCCGGTACATTTCCTGATGGAATGCGTCCCATCATTACAATCGGAGAAGAGAAAGGAATAATGCTCGCCCAAACAGCAATTGGCGAATCTGGTTTTCCAACAGCGGTTGTCATGATTACAAAAGACAAAATGATCGGCATCGTGATCGGCAACATTAAGGATTGCGCTTCCTGCGGATCTTCATTTACCACGCTTCCAACCGCTGCAAATAATGATGCGTAAAATAAATATCCGGCAACAAAATAAAAAAGAAAACAAGGAATGATCAATCCCCAGTTAGCCGACAAAAAAGTAGATTTTGCATTTAGAAAATTCATCGCTGCGGAACTGTTACCCGCCGCGCCCATAGTGGAATTCATTGCCTGTGCATGTTGCAAAGTATCCGCAGAAAATAACGAAGTAGAAACTGATGATAAAAGAACAATTAATACTATCCAAATCAGCAATTGTGTAAGTCCGACTGCGGCGATTCCCAGAATTTTTCCCAGCATTAATTGAAAAGGTTTTACGGAACTGATGATTACTTCTGCTATCCGGTTCATCTTTTCTTCCATCACGCCACGCATTACCGCCGCGCCGTAAATAAACAAAGTAATGTATATCAGAAAGCCGCTGCCATAGCCTATTCCATAAGAAAGCTCCGCATTCGATTTCTCAGTTTTACTTCCCTGTTTTACTACCGTCCGGAACTTGTACATTCCATCTTCATCGATTTTATTGATAGAATCGAGCACTTTTTTATCAATATTATTTTTCAGGAAAGCCTGATTTCTGATGGCGTCATTTATCTCGTCTTTAATTTTATCTTCCGCGTCTATACCTAATTGTTTCGTTGAAATCAAAGAAATGGAATCATTCCCGGAATTATAATCTTCAGGGATTTTCAAAAAGGCAGAATATCCTTTTTCTTTGAAATTATCTGCATTTACATCCGAAGGATATTCATAAGTAATTAAATCACTGCTCTGAAAACTATTCTTAAAAATTCCACTGCTGTCAGCAACGGCGATCTTTTGATTTTCATGACTGCTGATAGAAAAGTAAGCAGAAGCAAAAATAAATCCGATAAAAAATAAGGGAAGTAAAATGGTGGAGAGAATAAACGTCTTGTTTCTCACTCTTGTTAAATATTCTCTTTTGATGACGAGCCAGATTTTATTCATTTTGTTAGTTTAGTAGTTCTTAATTTTTAGTTCCCGCTACTTTTATAAAAATTTCATTTAGCGACGGCAACACTTCATTGAATGAAATAATTTGCGCCCGGTGATTTAAAAATTCCTGCAACACATTTGCTGGTTTATTTTCATCTCTAATTTTTACAATAAAAGAATTTTCTTTTGAATCAACAATGTCAAATGCACTACTGCTAAAGCTTTCAGGCAATTCGTCGAAGCCAATCTTAAAAATATGTTCCTTAAAATCGTCTTTAACCTGTTTCACCGTTCCATCCAAAATCTTTTTTCCATTGTTTACCAAAACAATGTTGTTGCAAATTTCTTCTACCTGTTCCATCCGGTGCGTGCTGAAGATTATAGTCGTGCCATTTTGAGCCAATTTAAAAATCACGTCTTTGATTAAATTGCTGTTTACCGGATCGAGGCCGCTGAAAGGTTCGTCTAAAATCAACAATTTGGGTTCATGAAGAACGGTTATCACAAATTGCAATTTTTGTCCCATTCCTTTGCTCAGATCATTTACTTTTTTATTCCACCAGCTTTCCATTCCAAATTTGACAAACCATTCTTTTATTTTTTTCATCGCATCTCTGCGGCTCATTCCTTTCAGCATCGCTAGATACAATGCTTGTTCTCCGATCTTCATTTTTTTGTACAAACCTCTTTCTTCAGGCATGTAGCCGATTTTAGCGATGTCATCTTCAGGATTAAACTTTTTCCCTTCAAAAAAAATCTGGCCACTGTCAGGATAAAAAATTCCCGTGATCATCCGCAGCAACGTTGTTTTTCCGGCGCCATTTGGACCAAGTAATCCAAAAATACTTCCTTGCGGAATTGAAAAGCTAATGTCATCAACCGCTTTGTGTGTGGCATAATATTTTTTTAGATGTTGTAATTCAAGTATGACCATTACTGTTTTTTAAAATGAAAATATTTTGGTAGCGAAAAGATAAAGAGTAACGAAGATAAAACAGCAACTTTATGATCATTAGTTTTTATTTAAAGATTTTATGAACGGTAAATTGTTTTATAGTAAACTAAGAAATAAATAGAATTTGCACTTTCAGTTTTCTATTGAAACACAAGCCAGTGCGACTCTTTCTCCATCCATAGCAGCACTTACAATTCCTCCTGCATAACCGGCGCCTTCGCCACAGGGAAATAAATTTTTTATTTGTGGGTGATGCAATAATTGTGCATCCCGCGGGATTCTTACCGGAGAAGAGGTTCTGCTTTCCGTGGCTACCAAAACAGCTTCATTGGTAAAATATCCATGATGTTTATTCTTCGCAGGCATCTTTTTGGCAAATAATTGAAAAGCAGTTTTCAATCTGCGGCTTATAAATGAAGGTAATACGTCTTTTAATAAAGCCGTTTCTATTCCCGGCAGATAAGAACATTTTGGTAAAGTGGATGAAAATTTTTCTTCAGTAAAATCAACCATTCTTTGAGCTGGCGCAACAAATTTTCCGCCTCCTATTTCAAAAGCTTTTTGTTCAACTTCTTTTTGAAAATCCATCATCAGTAATGGAGAATTAAGATCACTTTTTGACTTATTTTTTTGGGATAAATTGTATTTGACCACATCCTCAATTTCAACCTGCACGACCATTCCGCTGTTGGCAAAAGGATTGTTTCTTTTTGACGGGCTCCAGCCGTTCACAACCAATTCCTTTTCGCTCGTAGATGCAGGTGCAATAATACCTCCCGGGCACATGCAAAAAGAAAAAACGCCTCTTCCTTCTACCTGTTCAACAAGGCTGTAGGAAGCGGGCGGAAGCAAATTTGTTTCAGCATATTGTTGCCCGTATTGAATGGTATTGATCAGTTCCTGCGGATGTTCGATTCTTACTCCCAATGCAAAGCCTTTTGCAGTAATTTCAATATTTTTTGAGTGCAATAAATTAAAAATATCTCTGGCGGAATGGCCGGTTGCAAGAATAAAAGAATCGGCAGATAACACATCGCCATCAGCAGTTTTTACACCTTTGATTTTATCTTTTTCAAGAATGAAATCAATTACTTTTTTTTCAAAATGAAATTCGCCGCCGCAATCTAACATTCGTCTGCGCATCGCCGTTATGATGGCCGGAAGTTTGTTCGTGCCGATGTGTGGATGCGCATCGTATAAAATATTTTCATCAGCTCCAAAATGAACAAACAAATTGAGAATCCGGCTAATATCACCACGTTTGGTACTCCGTGTGTACAATTTTCCGTCGCTATAAGTACCTGCGCCACCTTCCCCGAAACAATAATTGCTTTCAGGATTAATAATACCTTCTTTATTTAAAACAGCCAGGTCTCTTCTTCTCGCTCTTACTTCTTTTCCTCTTTCAAGAATAATCGGTTTTATCCCATTTTCCATTAGTCTCAAAGCAGCAAAAATTCCAGCCGGCCCTCCACCGATAATGATCACTTTTTTAGCCGCATTATTTACATCTTTAAAATCAAATTGCTGTAAATTTCTTTGATGAAATGGCTCATTTATAAAAGCATTTACTGTAAGATTGATCCATACAGTTTTGCCTCTTGCATCAATGGATTTTTTTATCAAATGAAAGCCTGAAATGTGTTCAATTTTTCTTCCTGTGGAGCTTGCAATTGCTTCCGTAATTGCGGCATTGTCAGACGCATTTTGAGGAAGAAGTTTTATCGAAATTTTTTGTTGCATAAGATCAGTGCCAGGTGTTTATCCTGGAAACTTTTATTCAAATATTTATCCCTTTTTTAGAACGGAAGATCATCATTTACTTCTTCTGACGATGAAGTAAAATTATCTAACGGCTCAAGCGCCTGGTCATCAGAATTACTTTTCCCCGGTTGTAAAATTTGTTCAATCCGCCAGGCATCCAGATTGTTGAAATAAGAAACACTTCCGTTCTTTTCCCACTTGCTTCCTTTAATGTTGAAATGTACTTTTATTTCATCGCCTACATTCACGCGATCTACAATGCCCGTGCGGTCTTGAACGCATTGAAACTTAATATAGTTAGTGATCAATTTACCGTTTATATCTTCTGATTTTTCAACCACAAACTCTCTTGTTTTAAAAGTTTCGGTTCTTTGCATCGTATCAAATTTTATAGATAATTTCCCGGTTAATTCATAGCTCATAATATGTATCTTTTTTTTTCAAAGGTAAAGCCATTGATGCTAAAGATGCTGTTATCAATCAGAATATCAAAAAATGTTTTACACATTTGAAATTATTTTTTGAAAATTATTTTTTGAAAAAAGAAAGTGCAAAAAATTATTTTTAAATCTTTAAAAAAGCTCTTGCTGTTCCCTTTAAATCAATGCAGGTGCACCTTTTAAAATCGTATGAAAATTGCAAATAAATTTTATTTTATTTTTTACCACGTTGAATTAATTTTTACAGCAAAAAAACATAGAATAAAAAATTTTTTTTTCAACAAATTCTTTTGATATTCGCTGTGTTGTTGAAAAAATTTTTACAAAAATATTTTGTTTCAATTTTTGATAATCCCACAGAAAAACCATTTTCTAAAACAAATAAAACGGCTTAAAGAAAATAATGGATAATGCTTGCGAAACAGTTTGGAGTAATTGTCTCAATATTATAAAGGATATAGTTGAGTGGCAACATTACAAAACATGGTTCGAGCCTATCAAACCCGTACTTCTGAAAGAAAATGTTTTAACGATACAAGTACCCAGTCAGTTTTTTTATGAGTATATTGAGGAGCATTACGTGAACCTTTTGGCGAAAACGCTTAAAAGAGAATTGGGTAAAAATGCGCGCCTCGAATACCGGATTATGGTAGACAGTGGCAATAGCAAGAATAAGCCGGTGATGATGGACGTGCCAGGGCATGGGTACAAGTCGTATTCAAACAACGAAATGGATTTTCCTTTAGTTATAACCAATCCAGTTAAGAACCCTTTCGTAATTCCGGGTCTTAAAAAGATGCAGATTGATCCGCAACTAAATCCATCTTATACTTTCGATTCATACATAGAAGGAAACTGTAACCGGGTGGCCAGGAGGGCTGGGAAAACAGTGGCAGAAAAACCCGGAACCACTTCATTTAATCCGCTCGTTATCTATGGCGGCGTAGGTTTAGGAAAAACACATCTTGCGCAGGCAATTGGAAACGAAGTAAAAAACCTACATAATAACAGGGTGGTTTTGTACGTAAGCTCAGAAAAATTTATCAACCAGTTTGTTGACCACGGAAGAAATAATGCCATCAATGATTTTATACATTTTTATCAGTTAATTGATGTATTAATTATTGATGACGTACAGTTTTTTAACCGGGCAGAAAAATCACAGGATGCCTTTTTTGCGATCTTCAATCATCTTCATCAAAGCGGGAAGCAATTGATTTTAACCACTGATAAACCGCCGAAAGATCTGGAAGGAGTTCAGGAAAGACTATTGAGTCGTTTCCGTTGGGGGTTAAGCGCCGACCTGCAGATTCCTGATTATGAAACCAAGATTGAAATTCTTGAAAGAAAAATGAAGAATGACGGCCTTGAAATGCCGAAGGAAGTGGTAAAATATATTGCATATAATATTCAAAATAATATCCGGGAGCTGGAAGGCGCTTTGATTTCACTGCTGGCGCAATCTTCATTGAATAAACGGGAAATCGACTTAGACCTTGCTAAAAAAGTTTTAAGAAATTTCATCAAATCTTCTTCAAAAGAAATTACCATCGACACCATTCAAAAAATGGTATGTGATTATTTTGATGTGCCGTACGAAAAATTATTACAAAAAACCAGGAAGCGCGAGATCGTTCAGGCCCGACAGATCACGATGTTTTTAGCAAAAGCCTTTACAAAAAATTCTCTCAAAACCATTGGCGAGCATTTTGGTGGCCGCGACCATACTACTGTGATTCATAGTTGCCAAACCGTGAAAGATCTGATGGATACCGATGTTTTGTTTAAAGAAAGCGTCATTGAACTTCAGCAAAAAGTGCAACTGGCTGCTATGTAATCTAATTGCATTAAAATTCGCCCTAAAGAAAAATATTACTTATTTGTTTGTTTACTGCTCTTTGATTTCAATTTATTTTGGAAGCAATTATTCAGAAAAACGATTTTTTAAAAAATAAATTCATGAAATCAAAAACGCTTTTTGCATTTTTTATAATGCTTTTTGTATTCTGTCAGTTCGCTTTTGCACAGGTAAAAAAAGAAAGCACTTCTGTAAAAGTTGACATCACAAAAGACACGGTCATCAATTTTAAAAGGCCGCAAAAGTCAATCACAGAGGGAAGTGTAACGGTTGAAGGAAAACGAATTCCTTATGAAGCAGTCGCCGGAACATTGATTCTTAAAAATGATCTTGATTCTCCAACCATCAGCATGTCTTATGTTGCATATTTTAAAAATGATGAAAAAGATCCGTCACAAAGACCGCTGACTTTTATTTATAATGGCGGCCCTGGCAGCGCAACAATCTGGCTTCACATGGGCGCGTGGGGACCAAGAAGGGTTTTTATCAATGATACAACGAGAACGAAAGCGCCTTATAAAACTGTAAACAATGATTACAGTTTGTTAGACGTTAGCGACCTGGTTTTTATAGATGCCCCGGGAACTGGTTTTGGAGAAGTGATTACAAAAAAAAGGGGCGGTGCCGGAGAAAATAAAGACTTTTTTGGAATTGATCAGGATGGGCGTGCGTTTGCCAATTTTATCACTCAGTTCCTTTCAGAAAATAATCGTTGGAATTCTCCGAAGTTCTTATTTGGGGAAAGTTACGGCACTTTCCGCTCTGCAATCGTTTCCAATCTTTTACAAGATCAAGGTGTAGGTTTAAACGGCGTGATTTTGCTGTCGCAGCTATTAACTTATGAAAATATGAGCGACATTGCGAGCGATCATCCGGGTAACGATCTTCCATATGAATTGGCTTTGCCTTCCTTTGCTGCCGTTGCATGGTATCATCATAAGCTTCCGAATTCACCCGAAAAGCTGGAACCTTTTTTAAAAGAAGTAGAACATTTTGCGATGAATGATTATGCCCTTGCGCTCAACAAAGGATCGCTGCTCGATTCTGCATCTTTTAATGCAATGGCAGAAAAATTACATAACTATATTGGTCTTCCTGTTACTTATATTAAGAAAGCAAACCTGAGAGTGAGCGGCCCTCAGTTTGAACAGGCTTTACTGGGAAAAGAAGAAGAAATTACAGGTCGACTTGACGCGAGATTTTCGGGAAGCGCGATGGATCCTTTGAGTGAATTTGCAGAATATGACCCGATGGATTCCTACATTGACGCGGCTTTCACCGCTACATTCAATAATTATGTAAGAACAGAATTAAAGTTTGGAAAAGGAATGAAATACAAAAACTTTGGAAATGTAGGCCCGTGGGATATGAAAAGAAAAGGCTATGTTGGTTTTCCGAATGTAATGAACGATCTTGCTCATGCAATGATCTATAATCCTGATTTGAAAGTGATGTTGAATATGGGATATTTTGATTTGGGAACGCCTTATTTTGAAGGCATGTATGAAATGCAGCATCTTCCTATGCCAAACAACTTGCAAAAAAATATTGAGTATGATTTTTATAATTCAGGACACATGGTTTATCTGCATGCTGAGTCATTAAAACAGCTGCACGACAACGTTGCAAAATTTATTAATTCCACGCTCCAATAAAAATTAAAAAAAGGAATTCTATTCAGTGTTTCCTTCCGATTTTTCAGTAAAGGATCGACGAAAAAATTAACCTGACTTTTCATTGATCCTTTTATTGTTTTAAAATAAAATCTCAGATTATTTCTTTGCTTACTACAATTGCCCCGTAAAAAGTAAAACTAATAATTATATTCTCTTCGTGCTGCATTCCACCTGATTCCTATGTTGAAACTGTTTGAATTTGCAAGACCTGTATATTTTCTAAAAAGTAAATTTCCATCAATAAAAAGATTTTCTTTCAGCTCATAAGACAGTGTGAGCGAAGCATTCAGGCATTTTACTTTTCTGCCGGTGCCAACAAAATATCCAAAATTGCTGGTTCTGTTTTGATATAGTTCAAATGGATTACCTCCGAAATCTATTCCTGCAGAATCCAATCCCTGGTAATAATAAATTGCCCTTGCATCGATATACCATTTACGCGCCGGCTGATATTTCAAAATGCCAATCCACTCCTGGAAATTTGCGCCAAGAGGATGGGCCAAAGGCTGATTGTAATGCGTATAATTTGCAATTGAATCATCGTGTGAATAGGTGAAAGGCCTTACCCTGTTGGTTTCCAGCTGAAGATCCAAATTGTTGATATTAAACGCGTCAATATATTTTGCACCTAACTGGTAGCCAAATTTATTTGCCCAAAAACCATTTCCTTTGATGATCTCGTGTACCAAAAACTCATCTAAAAGTAGCTGGCCGTAAAACTGGAAATGATGTGCCGCATTTGCTTTAAAATCGATACCCGCCAAAGCATTATCAGGACTTCCAACAGTTCCTTCAATGTGACGTAAGAAAATAATTGGATTCAGATATTCAAAATCAAACAAATTCTTTCTTCCAAATATTACACTCTCAAATAAACCTATATTCAGCCATTTCGTAACGTTCATGCTAAGGTGATGCATCGCTGCATATTTCCGATCCAACAAATTGTCACCCGATTTAGTAAACTGCGGCATCAATTCCATGAACAGATTTTCATAATCGAATTTCCAGATTTTTGTGTTGAGTTTTAAAAATAAATAACTGTCTCCAAAGTCACTTAGAAAAAGACTTCTGTAACCATTTCCGATAAAATTTTTATCGTAGCCAAATTGCACATCGATGTATTTGGTAACGTTGAAAGTCACATATCCTCTGCCATCAAAATAATCGTAACCATTACTTTTAAATTTTTTATAGAAACCTACCCCAGGAACAGCGTTGAACTCTGAAACACGGTTCTGAAAAAAAGAAGGGCCCCGTTCCTGGTTATCGGTAATCGTTGTAGAAAATCCGATTTTATTAGCGATGCGGCCGCGCAACGTAACGCCGCGTTTATTGTAATATAAATTCTGCGAATTCCCAGATTCGCCTCCTACCTGCAAATCAATAACAGGATTTACTGCAAGAAAAAAATCTTTTGTATTTACTTCTAAGAAATTTGGTTTAGTAACGTAAAACGTATTTAGAATTGGCTTCTTACTTAAAAAACTTTCTTTAGAACCGCTAACCCATTCTGAATTGTCCATCAACAATGAATGCAAATTATATTGATCAACCGGCGTTAAATTGCTCTTTGTTTCCTCTCCTTGTGCATCCCCTGTAAGTGACGCCGGCTGGCGGTTAACGCTGTCTATGTATTCGGCTTCTTCTACAATTGATCTTCTGCTGTAGGGCTTTAAGGTTGAAAAATTGAGATCAGTATTTTTCCCCTGTTTTATCTCAAGACGATCAATAAAATGATATTCTTTTGAACCTTCGGGAAGATAAGTAGTTTGACCAAAAATAAATAACGGATAAAAAAATACGCATAGAGTAATAACACTTTTTATAATTTGCATAGAGTTGGTTATTAATTATTTAATTTCAAGATATGCAAAATTATCTTTTTAAACAGATTTCCGTTGTCAATGAAAATAATATTTCAGAAAAAGATGTATACATAAAAAACGGCCGGATAGAAAGAATCGGAAACGGCTTTGATGTAAAAGAAAAAGTAACAGAAATTAATGGAGAAGGGAAGCATTTATTTCCCGGAGCGATTGATGACCAGGTTCATTTCCGCGAACCGGGATTGACTCATAAAGCCAATATTTACACAGAAAGCAAAGCAGCAGTTGCAGGCGGCGTTACTTCTTTTATGGAGATGCCAAACACAATACCAAACGCGCTTACAGAAGAATTGCTTGAAGAAAAATATGCAATTGCAAAGGAAAATTCCGTGGCTAACTATTCTTTTTTCATGGGCGCAAGCAACACGAATGCCGATGAAGTTTTGAAAATGAATAAAAGGAAAAATGAAGTTTGTGGTGTAAAAATTTTTATGGGTTCCAGCACCGGAAATATGCTGGTTGACAGCGAGCCGGCGCTACATAAAATTTTTAGTGAAAGCGAGTTATTAATTGCAACTCATTGTGAAGATGAAAAAATTATCAAAAAGAACTACGGTAATTTCAAAAGCATTAAGCCGATTCTTTCTCCTTCTGATCATCCAATTATAAGAGATGTGAATGCCTGTTACACTTCTTCATCATTCGCCGTTTCTCTTGCAAAAAAATACAATAGCCGTTTACATATTTTGCACATTACCACTGAAAAAGAACTGGAACTTTTTACGAATAAGATCCCTTTAAAAGAAAAAAGAATTACGGCGGAGGTTTGTGTTCATCATTTACATTTCACCTCTGACGATTATGAAAAACTGGGTTATTTAATAAAATGTAATCCTGCCATCAAAGCTCCGAAAAATAAAGAAGCTCTGTGGAAAGGCTTGCTGGATAACCATTTGGACGTGATCGCTACAGATCATGCGCCACATACTTTGGAAGAAAAGCTTCCACCGTATGAACACGCCCATTCAGGTTTACCTTTGGTTCAACATTCTTTATTAATCATGTTCGAGTATTATAAGCAAGGAAAGATTTCTTTGGAAAAAATTGCAGAAAAAATGAGTCATGCGGTTGCTGAATGCTTTAAAATACAAGATCGTGGATTTATTCGTGAAGGATATTTTGCGGACCTGGTAGTTGTTGATTTGAATAAAGCCACTACTGTAAAAAAAGAGAATATTTTGTACAAATGTGGATGGAGTCCTTTGGAGGGATTCATTTTTCCGGCGGCAATAACACATACTTTTGTGAATGGAAATTGTGTTTATGGAAATGGCGTGTTAAATGAATCTATAAAAGGACAAAGAATGAATTTTAAAAATTAAAAAGTTAGAACTTGAATTTATGGAAACAGATAAAACCACTTTGCGCGATCTTTCCATTTTTAATCATGAAGATGAATTTTCTGTTTTCAATAAATTAAACTTAACCAGAACAACCGGGGGCCGCGAAAAACTGAGGCAGATTTTCAGCAAGTCGTTAAGCGATATATCATCGATAGAAAACGTTCAGAAAACTTTGCAGCTAATCCTCGAAAAGCGTGATCAGTGGCCGCTTTTCGTAAGCAATGGATCTGTTCTGATGATTTATAAATTTTATGAAAGCACCATTGATGAACCACCCTCAAGGCCTTCGCCGATAACTGCATATTTGTATAAATTACTTCATGGCCCTGATTTTTCTTTGATTAAATATTCCATGGGGCATGCTTTTGATTTTATAAAAGGAATGCAACAAATCGTCGCGGTCTTTTTAAATGACCAAACGCCCGTTAATTTAAAAAAGGTTTTACAAAAAGCCCAGATTTTGATTGAAAGGCATCAGTTCCGCGCGGTTTTTAATAAGGAAAAATCAGAAGATTTCTTTAATTATGAAATGCTTTCATTCGCCTATTACATCCGTTATCATTACAAGCAATATTTTTTGGAACTCATCGATATTTATTCGCAACTAGACGCGTGGTATGGAATGGCAATGGCAGTAAAACAATTTAATTTATCATTTCCTGTTTTTATTTCTTCAGATGAACCGGTTTTGAAAGCCAATAAATTGTACCATCTTTTGTTAGAAAATCCTGTTGCGTATGATATTGAATTAAGTCAAAATAATAATTTTATTTTCCTTACCGGCGCTAACATGGCAGGAAAAAGTACGTTTATAAAAGCAGTGGGAAGTGCTGTTTTTTTAGCACATATTGGGATGGGAGTTACCGCCGCCAACATGCGGCTTTCTTTATTTGATGGCTTATTGAGCAATATAAATATTGAAGACAATATTTCAAAAGGAGAAAGCTTTTTTTATAACGAAGTGCAGCGGATAAAAAACACGATTTTAAAAGTAAATGACGGGAGAAAATGGCTGATATTAATCGATGAATTATTCAAAGGAACGAATGTAGAAGATGCCATGAAATGCAGTACAGTCGTCATTGAAGGACTGATTAAAATAAAACGTTCTCTATTTATTTTATCAACACACCTATACCAGATCAGTGAAAATTTAAAAGTTTATCCTAATATCGATTTTAAGTATTTTGAAACAAAAGTCACTGATGAAAAGTTGATTTTTAATTACCAGCTGAAAGATGGCGTGAGCAACGACCGGCTCGGATATTTAATCCTGAAAAAAGAAAAAGTAATTGAATTATTGGAAGGCTTGTAGACACAAGGTTTTTGAAATAATTTTCATTGAACATTAGTTAAAAAGTAATTTCTAATCAATTTGCTTTTATTCAAAAAACAAACAATTAACTTTCCATTTCTTTTCCGCACTATTTTCGTTAATTTCATTTCTAATAATTTTTTTATTCATGTTAGTCAAAACGTTTGGCAGCGCTGTTTATGGGGTAGAAGCAATAACGATTACGGTGGAAGTAAATGTAAGTACCGGAAAATTTACTTCGATCGTTGGCCTTGCCGATAATGCCGTTAAGGAAAGCCTGGAGCGCATGGAAAGCGCTATCAAAGCCAATGGCTATCATTTTCCGAGGATAAAAGTTGTTGTAAATCTTGCACCTGCTGATATTCGCAAAAGCGGTACTGCGTTCGATTTGCCCATTGCAATGGCTACATTAGGAGCGAGCGAACAATTGGAAAATCCAGAAAAGTTAACGGAATATGTAATCATGGGCGAGCTAAGCCTGGATGGAGGTATTCGGCCGATAAAAGGCGCTCTCCCGATTGCGATCCAGGCGAGAAAAGAAGGTTTCAAAGGGTTGATCCTTCCGAAAGAAAATGCGCGGGAAGCCGCAATGGTAAATAACTTACACGTTTACGGAGTTGGACATATCAATGAGGTGATTGATTTTTTCATTGATGAAAATTCAATCCAGCCGACCGTCGTAAATACACGTGAAGAATTTGCGAACGCACAAAGTGATTTTGAAATAGATTTCTGTGATGTAAAAGGACAGGAAAATATAAAACGTGCTTTGGAAATAGCTGCCGCCGGCGGACATAATGCAATTTTGATTGGACCACCAGGTGCAGGCAAGACGATGCTTGCGAAGCGTCTGCCAACAATTCTTCCGCCGCTCACTCTTCACGAAGCTTTAGAAACTACTAAAATTCACAGCGTCGCAGGTAAACTTCCTGAGAATGCAACCTTAATTTCCAAACGTCCGTTTCGTTCACCGCATCATACCATTTCTGATGTGGCTTTGGTGGGCGGAGGCGGAATGCCTCAACCGGGCGAAATTTCTTTAGCCCATAATGGCGTTTTATTTTTAGATGAATTACCTGAATTTAAAAGAACCGTTTTAGAAGTAATGAGACAGCCGATGGAAGAAAGAAAAGTAACCATCTCACGTGCAAAAGTGGCATTGGATTTTCCTTCCAGCTTTATGCTGATTGCGTCTATGAATCCGTGCCCGTGCGGATATTATAATCATCCGGAAAAAGAATGTAGTTGCCCTCCGGGTGCGGTTCAAAAATATCTGAATAAAATTTCAGGGCCATTATTAGACAGGATAGACCTGCATGTAGAAGTGACCCCTGTTGCCTTTAGTGAATTATCTTCCAGCCAGGAATTTGAAAAAAGTGAAAGCATTCGTGTTCGTGTAATTCGTGCCCGGGAAACCCAGGCGGAACGGTATAAAGATAATCCCGGAGTATATTGTAACGCACAAATGAGCAGTAAAATGCTAAAAGAAATTTGCGTGATTTCACAAGCCGGTTCTAACCTTCTAAAAGTAGCGATGGAAAAATTAAATCTTTCCGCCCGGGCGTATGATCGGATTTTAAAAGTAAGCCGCACAATTGCTGATCTTTCCGGAAGTAAAGAAATAAAACCGGAACATCTTGCCGAAGCGATTCAATACAGGAGCTTAGATCGTGAAGGTTGGGCAGGATGATTAATTGAAAAAGACACAAATTTTTTTTCTACAGTAAACCAACAAATTTTAAAGATTCCTGCTTCTTCCTTACAGATTATTATCGGAAAATTAAAAAGCAGCAATGTTTATTTTTACCAAATGAAATTATTACTTCAATATCTGAAGCCTTACAAATGGGTGATGGCGCTAACGCTCCTGATGGCCACCATTAACCAGGTTTTTTCCATGCTTGATCCTTACATTTTTGGTAAAATGTTCGACAAGTTTGTAACGCATCCACATGCGAATCACCGCACTTCATCCGAATATTTGTCCAATGTTTTATTGTATCTCGGGATGTTGATTGGTGTTGCGATGATATCACGCATTGCCAAAGCTTTCCAGGATTACTTTGGAAATGTAGTGGTACAAAAATTTGGTGCCAGGCTTTTTACAGACGGACTAAAGCACTCTATGAAACTGCCCTATCAGGATTTTGAAGACCAGCGAAGTGGTGAAACTTTATCGGTTCTTTCGAAAGTAAGAGCTGATACAGAAAAATTTATTATCTCCTTCAATAACATTCTTTTCGGAATTCTTGTAGGTGTCATTGTGGTGATGGTTTATTCTTTTTCACTGCATTGGTCAATCATGCCAGTGTACGTTTGCGGAATTATTTTGTTGTCGTTAATGACCAGCATTCTTAGCCGCAAAATAAAAATAATTCAAAAGAAAATTGTGAATGAAACCAACGCCCTTGCAGGAACGACGACAGAATCATTGAGAAATATTGAACTGGTAAAAAGCCTTGGATTAACGCACCAGGAAATTGAACGGCTTAATAATAATACCTATAAAATTCTTGGCCTTGAATTAAAAAAAGTAAAAAGTATTCGTACGCTCAGTTTTATCCAGGGCACATTTGTCAATTTCCTGCGCCAATCGATTATGTTCATTTTGTTGTGGTTAATTTTTAAAGATACGATTACGCCCGGCCAGTTGATGACCCTTACTTTTTATTCTTTTTTTATTTTCGGACCACTTCAGGAAATCGGAAACATTATTATTTATTATCGCGAAGCAGAAGCCTCACTGGGAAACTTTCATATCCTGATGGAGAAAGCTCCGGAAGAAAAACCAGGCAATCCCATTGCGATTGGAGACCTGAATGAACTTGAATTTATTCATGTAACCTTCAAACATCAATCTGCACAACAACCGGCGTTAATTGATATTAGCTTTCATGTAAAAAAAGGCGAAACTATTGCTTTCGTTGGCCCATCCGGGTCTGGAAAAACTACTTTAGTAAAACTGCTGGTTGGTTTATACAGTCCGCAACAAGGTAAAATTTTATACAATCATATTGACAGAAAGGAAATTGATTTTGATGATTTAAGGACGCAGATTGGATTTGTAACACAGGACACACAACTGTTTGCGGGAACGATAAAAGAAAACCTACTGTTTGTCAATCCAAACGCTACTGATAAAGAAATCCTGGATGCGTTAAAAAAAGCGGCGTGTTATACCATTTTAGAACGCGCAGACAAAGGAATTGAAACAGTAATTGGCGAAGGAGGCATAAAAATTTCCGGAGGAGAAAAACAACGCTTATCCATTGCGCGCGCGCTTCTGCGCCATCCGCATTTATTGATTTTCGACGAAGCTACTTCTTCATTGGATTCATTAACAGAAGAAGAAATTACCAATACGATAAAAAATGTTTCTTCCCAAAAAGAACAAATCACGATTTTAATTGCCCATCGTTTGAGCACCATTATGCATGCAGACAGAATTTACGTTCTAGAAAAAGGCAGAATCATTGAAACCGGAAGTCATTATGAATTACTTGAAAAAATGGGCTTGTATTATGCGATGTGGCGCCAACAAATTGGAGAAAGAAAAAAATCTTCCATTCAGACGCAGTTAGCAGAATGAACACCATCATTTCTTTTAAACTTTAGAGAATAAAAATTCGCGTTATTTTTTTGATTACTGTGAGCTTTCATTTTTATAATTTCGCATACGCCTTACCGTTATCCTCTATTTCACTTTACAAATTTTTCTTTATCTGCCCTTATTTTTTGTTTAAACATCTGATTAAATTTTTCATTCGCGCCTTTCATAATTATAATAAGGGATCCGTGCTCCCTCGCGAAAGGATTGGTAATGCTATCGGATAAAGTAACTGAAGAAAAATCCTTTAAAAAATCATGTTGCATTTCCTGTTTATCATCGGTGATCAGAATGACATTATCAATAGCGGAACTATGGGGAAGCCAATATAAAAAGCTGGCGTTATCGCTATAAACTGTTGGAAGATCGTACTTTTTCCCATAATAATTAAGGGCACCTGCTTCGCCGTAATTATCAGCAAAAATAAACGTATGCTTTTTCTCTTCTTCATTTAATGTGGAATATGCTTTCGCGGTCTTACTGGTCATTTCTTGCCATCCGAGCATATCGGCAAAATCCTGTGGCAAGGGATGATTTTCGAGGTCTTCCCATTTTAAAAATCCGGTTTTTTCGATGTGCAGGCTTTTGTAATATGCGGCTAATTTTTCCGGTTTGTAAATCGGTAAATCCAAAGGAATTAAAGGAATTTCCAAAGCAAAAGGAATCATGATAAAAACAAATTTCCAGACGCGTGAATGCTTTGAAGCAAAACGTTCTAACTGTATTGCGCCAAACGCAAATAAGGTTGGATAAACCCCAAGCGCATAGTAATTTTTCCCCTGGAAATAAAGTAATAAGATTATTAAAATTAAATAGGCCCAGGCAAAAACCCGGTACTGCCCATCTTCTTTAAAAATCACAAAATACAAGCCTGCAATCCAGATAAAAACACAGGGAAGATTCATCAGCAACTGGTCTATTATAAAACCAATCGGGCTTACATATTGCAGTTGAAACTGGTGTAATTCCTGCATGTGAACAATAACCGGAAAATGGCGGCTGTACTGCCACAAAAGGTTCGGAAGAAAAATTAAAAAAGCTATTAGAGCCGCGAAATATAAATGCTTGTTCAAAAAAATCTTTCTCTGTCTTGTAATTAAGAATGCTAACAAAATAGAGACGATAAAAAAGGCGACTGAATATTTGCTTAGCATCCCGAAACCGGCACTGACACCAAACAAGTATAGATAATAATTCTTTTTTGTTTGTATAAAACGCAGTATGCTGAAAGCAATCATTGTCCAGAAAAATATTTCCAAAAAATTAGGTTGAAATAAAAAATGCACTCTTAAATAAGCGCCGAAAACGAAAGCAAAAAAAGCGAGCAGTAAGGCAAGCCATCTGCCACCAAAAGAGAGAATTATTTTGCCGGTAACAATATAAGTAAGAGCGCCAAATAAAGAAGGCCAGAATTTTATCCAAAACATACTCGCACCAAATAAATTACTCACCCATGCAAATACAGAAAGCAGCGGCGGCACTTCCATGTAGCCCCACGCCATGTGATGCGCTTCTGCTAAATATAAAAACTCATCGCGATGAGGTTCATAAAAACTGCTTTGCAAAATAAAAGGAAGAATGAATTTTATGAGAGCCAGGAGGTATAAAATTTGGTATCTTTTTTTCATTAACTTTTAAACAAATTGAAACGATTTATCAGAAAAACAAGAAATGAAATTAGTGAAATTGTTTTTCGGATGAATAAAAATAATAATCAGTTGCAGCCATTGTTACTGATTTACGAAAAATAAGAATCGGTCTTATTTCTTTGTTTACTGGCTTTGCTGAGAAAAAAAAGGTAGCTTTTTTAAAACAGGCATCATTTTTAGGATGACATAAATTAAATTAAATCAGTAAAATATTATGGAAAAAATTCAAATTCTTTCGATTGGACGGGACCCGGTTTTGTTGCAGAAGTTATCTTCTTTTATAAATGAAAATCCGAAGTGGGAAAGCACTGCAACAGTTGATGATGAAACGGCGATCGATCTTTTTCATCAACGAAAATTTGATATCATTTTGATGATTGACGAGTTTGAAGACGAAACTCAAAAAAAATTTCATTCTCTTTTCTCATTCAATAACCCTGACCTTATTTTCATAAAACATGTTGGTGGTTCAACTGGTATTCTTGCAAATGAAATACAGGAAGCATTGGATAAAAGAAGGAAGCCGATAAATTTCGTCGATGATGTTTTTAAAGAAAAGAAAGAAGAGTAACAGTTTATTTATGTCAAACGCCTCAAAGAATTATTCACTTATTCAGACAATAAAAAGAATAAGACAAACAACTCAATTATTTGTTTGTTCACTGTGTTCTTCTTTAAATATCGCCGTTATTATTTCTTTTCTTCTTCTTTTTTTATCGGAATAATAAATAATGGAACAGTGGTGTGACGCAATACTTTTTCTGCAACGCTTCCCATCAAAATCTTATCTAAGCCGGTGCGGCTGTGGCTTCCCATTACAATTACATCTGCATTTATTTCTTTCGAGGCATCGATGATCGCATCGCCGGAATCCCCATCTTTTACCATCGTTTTAATGGCAGGATCACCGAGATGTAACTTTGTTTTTTCTAAATATTCGCCTGCAGCGCTTTGTAATTCTGTTACCGTATTTGCCTGCAGCATTCCCAAATTACTGAAACTGTCAAATCCCATAATTGGGGAATAATCGAGTGAAGAATAATAAGTATAATCAGCCACTACATGCAATAAAGTAACTTCTGCATTCATTGACTTTGCAACTGAATAACCCTTCTCCACAATATCCTGGGCTGTGGGATTGTAATCAATGGCAATCAGTATTTTTTTCATGTATCAGGTTTTTTATATTTTTAAAAATGAATCTGGTTTATAGAGTTCCAACTTTTCAAAAGTTGGAACCCTTATAGAACCTTATTTTAATAACGCCTTCGCCGTTGCAACCACATTCTCCACAGTAAAACCATATTCTTTCATCACTTCATCTCCGGGCGCTGATTCGCCAAATTTGGTAATGCCCAGCACATCTCCATCATCAGTTACATACTTGCACCAACCTATTGGTGAGCCTGCTTCTACTGCAAGACGACGACGAATATTTTTTGGGAATACACTTTCTTTATATTCTTTGCTTTGCTGGTCAAAAATTTCCCAGCTTGGAAAGCTGACAACACGAGCGTTTATAGATTCCTGTTTCAATTTTTCCTGCGCTTCCAATAAAAGATGAACCTCACTTCCTGTGCCCATCAGGATTACTTGCGGCTCATTTTCGCAATCAGATAAAATATAAGCGCCTTTATCGACATTTGTCGCTTTTGCATATTTATCCTGGTCAATAATCGGAAGATTCTGCCTGGTAAGAATTAACGCAACAGGGCCTCCGGAATGTTCCAGAGTTACGCGCCATGCCTGCGCGGTTTCATTTGCATCCGCCGGCCGAATCACTGTCATATTTGGAACAGAGCGTAACCCGATTAATTGTTCAACAGGTTGATGTGTAGTTCCATCTTCGCCCAGCCCAATACTGTCGTGTGTGTAAATAAAAACAGGCCGGATTTTCATAATCGCTGCAAGCCTTACCGGAGGGCGCATATAATCAGAAAATATGAGAAACGTTGCTCCAAAGGGAATAATTCCGTTGGTCAGTGCCATTCCATTTAAAACTGCACCCATAGCATGTTCGCGAATTCCAAAATGAAAATTCCTTCCACCGTGATTTTCATCAGAAAAAGATTTAAAGCCATCGAGTTCCGTGTCCGTTGAAGGCGAAAGATCTGCAGAGCCACCAATTAACAAAGGTAATTTATCAGCAATGGCATTTAATGTTTTCCCTGACGCTTTCCTTGTCGCCAAACCTTTAGCATCTGGTTTAAAAACAGGCAAATTATCTTTCCAGCCATCAGGCAATTTACCACTGCTTAATAATTCATATTCCGCCGCTTCCGCTGAATACTTTTCTTTATAATTTCCATAAAGTTCTTTCCAGTCCTCCTCTTTTTTCACTCCGGCATTTCCTTTCGCACGGTAATAATCCAAAACTTCATCTGGAACTACAAAACTTTTATCAGGATCAAACCCAAAATTTTCTTTTACCAGCCGCACTTCATCTTTTCCCAATGGCGAACCATGAGCCGCCGCCGTATCTACTTTGTTAGGACTTCCAAAACCAATATGAGTGCGCACCTTAATTAAAGACGGTCTGTTCGTTTCATTTTGCGCATTAATAATTGCCGTATGAATCGCTTCTGTGTCATTTCCATCCGCTACTGACTGAACATGCCATCCATACGCCTGGAAACGCTCCGCTACATCTTCATTAAATGCAAGGGATGTATCACCTTCGATAGTTATTTTATTATCATCATACAGATAAATCAGGTTACCAAGTTTGAGATGGCCTGCAAGAGAAGCAGCCTCAGCGCTTACACCTTCCATAATATCTCCGTCGCTGCAAATGGCATAAATCTTATAATCAAACAAATTAAAACCGGGTTTGTTGTAACGTGATGCCATATATTGCTGTCCAATCGCCATTCCCACACCGTTTGCAAAGCCCTGTCCGAGCGGCCCTGTTGTCACTTCTATTCCCGGCAACAACCCATATTCAGGATGGCCGGCGGTTCTGCTGTGAAGTTGCCGGAAATTTTTTAAATCGTCTAAGGATACATCATAACCCGTTAAATATAAAAAGCAATATTGCAACATACAGGCATGGCCGGCAGATAATATAAAACGGTCACGGTTTGGCCATTCAGGATCTTTTGGATTATAATTCATCACTTTTGTCCAGAGCACATCGCCAATTGGTGCAAGCCCCATCGGAGTACCCGGATGGCCTGAATTCGCCTTCTGTACTGCATCCGCTGATAAAACACGAACTGTATTAATTCCTAATTGTTCAATAGATTCCATTTTTTTAGTTTATTTTTTTTGATTTATTGTCTCAAAGTGTGTGCCGTATGAGATATTAATTTTTTAACAAAAGTAACAATAAAGGAGCGGTCAAAGAAAAATTAGATGTGTTTAAGCTTTTTCTTTTTTCAAATTTTACTCTTTTACCAGTAAACAAATAAATATTTGAAATTTTTTTTTATTTTTTAATAAAATGAATATTCTTTTTCTGAAAGAATTGCGTTTGTAAAATACCGCTCTGCTAAGATTCAAACCGACGTCATTTTTTAATTTCTCTAAATTTTTCTTACTTATATTTGTTTACACTCTCTTTATACACTTATATGAAATCGCTGAAGCTACTTCCGTTTTTTATTTTAATTTTTTCTTCCCCGCTTTTTGCCCAGCAAAATTTAAATGACACTTTACCCGTTGATCCAAATGTAAAAATCGGTAAGCTGAGTAATGGCCTTACTTATTACATTCGTAAAAATGACAAGCCGGATCAGAAAGTAGAATTGCGGCTTGTGGTAAATGCTGGTTCTATCCTCGAAAATGAAAACCAGCAAGGCCTGGCGCACCTGAGCGAGCACATGGCTTTTAACGGAACAACTCATTTTAAAAAGAATGATATCATTTCTTTTCTTCAATCTATTGGCGTTGGGTTCGGTAATGATCTGAATGCTTATACGAGCTTTGATGAAACAGTTTATATACTTCCTATTCCGACAGACAAGCCTTCTAACATTGAAAAAGGATTTCAGATACTCGAAGACTGGGCGCACAATGTAACAGACAAAGCTGAAGATATTGACGCGGAACGGCCGGTTGTATTGGAAGAAAGCCGTTTGGGAAAAGGTGCTCAGGACCGGATCAATAAACAAATTTATCCTTTGTTATTTGCCGGTTCTTTGTATGGTAAGCGTCTTCCTATTGGTATCGACAGCATTGTAAAAAATGCACCTTATTCTGCTTTGAGAAGTTTTTATAAAGACTGGTACAGGCCGGATTTAATGGCAGTAATCGTTGTAGGAGATATTGATCCTGCAAAAGCAGAAGCTTTAATAAAAAAATATTTTGGAGAAAATAAAAATCCGGCCAATGAAAGGCCACGTACGAATGCAGAAGTGCCGCCTTACAAAAAAAGCTTTGCAAAAGTAGTTACCGATAAAGAGGCCACCAGCTATTCTTACCAGGTTCATTATTCACCGGAAAAAGTAAATCCTGATGTAACATTGGGTGACTACAAAGAAGATTTAGTAAAAGATATCTTTTCTGACCTTTTAAATCAGCGCCTGCGGGAACTTACTCAAAAAGAAAATCCTCCTTTCGTTTATGCCGCCTGTGGTTTTTCTTCTGAAGCCCGCGGTTATGAAACTTTTGAAGCATTTATTGGAATGGGAAAAAGTGACAGCCTTGGTGGTTTGAAAGCTTTTGAGGAAGAATTGGCAAGAGTAAAAAAATATGGATTCACGAAAGCGGAATTAGAAAGATCAAAAGCGGATATGCTTAATTATATCGAAAGAGCTTATAACGAAAGAAATAAAACTGAATCAGCCAAATATGCCTCAGAATATATCCGCAATTTTTTGACAAAAGAACCGATTCCGGGAATCGCGAATGAATACAAATATTATAAAGAATTATTGCCGCAGATCACTGTTGATGATGTAAATGCAATTGCAAAAAAACTGAGTAAAAATGAAAACGAATTTATCGCGCTGACAGGCCCTGAACCTGCTGCCGGTGATACTTTGCCCACAGAAGAGCAAATTCTTGCAGTTCGGTCGGAAGTTGCAAAAATGGAAATAAAGCCGTATGAAGAAAAAGCAGTTTCTACTTCCCTGTTAACGGAAATTCCAAAAGCCGGAAAAATAACCGGCACGAAAACGAATGCACTTCTGGGAACTACCGAATTTACGTTAAGCAACGGCGTAACAGTAAGTTTAAAGCATACCGATTTTAAAAACGACCAGGTTTTGATGAGCGCGATAAGACCGGGAGGAAAAAATAATTATGGTATCGCCGATAAATATGATGCAGAATATTTAATTCCTGTTATTACCAGCATGGGCGTCGGTAATTTTTCTCCGCTTGATTTGAAAAAAGCGCTGAGTGGAAAAACAGTAAACGTGAGGCCGACCTTCTCTGAAGTTTCTGAAGGATTTAGCGGAAGCAGTTCTGTAAAAGATGTAGAACCG
>Ga0157371_10001051_pt1 | contig 30265 bp, 25 predicted proteins | sample C45metaG_FD_113462 | JGI IMG/M metagenome (GOLD analysis project Ga0157371, IMG submission 113462) | Corn rhizosphere microbial communities from Kellogg Biological Station, Michigan, USA - C4-5 metaG | ecosystem: Host-associated > Plants > Roots > Rhizosphere > Soil | place: USA: Michigan... | reverse complement strand
CGGAAGAATACCGGCTGATGGCTGAGAAGACGGAAATCTCAAAAGTGTGTGGAACTAAAACGGGTATGCTTGCAAATCCATCTTGATTTCAAAATAGTGACATAGGTAGACTCTAAGAAATATCATTGGAAAATTGCCATCTTAAAACTTTATAAAAAAATTAACAGATGCATTAAGATAACTAAACCTTCTCAAATGTAACATTTTCAATGGGTGCTAAATAAAAATTTTATGTAACTCTAATAAGGTGTACCTGTGATGCTTTAAAAAAATTAGATAAACTTAAATTTTATTAACTTGCCAAATGTTATAAAAAATATATATTCCCAAGAAGAAATTGCTTACTTAAGCAAGTACCATTTCAATTAGTATAATGATATTAAAAATAGTGACAACATACCTAAAGGTGTAATTATGAATATTGGGATTATTAGTGATGTTCACAACAATGGCCTATCCGAGCAAGAGGTCATATCTACTTGCATTGATAATATAATCAATAATGGAGTATCTGGTATTTTAATCGCCGGTGATATTGGAGATTATGAGTCGAGGCGAAAAAATTTTTTTGAAATACTAAAGTTAAAGTCGGAAAAATATCACTTTCCAAATATCATATCAATGCTTGGTAATCATGATGTTAGGACTGGCGCACTACCTGATAAAAACTTAGATCCTGATTTGGTGAAGTTATATCATTCGTATCTGGATAATTTCAACTTAGAGTACTCAGACGATTTTATGAGTATTTGTTCGGTGATAAATGGATATTACTTTATCTGCTTAAACACTGACTTTGGACTCAAAGATCAAATGAAAATTAAAGACATTGCGATTGAATGGCTCGATAAAACTCTCCAAAAAGCTTCAGTTGATGACAAGCCAATTTTTTTATTAACACATCAGCCATTTAACTTTACACACTGGAGATCAAGTCTGTTTGGTGGATTTGGAGATCAAGATGAGTGCCTCAAAGAAATTTTGATAAAGTATCCGCAGGTAGTTTGCTTGTGTGGGCACATACATAATGGTTTGGGAACAATTGAATTTATTCAACGTCCATTCGGTACACTTATTGAAATACCTAGCCTAACTAAGGGTGAAAATGGAGTGACCGATATGGGAACCGGATGGCTTGTAAAAATCCAAGAGGATAAGTTATTTTTCGAAGCTTGGGATTTTTATAAAATATCCACCTTGATAAATATGATAAAACTTTAAATCTTCCAACCATTCCAATGCTATTAAAGCAATCTTTAGATTTAGGCATTGAGTTGAATCATGATTTGGCAGAGAATATCGAATTCTTAGTGAGTAAAGAATATGATAATGATATTCCTGATGGTGATAATACATATAGAGACCAAAGTTATTACGGACTACAAAAAATATATGGCGATGATACCTGGATTGAAATAGAAAATGTAAGGGATGAGATTATTGAATTACTGAAAGGGACTGAAGGCGTAGTTCATATCTGTAAATAGGTTAATAATTTGAGTTGGCATACCTCTTACAGTTTTCAAAAAATGCTAGCAAATCTAACTTGAAATGTATTTGCTAATAGTCATCATAGATATTGCTTAAACTTAAAGTAATTTTTTATCAAGACTAGCATTTCCAAAATACGCTACTGGATAAAAAATTTCATTATGTTTTGGCAAATTAATTAAATTTATGCCTGGAGTGAAGATTATGGTTTTGGATATTTTAACTGATAATCAAGCATTAACCTGGCTGATAGTCGCGGGGTTTTCTGCTTGGGGAGGGGTTGTTAGATATCTAATGGATAGACAGGGACGCAGATATAATTGGAGTTGGATGGGCGTCATTAGCCAAATAGTTATTTCAAGCTTTACAGGAGTGCTTGGCGGTCTACTAAGCTTAGAGAATGGAGGTAGCGATTATATGACATTCGCAATCTCAGGGCTTTTCGGCACGTTAGGTAGCACCGCTTTAAGCTATCTGTGGCATCGTTTTATGGGGAAGAAAAGTCATGAGTAGATTTTCATTAGGAAAAGTAAGTTTGAAAAATTTACAAGGTGTACATCCAGACTTAGTGAAGATTATTAAACTTGCTATAAGCATATCACGAATAGATTTTAGAGTAATAGAAGGGGTTCGTAGCGAAGAGCGTCAACGCCAGATGGTTATGAGCGGTCGTAGTCTTACACAAAATAGTCGGCACCTTACTGGACATGCTATTGACGTAGTGCCTATTGTTGATAATAAAGTTCCTTGGGATGACTTTTCAATTTTTGAAGAGTTAGCGAAAATAATTAAAAAAGCAGCTAAAGATTTAGATATTCCTATTATTTGGGGAGGAGAATGGTCAAAACTAAAAGATGGTCCTCATTTCGAACTACCTAGGTCATTTTACCCATAATAATAGAGTCTTATTAGTGCGAAAAAAATAATCAATTTATATAAATCACTAATCACTAATTACAGAACTAAATGCTGGGATAAATATTAATCATAAAATTCTATTGGGTTTTATATTTTAGAATTTCACTCATAGGAAAACACAAGTATGTAATGATCTGAAAGATCTTCGTTTCTAAAAGTTTGCAAAAACTTAAAAACATTCAAAAAATTCACTCAATATAGTCTTAACGAACATGGGGGTTATATGCCTAGTACGAATGACAGAAATAAAAATGAAACTAAAGAAATTAATGAAGTTCCTTCCTGGGGGCCTTCCTTAACTTCATATTTCACAAAAGACAAGTATGAATTAATTTACGTAGAGCAAATGGTTCCATCAATGGCAGACGAAATCAGCATATACTGGAGTGGTTGTAATTTTTATTTCGAAGAGAGAGGTGGTTACTCAGGTATTCAGCATCAGAATGATAAAGAAATTGATGGGAAAATTTTCACTAGAAATAATATTTGCTCAATTTGGGACTTAGATTCATTAGACCCATCACTTCCCTCAGAAGTTACTTTGACCTATGGGTTACCTGGATTACATTCTAGTCACTTTGGGGGGGAGGGTACTGGCCTTCATACATCACATCCCATGCCATGGACCCCAAATCAATGGTATGCAATAGTCATTAGACGGTGGGACAACCCAGTTAGCTCGAAAACTACAGGAATGGCAATGTTTATGTATTCTTACCTTGATTCTAAGTGGACGCATTATATGTCAGCTGATGTTCCCGGGGTAAGGGTCCCACTTACTGGAAATACGTGTAACAGTTTCCTTGAACGTTTTTCAGGGACCGCCGAGTCATACCATGGTATTTATGGACAGCATTTTAGAATGGACGAACATGGTGTTTGGGAAAAACCTTTTAAATATGTCGCATCAGCTGGGGGTAGACCTGAAATATGGGATGCGGAACTATACCAAGACGCAAATGTAAAATTAAGTGTTGGGAAATCAAATAATCAATCAACAACTATAACATTGAATCCTAACCAGTGGGATAGTAAACCAAAACCAGTTATTCCACCTCTAGTTGACTCTTTGTCTACAACCTACACAGAAAATAATAAGCATATTTGTATTTCATGGGAGGTTAATGAATCAACTCCTCCGCAGTTAACATTTTACATTGAAGTTAGAAAGGAGATGAAGAATGGAGAGCTTAAAATTGGTTACAATGAAACGTCTCCACATAAAAGGGATATCCAGTTAGATGTGGAATGTTTAGAACCTGGATTGTATCATGTGAGTTTTGAGTATTATGATATTTTTAATCAAAAATCAAATACTAAACACAGTTCATTCATAGTGTGAAATCTTAATTCATTTCTAATACCGAGTGATGTTATCACTCAAGATAGAACGATTAAGAAAATTCAATTAGATGTTAATCCTTTGTTGTAATGGTGCTTATATCTATCTATAGGTAAGCGTTAAACAATCAGTAATAATCCTATATTTAGAAAGTAATAATATTTTTCCAAGGTAAGTATTAAAAAAGAAGGTTAATATGATTATATTAAAGTTATGTACATTACTTATGCCCTGCCTTATTTATGCCAACAGTAGTATATCTGCTACACCAACGATGGACTGGCGGATAAACTCTCCAGAGCCATTAAATCAAATTACATTTGGGATAACTATTAATGAGGCAGCTCCTATCGATGAGTTTTATTTTGCAAACCAATTCAGTTTCACTGGTGGAGGTGGCGGAGGTTATACTGGAATCCAACCAACTAAAAATACTAGCCATGGTAAACGGCAGTTTTTAGTTTTATTTAGCAGTTTCAGAAAAGACACAACGGTAAATCACTTAAATTGTAAAAGTGGAGCGGATGGAGGAAAAGCTGGTGCCACTTGCCGACTTTACATCCCAGGTGAGCTAGGTGACTCATTTTTATTTCATGTCAAGAAAGAAGGACAACTCATGACTGGTGCAGTGTTGAATAAAAGTACTGGTCGTGAGGATATCATTGGTCAATGGAAGATTGGAATGTCATCAGGTAGCTTAGCTATTTCACATTCATCTTGGATTGAAAATTATAAAATGAATGATCCGAACTTCAAACTTACCTGTGATAATAAAGGTTGGCCGTACTACGAAGTAAAGTTTTTACCACCAACCGGAAATTATGGGAAGATTCAAGGTACTATTTCTACCTTATCCAGGGGCTCTGATGCTTGTCCTGGAGCTATTACCTGGAGTCATGATAAGACTGGAACTTTAGTCAAAGGTGGCTTTAGATAATTTATCATTCACTTTTATAAACGAATCATAAAATGCCTCTGGCAAATGGATGCTGCCTTTTTTATTCGTAATTTAGCTCAAGTGGACTAAGTTATGCTTAAAGTTAGAACGATCGCTAAACCGGAGTTGCACTCGAAGGTTTCAAAGAAAAAAACCGTGAAATCACTCTTACTATTGGTCTTTTTTTTGATGGTACCGGTAATTATGCCAATAATAGTAGTGAGATTCAGACTCCTTGTTCAACTATGCCGTAGGCGTACTACTGTTCTCACAAAACTAATATACGAAAAAGAATTGATGACTCGATAGATCAATGAGTTAAATTTATATTTAAACTGCTTTTATTTTAATTTAAAGCAAAAGGTTGTTATTATTGATATATTAAAAATGTTTTAACAGTTTACATTTGACTATCCAATCGTTTATTATATTAATTATCTAGGATTTAGAAAATGGAAAAAAAATACAAATTACTTGTAAAATTCAAACAAGAATACATCTCTCATGTAAAAGATGGTGTTTTATATTTTCATGATAAAGAGACTATGTTAAGAGACAGTTATTTCATATTTAACCTTGATTATAGGATGGCTATTCCTGATCTGGCTGCTAACGGAAAAAAAGAATTCACAGAAAATAACATAGACCTCTCTCAATATAAAGGTCTTGTTTATGTTGACAATGATATGACATCCCGTGAGCTGGAAGAAATTGCAGACAAATTAAGACAACTAAATATTGTAGAATATGTCGTTTTAGAGCCAGCAGAACCTATCATCCCGCCCTCCATGCCTGACTTGGAGGAGCCATGTATCAGAGTATTGTCTAACACTCCCGACCTCTCGAGCTATCAAACATATAATCGTGACCAGGCTGGAGCTGACGTTTACGGTATTGATGCTGACTACGCTTGGTCAATAGGTATTACCGGGAAAGGTGTCAGATGTGCAGATATTGAATGGGGTAATATTTATGGTCATGAAAATTTAAAAAGTGATAACTTCATAGAGCTTGTTGCTACAACTAACCATTCTAATGACGACCATGGCGCTGGCGTGGCAGGTGTTATTTTCGCTAGAGGTAATGGTTTTGGTATGAAAGGGGCAGCCAATGGTCTTGATTACTTCTATGGAATATCTGAAATAACTCATGGCAGGCCCGCTGGTATTGCCAAGGGACTGGAGTATCTTCGCCCTGGAGATGTTTTCTTATTTGAGATGCAAACTGGGGGGCAAAACGGCAACTATGTACCACCTGATTTTAATATGGCTGTTTGGGATTTGACAAAAAACGCGACAGATAATGGAATTATTGTTGTTATGACTGCAGGAAATGGGAGCGAGGATTTGGATGACCCCTTTTACGAAAATTATAGAAAACGGGGAGATAATGGCGCTATTCGTGTAGGTGCCGGAACAAAAGTCGGTCGTCACCGAGCCTCTTTTTCTACTTATGGCAGTAGCATGGTTCATTTGCAAGGATGGGGTGACTGGACAGTCGCGACTACTGGAGGTGGTAATCTTTTTAACGCTGGCCCCTTAAGAAACTATAGATCTAATTTTAGTGGTACATCATCTGCCGGACCAATAGTTGCCTCTGCAGTTATTGCAGTACAGTCATGGTATAAAGCGAATAATAATGGTGAAGTATTATCTCCTCATGCTATGAGAGAGCTTTTAATCAAAACAGGTACTCGACAAGGAAGCGGCGGACATGTTGGTCCTCTTCCTAATATTAGAAGGGCGATAGAAGCACTCCAAATTAGTGGTGATAAACCTGTTCTATGGTCTCCAAATTCTGTTCGTTACGAAGTCGATGATCTTGTTGAACACAATGGAAGGAAATATATTTGTACTCAAGCGCATGTATCGAATTCTGGTTGGGCGCCTGGGGTTGCGAATACACTTTGGAAATTAGTGGGTCAGGCTTTCTAGTCTTTCACGCTTTATCGAAATTGCAGGGCTAAATAAAGTTATATGGGGTTCCGGCGTAGAACCCCATGAGTACAGCAGAAGGTCGTCATGCGACGGCCAGAAATGTTTTCACGGAAAACGAGGTGAATTAAGGTAAGACTACCGTGAAGATTAATAAGGTCAGCTTGGTTCTATGGGACTGGTACTGAACATGACCGTGCTGTTGAATACAATTTACATGGGTGCTACGTTACAGCAGTTGCGTCAGAAAGGTTATCCAGTTCTGGAAGAAGATATGGCCTGACTATCACCCCTGTTATGTGGGCATATAAACATGTTGGGGTGTTACTCCTTCACGGTACCTATAACTGACTGCATCCGTGGAATCTGCTGCTAGATTCCCTTTAGCCAGATTAGTCAGCTCCTGCGCCGCCCCCGGTGCAGAGGCTATACCGCCCGCTGCGGTTAAGGTCGCGACATTAGGTGTACTGGTTCGGTTCTGTCGCATTATGACGGCGTTAGTTAACATGCTGTTTTTTTATGATGTTGCCGGCTCATGCCTCTGATACGTAAAGCTTTCAAACGCCTGCATTACCCTATTGATGCTATTGCCCAATGTGTTCGCTGGTATCTGGCTTATGCCATTAGCCTACGAATCTCGAAGAAATGATGGCCGAGCGCGGCTTTATCGTTGACCATTCTACGCTTCACCGCTGGGTTATCCGGCTGGTGACGCTGACCTCCTGAAACGGCTGGTCACTGATCTCAGTCTGGACAAGGAAATGCTACAGGACGTCATCCGAAAAAAGTTCTGAGGCCGGTGCAGAAACGCTAGGCGGTCGAATACCTGCTGGCGGCACCGCATCCATGCTCAAAAAGCAAAAGTCACAGTATAGCGAAGTGCTGAGCCGTTCCTCCGCTATCTTCAGGCGCGCGGAGGAAGGCATTAGGATAATGAAAAACAAGATGGATGCTAGGTGAGTAGGCTAGCATCCAAAATGGGTCAATGTAGAATGTGAGTCATAAGAAGTGGGTATAGCGGGAAATATCTGCAATCTGAAAGCTCTTAGCGTGTTTTTTTACATTAATGGCGCTCAAACACCGATCTCTGATTTATCCCGACACCGATATTGGGAAGGGATCAAATATCAGAAGATCTCTAAAAGCGAATGGCCCGTTTTTAGCGAATAATTTCATTATCACTAAGTCGCAGTAATAACATGCACATAGAGAACCTGTTTAATAACGACTCTCAGTTTTATAAAAAGCAATACAACTTAGGAATATTTAAACGCATTTGAACGTCAGGCGAGCAACGCCATTAACTAGTAAGTGTGTATCAATTTCAGTTTTAACTTCACTCATGGATTTATTTTGTACCCTACAAAAATCAGAAGCCTTTTTAGTTGCAGTCCCAATAGCACCTTGTATACGTCCTGCAGCAGGCGCTGCCTCTACTTCAGTGAGATAGTCGCCATTATTCAGCTTTTTAACATCAGATTGATATGTCAAGCCCAACCCTTGAAACTTAGTTTTATCATTTTGCACAGCGCAACCGCTTAACAAAGAACCCATTAAAACAGTGGCGACAACTATTGATGATTTCATGTGAAGAATAATCCTTATCTATTTGGTTAGCCTCTATTCTACAAACCGGAATGAAACATTAATTAAACCAATTGCTATTTATAAATTTGCATAAGGTTATCGCATTGAATATTATAAGAAATAAACGATGCTTACCGACTAACAAGATCGTCAGCGTTGACTATGTTAAAAACGTCAAAAAATTGAAGGTATAGGTAGTACAGCTACCGCGGAATTAACAACTCTCAGTATTCATTCAGTCATTCATGTAGTCGGCGCAGACAAACAAGCAACCAATCGTTTTGACCTGCAGCCCATGATTCAAGACACATCGATGAGAGTATGGATTCCTGACTTCCGTTCTTCGCCTATTTCGGACAGTGTTCACTCAGCTGCCCGCTTTGTGCCAGAAGCGGACGTTTTCTTTAAGCCTGAACTGCCAAATTTCCATCAGTATCAAAACCATGAAACTGTGTGTGCCGCAAAACGGTTTTCAGGTAATCTGGGACTGAGACCAGATTTAGCTTTAAGCAATGCACCGCCATATTCAAACAGCGCAGTGAGTCACGCTGTAGCCGTGCTGCAATAGAGGCGGGTAGCGAGGGTCGGACAGGTGCTCTGGATTCCAGATGACGTCAGAATAGCGTCTGTGGTCCCATCGGGGCGGTAACGGACAACACGCTTCCCCCCATTCAGCATTCCATAGATAGCCCATCTCATCTGACCAGCTACCAGTTTATTAGTACACCCCGATGTTAGTGAGTCATCATAAGCCACATGAGGACATTCCCATGAATCAGCGCAATTCACGCAATAAGCGTGCTATGGTCATAGTATATAAACAGAATAATTATTTTTATTGCCTATAAATAATCGTAAACGTGGCGCTGGCTTTTGCGGTGCCCGTGGTGATATTACTTCCCGTCTGATAGTAGCGGGCTTTTAGTGGAACTATATAGTCTCGTCTCCCCGGAGTATTAGCAACCCCAAGATATGTCTCGGTAGACAAGGGCAAAGGAACATCCTTGTAAAGAAGCTGTATACCCACGCCCGACGCACCGTCGTTTGCACCAGTCAGGTTCAGTATCCCCTGTAATGCATTCTGCGCGCTGCCGTCTATCCGGAAATAAATATTGGTTTGGCTATCGCAGTTTAAAGTGATTTGGAAAAAACGCGTGTTTGCATCACCCGGCCAGGTGCCCGGGCCCTTGAATGCCCGCTTTTCTACCGTTCCCATTGGGACGATTATCGCGGTATCTTGCACACTGCATGCCACACTTTTGACGTTGAACGCGGGGATGTTAATAGCTGACTCAGGTTCAAAAGTTGTCCCCTGATTGTAGAGTATGAACGCACCGGCCTTTCCTACAGCAAGGTTTCCGGTTCCCGTCGTTTGCGCCGTTTTGTAAAACTGGATGTTTGCTTGTGCGGTAATTGGCTGAAAAGTAAGAATTCCCCCAGCACCACATACTCCTTTAGTGTTTTTATTCCCACCCATATCATTCGTCCCATCAACATAATACGTATAGGCGTTGTTACAATTACTGACAGATGTGACACCTACCGCGTAACCTATGCCCGCAATATTGGTGCTGTAAATGCGCCTCCCAGACAGCATCATTGCATAAGTCCCCTCTGCCTTTACCCCAAATGTCTGGGCAATTAAGGCCGGAGCAGGCTCATTCGTGCAGTTGTAAACCGACACCACCCCGGAGACCAGCTCATTGCCTATAGCTGAGCCTACCGGCTGGTCCCTTTGCACTATCAGGTCTGGGGCCGGAAGAGTAGTCGCGGCGGTCACCAGTTTGCATTCATAAGCCTGTGCATCGGAAGCCATTGCCCAGAAAAGAACGCCACTTAGACCAAACCAAAATCGCTTTTTCATTCATTAACCCTCTTCATGGCAGCGCGAATGGATAAGCGTCACATCGGTCGCGTACCCCAGATTACGGGTTCCCTTGTCAGGCATACCGCTCACATAAACCCATTATCCATCCGTCAGCGCGGAGCCTGATGAGCGTTGACAACTTCTGCTGACGCACCCAATGAAAAATGAAAGGAGGGATGCCAGTGTCAGCATAATATTTAAAACGCTGAGTTTACCCCAAGCCATAAGCGTAAAAGTTTTCATAAATATATAGATTGCACAGCTAAATTGGCGCGATTACGTTTTTGTAAAAACAAAAACTGCAATCTTTCATTTTTTATCTGAGCAAGATTCGTTCTTAATTTATAGTTAAGACTGAGGCCTTCCCTGTTAAGTTGTCATCAGATTATGACTGGCTTTTTAATATTTTAAAATTCAAACAACCCTCAAATTTAACGAGAGTTGGTTAGGGTTTTATTTAGATTCCCTTAATCATAACCAAGTAAATAACATTAATGAAACCTGTTTATAACGATCAATTAAACAAATTTTAATAGCCATGGCCTATCAAAATAATTTCAATGATCGATTGTAACGATCAAACTCTTGACTTCGTTCGCTACTTAACCTAAATTCGCATCAATGCTCAATTAACCAGCTTCTTTTAAGCGGATTTGCGAGCAGTCAAAGACCTAACTTAAAAATAAAGCGAATATTGATTACTTAAAAATCCATGGAATTTATAATTTTTTGTTCATAATAAAAAGTATGCGCATGGAGCGAGTTGAGCGGACAATATAGTTAAGCAGATTATAACGCTCATGAAATACTTAAAAAAATGCCTCATGAAATAAAATATTCTATAGTTTGTTGATGGTTAATTGATAAAGCAATGCTAGCAACACTCCATTTTTTATGGATATAAACCTCCTAAAGGTAATGTAAGCACACCGGTTTTAGTTCCAGGCACTTTTTTGATATTTTCACTTTCACAGCCATCAGCCGGTACTCTTCCGGCGTCAGGTTTTTAAGGGATTCATGAGGACGCTCACTGTTGTATTCATTCTGCCAGCGTTCCGTTATTTCCCGTGCTTCATTCAGCGTTCTGAACAGATCAAAATCCGGTATTTCGGTCCGGTACGCTCGGTTAAACCGTTCTATAAACGCATTCTGTGTTAGCTAACCGGGCTTGATAAATTCCAGCATCACGCCATGCTCTTCGGCCCGTTGCGCCAGAACCAGTGATATCAGTTCCGGTCAGTTATCCATCCGCATCCTCAGCGGATATCCCCGGTTTGCCACTATCCTGTCCAGCACCCGCACAACCCGCTGCGCCGGGATATTCAGGTCAATTTCGATAGCCAGAGCCTCGCGGTAAAATCATCCATGACGTTGAAAGTCCCAAACGTCGGCCACATTTTATCGCATCGTGAATAAAATCAATCGACCAGCTTTGGTTGAGTGCCTCCGGCGTTGCCAGCGGAGCCGTATTGCGCACCTGCAGGCTTCGTTTACCCTGACGACGAAAATTGAGTTTTAACAGACAGTAAATTCGGTGTACTCGCTTGTGATTCCAGAAGTGCCCCTGCCTGCGAAGTACCTGAAAAAGCTTCTTAAAACCGTAGCGGGGATAGCGTTCAGCTGCCTCTGTCAGCCTCTGGATCACCGGTTCATCACGTCGCATATCCGGTTTATAACTAAACACCGTCCTGTTCAGCGATAACGTCCTGCATGCCTGGCGTATGCTCATCGTAAACTGCGTGGTCAGATAGTCGACGAGCTCACGTTTCATTGCTGATTTTAAAGCTTTTTTTTCGATGACGTCTTTCAGCGCCCGGCATTCCAGACTCAGATTGGCAAACATCTGCTTCAGACGACGATTCTTGTCTTCAAGATCTTTGCTCTTTTTAATATCAGCGGCTTCCATACCGCCATATTTCGCCTTCCAGTTGTAGTAGCTGGCTTCGGAAATAGCGGCTTCGCGGCACACATCTTTGACGGTGCGCCCGGCTTCGACAGACTTCAGAACGGCGATGATCTGGTGCTCGGTGAATCGGATCTTACGCATAGCGATCTCCACAGGTGACATAATCAGTATGTCGGAAGATCTCTAAAAGTGAATGGTTCGGTTAAGCGGGATACTTACAGATTGTGAAAGTTATAACATTAAAAACTAGGTATAAAATGAGTAACTCGATAAATTGATATGCACCCTAGTCTTAGGGTGATTTTTTTAATTCCTAAATTGATTATGATCAATAATAGAAAAATACTACCTTCATCCAACTCAACAAAATTTAAAATAATCGCTCTTCGTTTTGTTCTTACAATATGTACGGGGAGTTTTATTGTTTTAAGAATAATCTTATGGTGAGTGAGGTTCTAATATAACATTAATTGATTTGATGGGTGTTTTAAGAAAATTACTATTTGTCTTTAATAATTTTTTTCATTTTCAAAAATATATATGCTAGTATTAATTAGTTCTTTTAATTTACTAGAAAAATGTAGTCTTTATTGAAAAACTATTTTTTGTAATTTTATTAATAATATTTATATAGACTTTATTACCGGGGCCTAAATAAGAAATGTATTAATTGAAAATCGCGAGGATAAAATGTTGATCAATAAAAAGACGAACCAATTTCTTGCAGCAGTAAAGTATGGCTCAATTACTAAAGCGGCTGAAGAAATAAATATAACGCCTTCAGCCATTAGTCAGGGCATTAGTGAGTTAGAACAAATAATAGGCAAGTCACTTCTAAGCAAAACCAAAAATGGAATGACCCTAACTAACATTGGTAAATATTTTTACGATGAGATTAGTCCACATGTTGAGGCACTTGAAAAAATACTTTTAACAATAAAATCTAATAAAATAAACAAAGTAGTAAGAATAAAAAGTGACGGTATGTACTACCCTGTCATCCAAGAAAAGCTTAGATCGTACATGACAAGTCATCCAAGAGTTATGTTGTCTTGTACATGCGAGGTAGTCCAAAGTATTAAGCATGAAATGAAAAATGGCTTTTCAGATATAGTAATTTCACCTTCTGATATTGAATTAAACGGTGATAGTATAGAAAAAATTCCCTTAGGAAAAGAAAGAGTTGGGGTTCTCGTTCATAAGAATCTTTTAGACAAACATAAAAATATAAAAAATCTTTTCAAAAATGAATTCTTGCTTCAAACGCTATCAACTATTGAGCACATAAAGTTCATACAATTAAAAAAAAGACTATTAAATGATGGGTTTTTGATAAAGGAAAATCCCATGGAAATAATTGATGCTATTCCATGGATTAATGAAGGTTTGGGGTTTACATTTACAACCCAAGAGTTTGTAAAAAGCCAAAATTTCAATGAGGATATTATTTTTATAAGTAAACCACTTCCTTATGATTTATTTATTTATAGAATGATGTATTTTGTGAAAAATAACTCCATGGATGTTTTAGAAGTTGCGTCTTTATTTGAATCTTCAGTAAAAGTCATCAAATAATTAATAATGGTTAGATGGATGGATATGCGCATGTACCTTCTAACCATTATGCTCTTGCGAAATATTCTAGATTAGCCCTTATAAAACGTGCCGATTACAAAAAATATAATCCAGGACAGTAACATTGAAAGCAATTTCGCAGTACACTATAGCCCGCAGCGTGAATCATTATAGTCTATTTAATTTCAGAAATTATAATGAAAGATGTCTTACAAACCTTATCGATTGAAGTTTCCATCTAAGCCAAAAACATTATCTTTGATCTGACCTGCCCCCCGGATTAGATACAACGCTCACTTAGTAATGTCGGATCCTTCACTATAAGAATTACCCTTTCTTCAGGCCGCGGAATATTCAAACGGCGTCTGATAGTTCAGCGCGGGGTGCGGGCGGCACTCATTATAATCCTGACGTCATTCACTGATGGTTTTCCTGGCATGACTGACGTCACTGAACCAGGGTTCATTCATGCATTCATAGCGAAAGCGTACGTTAAAACTCTCAATAAACCCATTCTGTATCGGCTTGCTGGGCTGGATAAGTCGCAACTCCACGCGATGCTCAAAGGCCCATTGATGGGGTCTGAAGCCCAACCGTACGGAAACGTACGCTAAGCTTGTGTTTCTTAGCGCCTATCGGGCTAGTCCATAACGATAAACGGAGAGTGAGCTGGTCAGCATTGGCGCAGCCACAGAATCTCGCACGACATAACAGAAAACGCGAATTGACTTTTTTCGCTAAAAGCATTAGAAATTGCGCATACTCACCTATTTGATTGGCTTGGTATGCAAAATACGTACGATTCAGATCAGCTCGTTACCCGGGGTAGCTCTGACAATTGCTTGCGATGAAGCGTTGTTCAGAGCCTGATCAGGAGCTTTAGCCTCCTTACATTCATCGCCACGATGCTCGTATGCCTCGTCTGTAAAGATAGCTGGCTATGTGTGTGGCGATTAATCAGGGCCTTGGATGATAACTCATCCAAGGCCCTTTTCGTTGAAGCTGCCTTCAGGCAGCTTCATAGAGCGAGCAGGGCTTTCCCTTGCTCGCTTTTTTTTGTCTCATTTTTGAGGCGATCTAAATTACTTTCGGAGTTCAATATGTCTCAAAACATTTACGACAATCAGGCTTTTTTCGACGGTTATGCCCAACTGCCACGCTCTCAGTTCGGTTTGGAGGCCGCCCCGGAGTGGGCGTCTATTCAGGCCATGCTCCCGGATCTGTCCGGAAAACGGGTCATCGATCTCGGCTGTGGGTACGGTTGGTTTTGCCGCAGTGCGCGAGAGGCAGGAGCCGCCGAGGTACTTGGTGTCGACTTGTCTGAAAAAATGCTAGCACGGGCACGGGAGCTCACCGATGACAACGGCATCAGCTATCAACGCGGTGATCTTGAACAGCTCGCACTGCCGAGCCAGGCAACCGATTTGGTATACAGCCAGTTGGCTCTGCATTACCTGCCCGGCCTCGCTCCGGTATTTGCCACCATCTATCAGGCGCTGCAACCCGGCGGCTGGTTTGTCTTCACGACCGAGCACCCAATCTACACCTGCCCGGTACGTCAGGGCTGGCTTACCGCTGATGAAGGTCAGCGGTCGTGGGGGGTCAACAACTATCAAAATGAAGGTAAGCGCGTCAGCAACTGGCTGGCTGACGGGGTGGTAAAATACCATCGGACCTTGGGCACCACATTGAACGCGCTGATGGCTTCTGGTTTTGCTATTCGCCATGTCAATGAATGGGGGCCAACTGCGGAACAAATCAAAGCAAACCCGGCGCTGGCCGAAGAGGTGGAGCGTCCCATGATGGTATTGGTTTCTGCGCAACGATAAGACCATCACCACGACTTATTGAGCAGCTACAGTGATTTGGACCCAAAATGTCACGCTGTTCTTCATCGCGTTCCTCGTCGGTGCCGATGAACTACTGCTCGGGCCCATCCTCACACCAGTCGTCAACGACTTATCCGTGAGGCCGGAAAGCGTGACGTTCTTTGTCACGGCCTACAGCTTGGCCAATGCAGCTTGTGTATTCTTTTTGGGTGTGTTGTCGGATCGGTATGGAAGAATGAGGATTCTCATCCCGGCGTCAATTATCGTCGCCGCAGCCTCGATGGGACTGGTCTCGCTGCGACGTTTGAGATGGCGCTGCTCTCTCGCGTGCTGACCGGCGCGGCGAGTGCAGGGATGCTGCCGGTTGCTTTTGCGATCGCCAGCGATGCAGGGGGCACCAACGCAGTGCGTAGCATAGCCTTCGTTTCGGCCGGTTTGACGTTTGGCATGATCATGAGTCCTGGTTTGGGGGCACTACTGACCGCGCTGTTCTCCTGGCCGGTGGCCTTTATCGCGCTTGGCCTTGCAGCTGTGCCTTTTGCGGCGCTAACATTCGTGATCAAACCACAATCGCATTCGGTAGTCGTTGTCACGAAGCCTAAGCCCCCTTGCTTGTACCGGGGACCTTGGGTGCTCTGATCGCAATGGGTTTTGGGCTTGGCGGTGGCATCGGTATTTTACGCTAATCGGTGAGCGCTTGCGCGATGTTGCCGGGTACGGAACAGGCACCATCGGATTGAGGTACGTCTTGCTCGGAGTCCTCAGTATGGCGGGCAATTTCATGATGCCCGTGATGATTTCATGCCTCGGCGATGGGCGGCGCGTCATGCGCATCGCCCTAATTATATGCTTGGTCATGAATGTAATGGTATTTTCAGTAGCAAGCGCACTGCCATGGTCCTTGCTAATTGCATTGCCGTTATGGGTGCTTGCGGGGGGAGTGGGGTCTCCCGCCCTGCAATACCACATCGCCAGACTGGCTACCGCACGACGCAGAGCTCAGATCGCTCTAGGCATGAGCCTGATGTACATTGGGATAGCCCTATCGGCCAGCCTGGCCGGTATCGGCTATGCCAATGGGTCGCTTTGGGTTGCAGCCCTTGGAACGGTTCTGTTTGGCGTGGCCGTCATGGTGCTTCGACCGCTTGTCAATTCCGGCGTGGTGGGGAGATCCGCGGGCTAAACTTCTCCAGGGGCAGGGCTGGCACAAAAACAGAGTGCAGGTATATCGCCCCCTTGGGCATCCCCTCAATGCCGGAGAGGCCGTTAATGCACTGACCCGGCAGTTGGACACTGTGTATCGACAGGTCGCTAAAAATTTTGCCGATAATCAGGCTGTTTCACTGGATTTCACCGGTAAACGCACGAAGCTGACCATTGCTCATCTGAACGGACTGGATGAGTCGCCGACGCTGAAGTTACTCTCGAAACGTATATCTGACCTGCTGCCAGTTGTCGATCTGACAGAACTTCTTCTTGAGATTAACGCGCAACAGGATTTGCAGATGAATTTACCCATGCAAGCGAGGAGGGCGCGCATATGGATGACCTGACCGTCAGTATCTGCGCGGTATTGCTGGCTGAAGCCTGTAATATTGGCATGGAGCCCTTTATTCGACCCAATATTCCGGCGCTGACCCGTTATCGTCTGAGCTGGACCAAACAAAATTATCTCAGGGCAGAAACGCTGGTAAAAGCAAACGCCAGACTGGTTGATTCCCTGTCTTCTCTACCTCTGGCTTAGAAATGGGGCGGTGGTGAGGTGGCCTCTGCTGATGGAATACGGTTTATTGCCCCGGTACGAACGGTACATGCAGGCCCCAACCGAAAATATTTTGGCTCCAGTGAGGGATCACCTGGTACAACTTCATTTCAGATCAGTACTCCGGATTTCATGGCGTTGTCGTTCCAGGCACGCTAAGGGATTCCATTTTCGTGCTGGAAGGGCTACTGGAGCAGCAAACCGGAGCTAAACCCGACTGAGATAATGACAGATACAGCCGGTTCCAGTGATCTGATCTTTGGCCTTTTCGGGGGCCGCTTAGAAAACGGAAAATATCCTACGCTAAGCCAGTAACTTAAGCAGGTATGGCGGTCCGCTTTGTGCCAGAAGCAGACATTGCTTACATCGTGCTATGTTAGTTTAATGGGAGCAGCTCACCTCTTCTAATCATCCGCTTAGTGGGTATGGCTTGCCAGGTTATGGGGGGGCGGAAGTTCTGTTGCTACATTGAGCGTTCAATTTTTCATGTCTGTTAGGAATCGTTTACCTAAATGAGTGTATTATGTGGGGAATGAATCAGTAATGCTAAATTGAACTAGCGTAATACATAAGGCTGAATAACTACGCCTAATTTCTTATAATTAAAGGGGGTACTATCCATGTTGCGCTACCTGTTTATTCGTCAGCATTAAAATTAATCTTCACTCTTGATTTAATAAATAGTCGTCATATCTAAGTCAAAGTGGTAAGGCTTGAATGTAATACCCATTTTTAAGTTTGAAGATTATTTGACAGTGAGATAAATTTTCTTGATAATAATTTGTTGTGTAATTTTCACCCATTTGAAATGAAAAATACACCGACAGAAAGATAGGTTTTGTTTTTTACTATTCATTAATTATGAATAGCATGATAATCAGCTATAGAAAGTTTTATGAAGAAATCCTTATTTAAATCAGAAAACACTCAAGCTTATTGAGTGACTTTGCATTTTTTATGCAAAGAAATTTATGTTTTAAGATTCAACACTAAATTTTATATGGCAATAATCTTTTTTTAAAAGAGCATACAAATGGAGTTGTCTATTATGATGAGTGTAATATCCAAAATATTTGGATGGAAAGAATCCACTTTTGATATTTATAAATTGACTTACGAAAAGTTTGGAGGGGGGGTTAATAATCATCCGGATATTATTGAATACCTTATAAAAGAAGGGGGCTGTAAAATAAAATTTTATCATTACTCTAAAAATGATAAAATTGAGGGTGCCTATTTTAAAAACGAAAAAGGGAAAATTGGGGTGGATGTTTGGAGGAAATACCCTATAACCTATGATGAAATTATTCTCCCTCTAAATGAAGATGAGAAATTCATCATCCCCGCAAAATCTAATCGGTTGTCACCGATAAATAGAAAAAGTATATACAATATATCTTTCTCCAAGATAAGCAAAAATGAAGTTTGTTTAGCAAAAGATAATTTTACAAAAAAAACACAAAAAACCAGAAGAAATGAATTTAATAAATTTATAAGTCATGGTGGATCAGTTAAAAATGCTAGTGATTTTACCCCTGATGAACTAGCAGATATATATATTTACTTATTCAACAAAAGATTCGAGAACAATGTAAAATGTTATGAAAAGCAAGTGCTTGTGGATATTATTACTCGCTTTAACCATATGATTTATGGCCATGTTCTTTTTGTTAACGGGACATCACCATGTGCATATGACCTGATTATGAAAGCTGAATGCCAGAACTGGATCTACTTTGATGTCCCGAATGGTGGGGTAGACCCTGACTTTGCTCATCTGAGTCCTGGTAGTATTCTCATGTGGTTGAACATAACGCATGCACAAAATCTATGCAAAGAAAAAAATAAAAAAATGCATTTTTCAATTGGATTATATAAACCAGCCTGGGATTATAAATTGAGATGGTGTGAAAGAACCAGGTTAGGGAAAGTTTTCTTCATCTAATTGAAACATATTTACTTCAAAATTCATTAGTAATTTTCCAGGTCTTTGTTTGCCAATCGAAATTCAATTCAGTCAAAAATAATGCACATCCAGATAAATCATTAAGTCAAAAATTAGTTCTGTCTTACCTTTTTTTATTTTGAATACGGTGAAGGGTAAGGCAGAACATGAGTTACTGGTGTTGGCAAAAATTTATTGAAATACCTTTAAAATTGTTAGCAACTTAACTTTAACAAAAAGCTCTTGGTTTGTCTTAGCGCAAATTTTTTGCATGGCATTTCTTTTATGTGAGCTTACTGTTTTAAGTTTTATTTCTTCTATGTTAGAAATATCCTCAGTTTGTAATCCAGCACAAAACAACCTTATTATCCTCCATTCTGTTGGCGTTAAGACATCAGTAGATTCTGGACAAATAACAGAATAGATCCCAACATTATACCTGTACCACCAAAAAAGTAGTTCCTCTTTCAACTTATCTGCAGATATGTTTTGTGGGAGAATAAGTGTGTTAGTTTTAAAATACATCCCGCTCAGGTAGGAAAGCGTTTTCGCCCCGCAGAAAATGACATTTCTGTGTGAAGCGTTGACTTGCTTCATACTTATCAACAAATCAACAAGTGTTGCATCATTAAAATAATGAACAGACAACCTTTCACTCGTTGCAGAAGTCCAAAAATTAAAGCTTTCCAGTATTATTTCAACCCCGGTGAGGAAAAATTTGTCTACCCCGCAGAGCATTATCTCTGGTTTTACTTTTTCAATAGCAATTGCATTAGATATAAGCATAGCATCCCTGTTTAAAGTAGTTATCCTGAAATTTAGACGTATTTGCAAGGCGAATATTGTTTGATGAGAAGTTATTCGTGCTGGGCCATAGGTGTAAGTGCATCCTTTTGTATATGCCGAAAATGCAAGGTTAGTTATGGTTAAGTCGTTAGTCCTAAATGTGTCGGTCTCATTTGAAGATTTTTTTTATTTTTTTAAATAAATGATGACCAATGCTTTTTAATACGCCAGTCATGCTGTCGCATGGATAAGGGAACGGGTTGAACGCGTTTTTTAATCGAGAAAATACATCATCACTGGTTTTTTTATTTTCCACTGATGCGTTTATAACGCATTCAGCACTCATGACTTTATGAGCTCTGCTTTTACTCTCGCCGGGGTTTTCTTGATAGAATTCCAAAAAAACAAATATAAGAAAAAGTGATAATACCAATCTGCAACGCATAGCAATCCTTTGACGCATGGTCAGAAAATAGTTTTCACATAGACATCTTCGTTATCAATTCTATTTTGTAGAGCGGCTGATTAAACTTTGAAATTTTTTCTTGGCGAAACCTGGCCTGGTCACATCATCAAAATATTGTTAACTAATGCTATCACTGATAAGTCAGTGTAAACGTGGCGCTGGCGTTTGCTGTTCCCGAGGTGATGTTGCTCGCCGTTTGATAGTAACGAGCCTTTATCGGGATGGAATAATTTCCACTCCCCGACACTACGCCATTATTTATAACGGATGAAAGTACCAACGGTGCATCCTTATACAGAAGCTGTATACCTACGCCAGTAGCGCTGCCGTTTCCGCCCGTCAGGTTAAGTATTCCTCGTGATGCATCCTGTGCGCTGCCGTCAATCTGAAAATTGATTTTTGTTCCCGCATCGCAGGCTAAATCAATGCCGAAAGAACGCGTGTTTGCATCGTCGGGCCAGGTGCCCGGGCCTTTGAATGCCCCTTTTACTATCGCTCCCATTGGGACGGCTATCGCGGTATTTTTCACACTGCATGCCACACTTTTGACATTGAATGATGCGACGTTAACATATGATTCTGCGGTCCAATCGATTCCCTGGTTGCGGAGTATGAACGAAACTACATTTCCTAAATCGATGTTTCCGCTTCCCGTCGTTTGCGCCGTTTTGTAAAACTGGATATATGCTTTTGCGGTCACTGGCTGATTAGGGAGCAATCCATTGGTTACGCAGAGAATACGGTTATTTAAGTTAGTATCACCGGTATTACTTCCATCAACATATCCGGTAGCGTTGCAGTTACTCACCGAGGTGGCGCCCACGGCGTAACCTATGCCCGCAACACCGCTACTGTAAATGCGTCTCCCACCCAGCATCTTTACATAATAAACCCCTGCCTTTACCCCAAATTCCTGTTTAGTCAGTGCAGGAGCCTCATTCGTGCAGCTGAAAACCGGCATCACCCCGGAGACCACTTCACTACCTATAGGAGAGCCTACCGGCAGGTCCCTTTGCACTATCAGGTCTGGGGGGTTCAAAGGCGCGGCGGCCAATACCTTACAATTAAAAGCCTGAACCTGATGCGATATCATCCAGAAAAGAACGCCACCTATGCCGACCAAAAGTCTTTTTTTCATCCCCTCAATCCTCTTACTGGCAGCGCGAATGGATAAGCTGCACATCCGTTCGTTGCGCATCGGTCTCGTACTTCGCGTTACAGCTTCCGCCCCGCCATGTGACGCGCACGGTTCCCTTCTCGGGCACGCCGCTCAGATAAACCTGATGCCTGTCATCAACCATCCCCGACGAGGTCTGATGGCCGTTGACAACTTCTGCTGACGCACCCAATGGAATTGAAAGGGAAGACGCCAGCGTCAGCATAACTTTCTGCCCGTACCGGGTCGGAAAATCCGCCAGCACGAGCGCCCCCTGTCCCGGGGTTACGAAACGCGTATCCGTGACAACGTCCACGCGATCGCCCAGCGAAGCGGTATTGAGCCTCACCGAATTTCTCTGATAGGGCGTCAGATAAGGCACCACGGCGTAGCCGCCCCCGTCCGTATATATGCCGGTATTGTTTTCTACCTTCACCCCGGACGCCCTGTCCGCTCTGACCAGAGCAAGGGTATCCCCCAGTGGCTGAGAGAAGGTTACGCCATAGGGATGAACCACCACTCCGCCCATCGCCCCATAGTTGAGCTGCCGTGAAGACTGGGCATAGTTATAGCCCGCCGTATATTCACCAAATCTGGCCTTGTAATCTGCCGAGGCACTCCCTGACGTTCCGTTGCCATCACTGCCGTACCCCTGCTGAACGCTATAGCTGAGCGTATTATCGGCCAGCGCACTGCCCGATATCCCCGCGGCAGACACGGTTTGACCACGACTGGCCTGATTTGCCGACAGGTTAAGCATGCTTTTAGGCAGAAAACGGTCAAGGGGTATCTGAACGGCCACCGATATCACCCTGTCAGTCTGGCTGTAATAAGGGGACTCTGCCCATGAGTAGTTCAGCGAATAGTTGATACTGTTGCGGCTGATGTTATAGCCAGCCGCGAGGTTGCTTTCTCTTCCGCTGACACCCCAGTACTGTTGCTGGTAGGCAGAGAGATAGAGGCTGCCGTAGTTGCCCATCGTCTGGTTGACGTTGAGCTGCGCACGGCTGCGCTTGTTGTGCTGGTAGCGCCACGTCGCATATGCACGCTGTTCAGCCTCCAGTTCGGACTCTGTCAGCCCTTCGTCTGATTGATTCTGAGGGCGAGAGTCGTAAAAACCGTTAGCTTCGTTGAAGTCCAGATACCCGGATGTCGAATAGCGGTATCCTGCGAGCGTGAATGTGGTCCCGCTTTCAGTAAAGTCCTTCGAGTACTGAAAGCGTAATGAAGCCCCACGTCGGTCAAGTTTATCCAGCCGCGCCCTCGCCCAGGTGGCATCAATCGAGACAGAGCCCAATCCCCCCAGTCCTTTCCCTAACCCCACGCTTCCCGCAAGGTAATCTTGCGAGGTGAGGGTTCCACCGTAAAGCGTTGTGGAATAGGGCAGTCCGTATATGCCCGTGGCCTGCAGAAAAGCAGGCTTGCGCGCGCCGTCATTGCCAGCTGCGGTGGTGCGGTACTTTCCCGCCGTCAGCGAATACTTGGCACGGCCTTCACGCAGCATGATTGGCACGGCGGAGAATGCCTGACTGAACTGACGGACGGTACCGTCTGCCTCACGCACTGATACGTTGAGGTCTCCACTCGAAGAGGTGGGATAAAGGTCAGAAATGGCAAAGGGCCCCGGCGGTACGTAGGCCTGATATATAATGTTCCCATCCTGACGAATGGTGACGCGCGCATTGCTTTGAGCAACGCCACGCACGACCGGTGCAAACCCCCTGAGACTTTCCGGCTGCATGTTGTCGTCAGAAAGCAACTGCACGCCCCTGAAAGCAACACTGTCAAATACGTCAGAGGGCGTGTAACTCTCACCCGCGATGACCTGTGCCCTGAGGCGTTTAATATCCCGCTGAACATAGGTATTAACGCTGCTCCACCGGGCAGAGGCCTGCGAATTCGACCAGGTCGAGTAATTCCTCATACGCCAGGCCCCCAGATTTATGCCGCTGCGAAGGTTCAAATAATTATTCTGCTCGGTGCCTGGTCTGTAATCGCTCCGGTTACTTGCACCAGAATAGGCATAGTTAAAGAAGGCGGCGGTCATGCCATCATCCCACTCATCAGGTGAAACCGCCCCCTGAACGGACTGTTTGACATATTCCTGAGGCATGCTGATATCAAGGCGCTGCTGGCCAAAATCATAGCTGAACCGGCTGCTGGGCAGGTAGGTATCAGGGGGGCTGGAAAACTGGTTGCCAGCAAGGTGCATAAAGGCAGACGTTGCATTTTCACGTACGCCCCAGCCAACGAGCTCATCCTTAGTGATGTCGGGAACAATAGCGTCATGTTTGCGCCTAAAGTTGATCTCTTTTTCAGCAATATAGGTGCCATTAAGGTAAATCTCGACGAGATACTTCCCTTCAACCTGACCGCCGGTTCGCTCAAGGGCCGAGAGATCAACGGCAGTGTCACCTTTTCGCTTTTCAATTGAGTCCGGATCAAAATAGTCTTCCCCGTGTGTGGGCAGAGCATAAAGAGCCAGGCAGATGGCTGCGATGAGCTTACCCGGCGGCAGTTTGGTAAAAATGAATTTCCACATTTGAATCCCAGCTTTACTCAGAGCTTCGCATTGCGGACGTCCGTCACTCCGCCAAAGTCATTGATCGCCCGCCAGGACACCGTGTTTGCCAGTCCCTTAGGGACAGCAACTGTCTGTTCTTTATAGGGCGGCAGTGTGGGCGGCGTCTTTACGTGAAAACCACCAATGACGAGCTCATACAGTGAGATGTAATAGGGCGTTGGGTTTGAAACGTAAATTTGCTCACCGCGGCGGGAAAAGTTGAGCTTCTCATAGGCCGTGGCCGGGTCACCTTTCAGCCCCCGGGGACGGTAAAAAAGCTTCATCACGGTTTTGACAGTGATGAAAAGCCGATTAGCGTCGTCACGCTCTGTTGACGGCACGGACTTGATGCTCAGCCACATCATAGATTCGTGGTCTGACGGAAGTGATTTACCGGTATAAACGATCCTGACCGAATTCTGTGAATGAGGCTCCAGACGGAATAACGGGGGCGTTGTGATAAACGTCTCATCGCCGTCTCCCGCCTCCGGACTTTTATCCACCCAGGACTGAATAAGATAGGGGCGGTCATCAGGGTTACTGACGCTGATGACCGCCTGTTTCGCACCTGCATCATAAATCACGCGATTTCCGCCTATTTCCACCCCCGCAATACCCGAACAGGAAAGAAGAAGTAAGCTCAGTCCTACTGATAAACGCCACATATAAATCCTTTTAAATGACAAGCAAAAAGCCCAACAGATTAGTTATAAGCCACGGTAAAGGTTGCGTTAGCGTTAGCGGTTCCGGCCCCAACGGGTGTGGAAAGTGCGTAATATTTGGCAATGAAGACAAGGGTGTTGGTGCCCGAAGTCGTGAGTGGCACAGACGGCGTTGAGCTGCCAATGGGGATGAGGGTTGTGCTGTCGACCTGGTACAGCCCCACGGCTAAATTGGTGGCTGTCTGCCCAGAGCTAAGACTGAGAACCGAACTGTTACCGCTGGGCACGGGCCCGTCAAAACGGACACTGGCGGTTTTGACCGCTGCGGGGCAACCCGTCAGGTTTATAGAAAAACGTGCGGCGCCGGCGGTGGCCCCCGCAGACGAAAACGAGCTGGCGGCAACCGTACCCAGCTTGACCGTCTGATTTGCAGAGGCGGCATCAATGGTGCAGGCAGTATCGATAATGCTTCCCGTAAAATTGATAGTGCCGTCTGCGGCTAACGCTGCGCAGCTAATAACAGCGGATGTAGCCGCCGTAAAGAAGAGTGAAATTCTTTTCATTGTTTGTCCTTTTCGTTAATTCCCAAAAAATTAACGTGCCGCCTTAAAGGCGGTGCACAGAATTGCCTTCGGGATGTTCGAATTCATCAAAAATGGAATGTTGTCACTATAGATTTGTCAATAAAGCCTAAACGAAAAATAAAAGACTTTATTTCATCATTACTTTCAAAAAACGTTTCATGAGCGTTATGGTTTGCTTAAGTATATTGTCCGCACAACTCCCTCCATGCGCATACTTTTTATTATGAAAAAGAATTAGAAATCCCCTGGTCTTTTAAGTAATCAATATTCGCTTTATTTTTTAAGTTAGGTCTTTGACTGCTCGTAAATCAGCTTAAAAGAAGCTGGTTCGTTCAGCATTGATGCGAATTTAGGTTAAGTAGCGAGCGAAGTCAAGAGATTGATCGTCACAAACGATCATTAAAATTCTTTTGATAGGTACCAGCTATCAATATTTCCGTTATTGATCGTTATAAACAGGTTTCAGTAATGTTATATTTTTGGTTATTGTTAAGATGGGTAATAATAAATCCTCATCCTCTGTCTTTGAGTTTTGAGGTTTAATGAAGATCACTTAAAATATCCAGTCAACGCTACTTGAATCGGGGAGGGGTTAAGCGAGTCTAATGGGGTGGTACTAATTTGAAACATAAACAGCAGATGCGGAAAGACTAAAAATAGTTGCTTTTGACTCTGTCTAAATTAACATTCGACATGCTGTGATGGGCTTGTTTTGAATAAATCGTGTTTAGATAAAAACAGTCCCATATAAATTATTATCTCAGGAAATTTGCACATTTTTGGGCATCCCTCCACGCGTCATTTTGTTTAAGGGAATGATCATTGTCATAGCCTCACCATCGCCTGATTTCTGTCCGCATACCCCACCGGCCATTAACCCGCCCGAGCTCGCGCAGGGATAAGCGTCATCGGCAGAAGCGACCTTACTTTCCGATGGCTCTAACGAATAAGTCCCGGCAATGCCTCTGCGTAGTCACATTATTCAGGGTCAGGTCAGCGTAGATAACCTCATGAGCACCGGCGTCCACCCGCCAGGTAAAGTTTCCGCCGAACGCGGTGTTTTTTCTGATCGTTTTTTCACCTTCCACTCCCCTTCACCAAAGACTTTTAATCCGGGGGATGTGATAAAAAGATGGGCAATTTAGTACCGCGTGGGTTTTTTAAAACGGGATGTTGACGGACTTAGCCCACCTGCAGTTTATGAAAGTGCCTGGTTCATGAGGCACGGAACCGTCTAGGAAACTAGGGTCTATTCAAACCACTTCCTGCCTAACCTTGCAAGGTGCTGTCTCATATTCAGGTTTTGACGCTCAATTGGCTGAGTGTAACGCTTGCTAATAACGTGTAGCTTTTCAAACCACCACGTCAAAGGCCGACAGCAGCCTCAGAAGATATTCCAGCGACTAAGTCAGCAAGTTGGTATCATTACCTTCCTTGCCCCCAATAACCAGCGAGAGCAAGGACGGTCACTTACTTAAAGTGAAATAGTCAGTTCACCGAGTTTGCTCACCAATTTCATGTTCTCACTGTAATCCACTGGGCAGGCAATAACAGACACGCCACCCTCACTGAAGGCTTTGTTCAACGTTGGCAGTAACTCCTCTGCGCTATTAATAAGATAACCGTTGGCACCAAAGCTCTGAGCATACTTCACGAAATCAGGGTTACCAAAGTCGACGGTGTCGTGCGCACCTTCTTCGATATCCATCTTCCACTTAATCAGACCGTAGCTACCGTCCACCCAAATAAGTACCACTAACGGAATGTTTTCACGTACTGCGGTCTCAATTTCCTGTGAGTTCATCAAAAAGCTGCCATCACCCATTACTGCAAGCACTTTACGTTCGGGATAGGCCAGTTTGGCGCCCAGCGCACCTGGTAGAGAAAATGCCATAGTGGACAGGCCGTTCGACGTCAGACAGGTCAGCGGCTGGTAGGTCGGATAGAGACGTGACATCCACATTTTGATTGCGCCAGTATCGGCTAACACAATGTCGCTATCATCCATCGCGTTGCGGATATCGGCGGCAATACGTTGTGGTTTCAAGGGGAAATCGCAACTTCTTTGGCCTTTATCCAACTCTTCCAGACGCAGTTTGCGAATGTTGGCTGTACTCGGCAATCTATGCAGTGGAGCGTTACCTAGCTCTGCAGTCAGCGCCGTGATTGCCTGTGCGATATCGGATTCAATGTTGACATCGACACAATAATGTTTGTCCGTATCAGCGCTGAACGTATTGATATGGATTATTTTTTTATCTGCATGCGGATTCATGCGCTCTGGTGCAAACTCTTGTAATTCATAACCTATGGCCAGGATGACATCGGCCTTATCGAAAGCAAAGTTCTCATAGTCGTGACGCATAAAGCCCATCACGCCCAATGCGTGCGGGCTCTTGTCGCTGATAACGCCTTTACCCATAAAAGTGGTGGCTACCGGAACCTGGTAGCGCGTTGCCAAGGCGGTGAGTGCATCGGAACTCTTGGTTCTGGCCACGCCATGGCCTGCCAAAATCACCGGGTAACGCGCATTACGCAGTAGTTCAGCGGCCTGTTGGATCTGCTCTGGTGCGGGATAGGTATTAACCGCGTTCCTCGGTCGAATTGGGGTGAGTGATGCTGACATGGGCATTGCTTCAATGTCTTGCGGGATGGCGAGATAAGTGGCACCTGGGCGTTCTTGCTCAGCAAGGCTGAATGCCTTTCGCACCATTTCTGGCACCGCAGCTGGTGTCAGGACGGTATCAGCCCACTTGGTGACAGGTTTAAACATGGCGACAAGGTCGACGATCTGGTGTGATTCTTTATAAATACGGTTCAGGCCCACTTGTGCAGAAATGGCGACCAGAGGGCTGGAGTCTGTTTGTGCATCGGCTACACCCAGCAGTAGATTGATGGCACCTGGGCCAAGCGTTGCAGTACATACGCCCGCTTTCCCGGTTAAGCGGCCATAGATACTAGCCATAAAGGAGGCACCCTGCTCATGACGCACCAGAATAAAGCGAATTTTTTCAGAGGCGGTGATGGCGCGCACTAACTTAATATTTTCTTCACCGGGAATACCGAAGACATACTCAACACCTTCGGCTTCAAGGCAGGAAACAATAAATTCGGCGACGCTCTGCTGGTCATTCAACATGGTGAAACTCCTGATTAATTTACGGCAATTTAAGTGTTGGTATTTATTGATAATTTAGCGATCAATGAAGGTAATATAATAATCCACCCATAGTGAGGATGGATAAAAGCGTACTGAAAAAGAGTATTGAAGCCATATCTTGTTCTGCAGTTTTGTATTGCACAGCCAGTATTACGCAGATAGATGCCGTTGGGATCGCAATGCTAATGACAGAAAGTCTTAACGTAGTGGTATCAACTTTAAATAATAACGCCACCCCTAGCACAGCGAACGGGAGTAGGATATTTTTTGTCAAAATAGCCATTGCAATCGTACGATTGAATGCCACGTGGAAGGAATATAGAATGATACCCGAAGCGAAAAGGGCCACTCCGCCGGTTGCTCCACCGAGAAGCTGTAAAGACGAACGGATTTGCGCTGGAATATGCAGATTGCACAGCAATAAAATCAGCGCCAAAATAGGAGCCCACACGACGGGTTCTTTTAAGGTATGAACAAGACTATTTTTGAACGTCGTTTTAGTGCCATCGACATTATCCGACGAAAGAATCAGTATCGTAACCGGTACCTGGACCAGGTTCATGATGATACTACATAGTGCGATAGGGATAGTACTGAGATCGCCGAACAAATGTCCAAGCACTGGCACTCCGACGAAAGGTACAGCAGGGCCGCTGATAGCCAGTGCCAACAGTGCAGCGATCTTACTCGGCTGGCGGAAAATATGACGCGCAATTTGATAGACGACAGTATATCCCCCCACCATACCAATCAGTATCAAGATCGCCATGCTCCCTTGCTCCAGTAACACGGAGCGCGAGAGTCCCATCATCCCGGCGAATAATGTCAATGGAAGTGCATAGAGCATTACCATGCGATTGAGGATCGTGCCCTGCTTGGCGTCAAAGTCATGATGCCAACCGGCTAAAAAACCCATCATAAGCGTCACGACAATCGGCAGTAGCGCGGCAATAATTGTTTCAGTCACTAAACCCTCTCTGTAATCTCAAATGAATATGTAAAGTCGTTGTCAAGATTTTCGGTGGGAGAGCATAGCGTTATGCCACAGCGAGAAATATAGGTTCGTTGATATCGTGCTGTAGGCGAAATCCTTCACATGTAGGAATCGGATTGTAAGTACCCCACCAAAACGGCCCATTCACTTTTAGAGATCTTCCGACATACTGATTATGTCCCCTGAGGCGATCGCTATGCGTAAGATCAGATTCACCGAGCACCAGATGATTGCCGTTCTGAAATCAGTCGAAGCGGGCAGGACCGTCAAAGATGTGTGTCGCGAGGCCGCTATTCCTAAAGCCGCTATTACAACTGGAAGGCGAAATATGGCGGTATGGAAGCCCGCAGATATCAAAAAGGTCAAAGATCTTGAGGACGAGAATCGTCGTCTGAAGCAGATGTTTGCCGTTCTGAGTCTGGAATGCCGGGCGCTGAAAGATTTCATCGAAAAAAAGCCTTAAAACCAGCGATAAAGCGTGAGCTCGTCAGATATCTGAGCACGCAGTTTACGATGGGCATGCAGGACGTTATCGCTGAGCAGGACGGTATTTCGTTATCAACCGGATACACGACGTGATGAAGCGGTGATCCAGAGCCTGACTTAGGCGGCTGAACGCTATCCCCGCTACGGATTTAAGAAGCTTTTTCAGGTGCTTCGCAGGCAGGGGCACGTCTGGAACCATAAGCGTGTACACCGGATTTACTGTCGCTAAAACTGAATTTTCGTCGTAGAGGTAAACAACGCCTGCCGGTGCGCAATCCGGCTCCGCCGGCAACGCCGGAGGCACTTAACCAAAAT
>Ga0157371_10001049_pt1 | contig 30298 bp, 24 predicted proteins | sample C45metaG_FD_113462 | JGI IMG/M metagenome (GOLD analysis project Ga0157371, IMG submission 113462) | Corn rhizosphere microbial communities from Kellogg Biological Station, Michigan, USA - C4-5 metaG | ecosystem: Host-associated > Plants > Roots > Rhizosphere > Soil | place: USA: Michigan... | reverse complement strand
TCGGCCGCGAGCATGGCCGGTGTCCAGCAGTGGCTCGGCGAAGCCTTCTCCTCTCTCGTTTCCGCCCGGTAAGAGCGCCATGACCTTTACCTACGAACACTTCATCGCCCTCCTGCCGATCATCATCACCGGCTTCACCGCCGTGGTGGTGATGCTGGGCATCGCCTGGCGGCGGGATCACACCCTCATTCCCACCCTGGGCGTGATCGGTCTCAACCTGGCCCTGCTGTCCTGCATCCCGGCCCTTGGCGTCGGCGCCATCGACGTCACCCCGCTGCTGCGCATCGACGGCTTCAGCTGCTTCTACATGGCGCTGATCCTGATCGCCACCCTGGCCTGCATGACGCTGTCGCACGCCTACATGGAAGGCTATCCGGGCAACCGCGAAGAGCTGTACCTGCTGCTGCTGATCTCCGCCACCGGTGGTCTGGTCCTGGTGGCGGCGCAGAACGTCGCCGGCCTGTTCATCGGTCTGGAACTGCTGTCGGTACCGGTCTACGGTCTGGTGGCCTACAGCTACTTCAATCGCCGCTCCCTGGAAGCCGGCATGAAGTACCTGGTGCTGTCCGCCGCCGGCTCGGCCATCCTGCTGTTCGGCATGGCCCTGCTCTACGCCCAGTCCGGCAGCCTGAACTTCGCCGACATCGGCATGCAGATGGACGCCCCGGCCAACACCGGCCTGCTGATGGAAATCGGCCTCGGCATGCTGATCGTCGGTCTCGGCTTCAAGCTGTCCCTGGTGCCCTTCCACCTCTGGACCCCGGACGTCTACGAGGGCTCCCCGGCTCCGGTGGCTGCCTTCCTGGCCACCGCCAGCAAGGTCGCCGTGTTCGCCGTGCTGGTGCGGGTATTCCAGACCATGCCCATGGCCACCGAAGACGGCTGGTTGCACGATGCCATCGCCTTCATCGCCATCGCCTCGATGCTGGTGGGTAACCTGCTGGCACTGATGCAGAGCAACCTCAAGCGCCTGCTGGGTTACTCCTCCATCTCCCACTTCGGCTATCTGCTGGTGGCGGTGGCTTCGGGCGAAGGCCTGTCGATGGAAGCCGTGGCGGTCTACCTGGTGACCTATGTCTTCACCAGCCTGGGCGCCTTCGGCGTGATCACCCTGATGTCCAGCCCGAGCAACGGTCAGCGTGACGCCGATGCCCTGTTCGAGTACCGCGGCCTGTTCTGGCGCCACCCGTACCTGACCGCGGCCCTGACGGTGATGATGCTGTCCCTGGCCGGCATCCCCCTCACCGCCGGCTTCATCGGCAAGTTCTACGTCATCACCGTGGGCGTGGAAGCGGGCATGTGGTGGCAGACCGCGGCCATCGTGCTGGGCAGCGCCATCGGCCTGTTCTATTACCTGCGCGTGATGGTCACCCTGTACCTGACCGAGCAGGGCCTGCAGCGCCACGATGCACAGCTGAATTGGGGCCAGCGCGCCGGTGGCGTGATGCTGATCGCCATTTCCATCGCGACCTTCGTCCTCGGCGTCTATCCGCAGCCGCTGTTGCAACTGGCGCAGCTAACAGTGTTCTGATCCAGAACGTTGCCCACGATCCCCGCCTCGGCGGGGATCGTCGTTTCTGGGGTCACGGCTTGTTTGAAAAGTCGCCGAGCGAAGGTCAGGCAAGGCAAAAATCCGTGAGGAAGCGGATCGGACTCGCGCTCGAGTTTACGCGTGGTCAATGAGTATTCCGACCGAGCTGGTGATCCAGCGGATTTTTAACGCTGCATGACCGAGCGCAAGCACTTTTCAGGCAAAGCCGCCGCGCTTGGCAGGGTCGCACCGCGACCGCTACCCTCGGCGCCCGACCCTGCTATCCCCTGCCCTTTCTGGAGCCTCTTTTCTCCCATGCCTGCGTTGAAACCCCTCACCCTCGCCATCGGCCTGCTGCTCGGCAGCCAGGCCTTCGCCGCTCCCATCTTCGACGTCACCGAACTGGGCGACCCAGCCACCGCTTGCACCGACCTCGATACCTTCGTCAACGCAAAATGGGTCGCGGCCAATCCCATCCCGCCGGACAAGTCACGCTGGGGTTCCTTCATGGCCCTGGGAGAGAAGTCGCTCAATGACCAGCACGCCATCCTGCAGCGCGCCGCCCGCACGGCGGATCGCGCCGCACCGGGTTCGGTGGAGCAGAAGATCGGCTGGCTGTATCGCTCCGGCATGGACGAGGCCGCTATCGAGCGCGCCGGCTATCAGCCGATCCAGCCGCAACTGGCCGCCATCGACCGACTGCGCACCCCCGCCGATGTCGTGAGCTATCTGCGCGAGAGCTTTGCCCGTGGCGACATGCAGGTGTTCTCCTTCGGCGCCGGCGCCGATTACCAGAATGCCAAGCAACAGATCGCCTACGCCTACCAGGGCGGCCTGGGCCTGCCGACGCCCGATTACTACACGGAAGCCGACTACGCCACGCTGCGCCAGGCCTATCTGGGGCACATCGCCCGGCTGCTGGCCCTGACCGGCGTACCCAAGGCCCAGGCCGCTGCCCAGGCCGAGCTGGTGCTGGCCTTCGAGAGTCGCCTGGCCCGCGCCTCGGTCAAGCCGGTGGAGCTGCGTGATCCGCAGAATCAGTATCACTACCTGAGCTTCGCCGAAGCCAACAAGGTGACGCCGCATTTCGACTGGCAGGCCTTCTTCGCCAGCCAGGGCGTGACCGGCCAGCAGGGCTTTTCGCTGTCCCAGCCGGGTTTTTTCGCCGAATTCGATCGGATGCTGGCCGAGACGCCCATCGAGCAATGGCAAGCCTATCTACGCGCCCACGTGATCGACGACGCCGCGCCGTTGCTGTCCAGGCCCTTCCAGCAAGAGAGTTTCGAATTCAACCAGAAGACCCTAAGTGGCCAGCAGCAGCAGAGCGAACGCTGGAAACGGGTGCTGCGTGCGGTCAATGGCGCCATGGGCGAAGGTCTTGGCCAGCTCTATGTCCAGGAGCATTTCTCGCCGCAAGCCAAGGCGCGGGCCCAGGAGCTGGTGGACAACGTGATGCTCGCGCTCAAGGCACGCATCGAGAAGCTCGATTGGATGAGCCCGGAAACCAAGCAGAAGGCCCTAGCCAAGTGGGACAGCTTCCTGCCCAAGATCGGCTACCCCGAGCGTTGGCGCGACTGGCGCGGCCTGACGCTCAAGCCCCAAGGTTTCTACGCCAACCTGGAAGCCGCCTCGCGCTTCAACTATCGCCATGACCTGGACAAGATCGGCAAGCCCACCGACCGCCAGGAGTGGGGGATGTACCCCCAGACGGTCAACGCCTATTACAGCTCCACCGACAACACCATCAATTTCCCGGCCGCCATCCTGCAGCCGCCGTTCTTCTATGCGGACGGCGATGACGCCATCAACTACGGTGGTATCGGCGCGGTGATCGGCCACGAGGCCAGCCATGGCTTCGACGACCAGGGCAGCAAGTTCGACGGCGCGGGCAACCAGGTGGACTGGTGGACGCCGGCCGATCGCCAGGCCTTCGAGGCCCGTACCGGCAAGCTGGTGGAGCAGTTCGACAACTACCATCCGCTGCCGGACCACCCGGAGCTGCACGTCAATGGCAAGCTCACCCTGGGCGAGAACATCGGCGACCTCGGCGGCATCAATGCGGCCTATGACGCCCTGCAACTGGCCCTGGCCAAGAAACCGGAAGAAGCCAGCCGCAAGATCGACGGCTATACCCAGGAGCAGCGCTTCTTCCTCAACTGGGCACGGGTCTGGCGGGGTTCGATCCGTGAAGAGCAGGCGCGCCTGTTCCTCAATACCGATCCCCATGCGCCCATGAGATTCCGCGCCCTCGGGGCGCCGTCCAACATGCCGGCCTTCGCCCGGGCATTCGGCTGCAAGGCGGGCGATACCATGGTCCGGCCGGACGCGAAACGCGTGGAAATCTGGTGATGATCCGGGGCGTAAGGGGGTTGGGTATCGCTTTTGCATCGCCCCTCTCTTCTTCCCCTCGGCGCCCCTTCCATGCCCCTAGATCTCGCCATCGCTGAAGCCACCGCGACCGGTCCGCGCAAGGAAAACCAGGATGCCTTGCGCAGTGTCCAGCCCAGCGCAGCACTGGCGGCGACCAAGGGGCACCTGTTCGCCCTGGCCGATGGCGTCAGTAGCTGTGCGGATGGTGGACTGGCCGCACGCGCCACGCTGCAGGCCCTGGCCCAGGATTACTACTCCACCCCGGAGACCTGGCCGGTGGCCCAGGCGATGGAGCGACTGCTGCTGGCGCAGAATCGCTGGCTGCAGGCCGCCGGCAACGGTCAGCCCCTGCTGACCACCCTCACCGCCCTGGTGATCCGCGGACGACGCTACACCCTGGCCCACGTCGGTGATTGCCGCGCCTATCGCTGGTATAAGGGCCGACTCAGTTGCCTCACCGTCGACCACGTCTGGCAGCAGACCGGCATGCAGCATGTCCTCACCCGCGCCCTGGGATTGGAAAACCATCTGGTGGTGGATTTTCGCGAAGGCGAGCTGGAAACCGGCGAAACCCTGCTGCTGGTGAGCGATGGCGTCTGGGCGGCGCTGGGCGAGGACAGCATGAGGCGCATCCTCGCCGATGGCGTGACGGACCTGGACGCCACCGCCCAGGCGCTGGTGGCCGGCGCGCTGCATGCTGGCGGCCAGGACAACGCCAGCGCCCTGCTGGTACGGGTCGACCGCCTGCCTGATATCTCCCTGGCCGACACCCTGGCCAATGCCGACACCTGGCCGCCCTTGCCCGCCCTGAAGCCCGGCCAGGCCTTCGAAGGCTGGACGGTGGTGGAGCGCCTCGCCAAGTCGCGGCAATCGCTGCTCTATCGCGTCAAGGACGAGGCCGGCCGCCCCTGGCTGCTCAAGACCCTACCCGCCGCACTGCAGTTCGACACCCTCGCCGGTCACGCCCTGCTCATGGAGGAGTGGTTCCTGCGCCGCGTCGCCGGTCGCGCCTTCGTCGAGGTGCATCCCTTGCCCAGGCGGGCGCATCTCTATTTCGTGCAGCGCGAATATCCAGGACGGACGCTGGCGCAGCAGCTGGCCAGCGACGGGCCCCTGGCCCTGGCCGACTGGCTGGACGTCGCCACGCGGCTGCTGCGCGCCCTGGGCCAGTTGCACCGACGCAACATCCTCCACCGCGACATCAAGCCGGATAACCTGCATCGCGGCCAGGACAGCGAGTTGCGCCTGCTGGACTTCGGCCTGGCCTATTGCCCGCAGCTGTCCGAGGATCTGCACGACAGCCCGGGCACGCCCAGCTACCGGGCGCCGGAGTCCTTCGAAGGCGCTGCGCCGAGTCCGGCCCAGGACCTCTATGCCGCCGGGGTGACCCTTTACCAGCTGCTGACCGGCAGCTATCCGTACGGCGAGGTCGAACCCTTCCAGCGTCCGCGCTTCGGCGCACCCGCCAGTACGTTGCGCCGGCGTCCGGATGTACCGCCCTGGCTGGACGACTGGCTGCAGCGCGCCGTGGCGGTCAACCCCGTCGACCGCTTCGAGACCGCCGAAGAGGCCCTGCTGCTGCTCGAACAGGGCGAGCGCCAACCCCTGCTCCGACCGCTGCCGCTGCTGCAACGCGATCCCCTGCGCACCTGGCAGATCGTGGCCGCCTGCTCGTTGGTGGCGAACCTCCTGCTGGTGCTGCTCTGGCTCTATCGGCACTGATCTCGCGACGACCTGGAGCAGCTTTTGCAAACCACTGGCCAGCACCCTGTTCGAGTCCGCACCATGTCCGATCGCCAGATGCCCCCTGCCCTGCGCTTCATGCTCGCGGCCCGTCGCTGCGAACTGCAGCAACTGGAAGGCCTGGCCCTGACCTGCGAGCTCGTGGAGCGCGCCAGCGAACTGGTGCATGACCTGCAGCGTGAGCGGGGCTTCAGCAATGTCCTGCTGGGGACCGGCAATGATCGCTACCGCACCGCGCTGGAGCAGCATTCGACGACCGCGCGTCGCAGCGAGGCCGGATTGCGCGCCTGCCTGGAGGTTCTCGATGCCGGCGTAGCCCAGGATCGACCCCGGCTGCTCAATCGCATCGCCTGTGTCCTGCACCTGCTCGATGGGCTGACGGGCCTCAGACGTGCCATCGTCGAACGGCGGGTGGAGATGCAGCAGGCCACCAGCACCTTCTCGCACCTGATCGGCAGCTTGCTGGCGGTCATCTTCGAAGCGGCGGACACGGCCAGCGATCCCGGCTTGAGCCGTGCGCTGGTGGCGCTGTTCAACTTCATGCAGGGCAAGGAGCTGGCAGGTCAGGCCCGGGCGGTGGGCGTCGCGGGTTTCGCCCAGGGCTACTTCGACCGCGAGTTGCTCGCCCGCCTGGACGAACTGGACAGCGGCCAGGCCCGCTGTTTCGCTGGCTTTCTCGACCATGCCGATGCCCGGGCCGCGGAGCGCTGGGACGAGGTGCAGCGCTGCGACTCGCGGCAGCAGATCGAACAGCTGCGCACCATGGCCCGGCGCACCTCGCCCACCACCCCGGTGGAGGCGGTCCTCGCCGAGCTCTGGTTCGAACTCAATACCCGTCGCCTGGATGCCATGCAGACGGTGGCCCAGCAGCTGGTAGCGGCCTTGCGCACCCGCTGCGCGGCAAGCATCAGGGACGCCCAGGCCGATCTCGACAGCCACCGCAAGCTGTCGCGCCGGCTGGCCGAACTCGACCGCGAACCAGGACAGCCGCTGCTGTTCAGCCTGGCGGCCAATCCAGTGGGTGAATCCGGGCCAGGCGAGGCTCCCGGCGGCATCCTCGATTTGCTCCATGCCCAGACCCGGCGCTTACATGAGGTCGAGGCGGAATTGCAGGAGACTCGGCAAGCGCTGGCCGAGCGCAAGCTGCTGGAGCGCGCCAAGCAGCGTCTCATGCAGCAGCTGGCGCTGCCTGAAGCCGAGGCCCACCAGCACCTGCAGCGCTTGGCGATGCACAGCGGCGTCCCCCTGGCCGAGGTGGTGCGCCGGATACTGGCGCAGCCCGGCTAGCGCCTCGTCGTGCGCCTGGACGGCGCACGTGTGGCAGGACTCGCCCCGCTGCTGTGCGCCAGATGGCACCTTGCCACCCCAAAAGGCGCTATTTCGCGCTTGGCACGGTCTCTGCAAATACCCTGTTCGAGCGATATTCGCTCCCACAGTATCTCCCGGACAACGGCGTCCACTCTCGCAGCCCAGGCTGACGAGCGTGGCGCCGTTTTTTTATGCCCGAGAATTAAGGACAGGACGATGGACGACAACTCCCGTAACGATGACCAGGCCGGTCGCGGACTTCCCCGCCGCAGCTTCCTCAAGCAATCGCTTGGCGTGCTGGGGGCTGGCGCAGCCCTGACGCTGCTGCCGCCCGGCCTCAGGTCCGCCGCCTGGGCGGCTGGCAGCGATGCAGTGGAGACGCCCAAGGCCAAGCTTGGCTTCATCGCGCTCACCGATGCCGCGCCCCTGTTCGTTGCCGATGAATTGGGACTGTTCGCCAAGTACGGCATGACCGAGGTGGAGGTACTCAAGCAATCCTCCTGGGGCACCACCCGTGACAACCTGGTGCTGGGCTCAGCCGCCAACGGCATCGACGGCGCCCACATCCTCACGCCCATGGTCTATCAGTTGGCCGCCGGCAAGATCACCTCGAACGGCCAACCACTGCCCATGGCGCTGCTGGCACGGCTGAACGTCGACGGCCAGGGCATCTCCCTGTCCAACGATTACAAGGAACAGAAGATCGGCCTCGACGCCAGCGGCTTCAAGACCGCGCTGGCCGCCCGCCAGGCCGCCGGCAAGAAGACCTCGGCCGCCATGACCTTTCCCGGCGGGACCCACGATCTCTGGATTCGCTACTGGATGGCGGCCAACGGCATCGATCCGAACAAGGACATCACCACGATGGTGGTCCCCCCGGCGCAGATGGTCGCCAACATGAAGGTGGGCAACATGGACACCTTCTGCGTCGGCGAGCCGTGGAACGCCCAGTTGATCAAGCAGAACATCGGCTACAGCGCCCTGACCACCGGCGAACTCTGGGCCAACCACCCGGAGAAGGCCCTGGCCCTGCGCGGCGACTACGTCCAGGCCAACCCCAAGGCCACCCTGGCACTGCTCAAGGCAGTGCTGGAAGCCCAGCAGTTCTGCGACGTGGCGGCGAACAAGGCCAAGGTCGCCGAGATCTGCGCCAAGCGCCGCTGGATCGGCGCACCCGCCGACGATGTGGTCGGTCGCCTGCAGGGCACCTTCGACTACGGCACCGGCCGGGTGGTGCAGAACAGCCCGCACCTGATGAAGTTCTGGAACGAGCACGCCTCCTTCCCGTACCAGAGCCACGATCTCTGGTTCATCACCGAGAACCAGCGCTGGGGCTACCTGCCCGGCGATCTGGATGCCCAGGGCCTGATCGCCCAGGTCAATAGGTCCGACCTCTGGCGTGCTGCGGCGACGGCCATCGGCGTCCCCGCCGGGGACATTCCCACCGGCGATTCGCGCGGCAAGGAAACCTTCTTCGACGGCAAGGTGTTCGATCCTGCCGATCCCAAGGCCTATCTCGCCAGCCTGACGCTCAAGGTCTGACATCCCCCTTTCGCCAGAGGAGTTTCGCCCATGAACGCCCACACCCGGCCACCCAAGGCCCTCGCGACCTTTCGCCCGCAAACCCGCCTGCGTCGACTCGGCCAGCAGGTGCTGCGCAACGGCCTGCCCCCGCTGGTGGTGGGCGCCCTGTTGCTGATCATCTGGCAGCTGCTGTGCAGCCGTCCCGGGGCGGCCCTGCCGCCGCCGAGCCAGGTGGTCAACGACACCTGGGAGCTGATCACCCAGCCCTTCTACGACAATGGCGGCAACGACGTGGGCATGGCCTGGCAACTGCTGGCCAGTCTCGAGCGCGTCGCCTACGGCTACCTGATGGCCGCGGTGGCGGGCATCGCCCTGGGCGTGCTGGTCGGCCAGTCGGCCTGGGCCATGCGCGGTCTCGATCCGCTGTTCCAGGTACTGCGTACCGTGCCGCCGCTGGCCTGGCTGCCGCTGTCCCTGGCCGGCTTCAAGGACAGTCACCCTTCGGCGTTGTTCGTCATCTTCATCACCGCCATCTGGCCGATCATCATCAATACCTCGGTGGGCATCCGCAACATCCCCGAGGACTACCGCAACGTGGCGCGGGTACTGCGCCTGAACGGCTGGGAGTACTTCCAGAAGATCATGCTGCCGGCGGCGGCGCCCTACATTTTCTCCGGCCTGCGCATCGGCGTCGGCCTGTCGTGGCTGGCCATCATCGCCGCCGAGATGCTGATCGGCGGCGTCGGCATCGGTTTCTTCATCTGGGATGCCTGGAACGCCTCGCGTATCAGCGACATCATCCTGGCGTTGGTCTACGTCGGCGTCATCGGCTTCCTGCTCGACCGGCTGGTGGCCTTCATCGGCCGCCTGGTCACTCGCGGCACCGCGAACTAGAGGATTCCCATCATGGCCCAGCCCTATCTGAGCATCGAGCATATCGACAAGAGCTTCACCCGCAACGGCCTCACCTCCACAGTGCTGCGCGACGTCAACCTCAAGATCGAGCGCGGCGAGTACATTTCCATCATCGGCCACTCCGGCTGCGGCAAGTCCACGGTGCTCAACATCGTCGCCGGCCTGATCGAGCCGACCTCCGGCTCGATCCTGCTGGAGAATCGCGAGGTCCGCGGTCCCGGTCCCGAGCGCAGCCTGGTGTTCCAGAACCATTCGCTGCTGCCCTGGCTGACCGTCTACGAGAATGTCGCCCTGGCAGTGGACAAGGTATTCAAGGGCACCAAGAGCAAGGCCGAGCGCCACGCCTGGACGCTGCACAACCTGGAAATGGTCAACATGGGCCATGCCCTGCACAAAAGGCCCAGCGAAATTTCCGGTGGCATGAAGCAGCGCGTCGGCATTGCCCGGGCCCTGGCCATGGAGCCCAAGGTGCTCTTGCTGGACGAGCCCTTCGGCGCCCTGGACGCCCTCACCCGGGCGCACCTGCAGGACGAGGTGATGCGCATCCAGAGCGAACTGCGCAACACGGTGATGATGATCACCCATGACGTGGACGAGGCGGTGTTGCTCTCGGATCGCATCGTCATGATGACCAACGGCCCGGCGGCGACCATCGGCGAGATCCTCACCATCGACCTGCCCCGCCCTCGCGATCGCATCACCCTGGTGGACGATCCGCGCTACAACGGCTATCGCCACGCGGTATTGAGCTTCCTTTACGAAAAGCACAGCCATCCCGGCGCGGTAGCCTGACCCGCCCTCTTTCGAGGCACGCTGCTTCGAAAGAGGGCAGCCTTTGCGCGGATATCCGCCTGGAGCACCACCGAATGCGGGCAGGCTGCCACTGGCACGAAGCGTGCAATTTCCTAGGCATCAATGGTCTTTCTTCAACGGCGAGGAAAGACGCTCCGGACAAAGGCGTCCCAGCTGCTCTGCAGCGGGACGCCTTTTTTTTGCGTTACAGTCGCCACCCTGGCTACGAGAGGTTCACATCATGAGTGGGAAAGTCTGGTTGATCGGCGCCGGCCCGGGCGACCCCGAGCTGCTGACGCTCAAGGCGGTACGCGCCCTGGGCGAGGCCGAGGTGGTGATGATCGACGACCTGGTCAATCCGGCGGTACTCGCACACTGCCCGACCGCCCGGGTGATCCGCGTCGGCAAGCGCGGGGGCTGCCGCTCCACGCCCCAGGCTTTCATCCACCGGCTGATGCTGCGCTATGCCCGCCAGGGCCGCTGCGTGGCCCGGCTCAAGGGTGGCGATCCCTGCATCTTCGGTCGCGCCGGCGAGGAAGCCGAATGGCTCGCCGCCCGTGGCGTCAGCAGCGAGATCGTCAACGGCATCACCGCCGGCCTGGCCGGTGCCACCGCCTGCGGCATCTCCCTCACCCTGAGAGGCGTGGCCCGTGGCGTGACCCTGGTCACCGCCCACACCCAGGACGACAGCGCACCCAACTGGCCTGCCCTGGCGGCCACCGGCACCACCCTGGTGGTCTACATGGGCGTGGCCCGCCTGGCCGAAATCCAGCAGGGCCTGCTGGACGGCGGCCTGGCCCTGACCACCCCGGTGGCCATGATCGAAAATGCTTCCCTGCCGGGCCAGCGCGAGTGCCGCTCAACGCTGCTGGACCTGCAGGTGGATGCCGCCCTCTTCCAGCTGAAAAGCCCGGCGATCCTGGTGATCGGCGAGGTGGTCGGTCAGGCGGCGCTGCAGCAGGCGCTCGACTTCGCCGATCAGGCCAGCGCCTGAGGCATCAGGCGCGCCAGGGTTTCCAGCGCCAGGCCAGGGCGCCGAGCAGCACGGCGCCTGCCAGGGTGCCGAGAACCAGCAGGGCCAGGCTGGGCAGGGCGCGCCACCAGTCACCCAGCAGCAGGGCCACGCAGAAACTGCAGAAGGCGAGCAGTCCCTGATCGCGCCAGGCGACCTCGGCGAACAACTCGAGACGTCGCAACAGACAGGCCGTGGTGGTCAACAGCCCGAACAGCGCCGCCACGGCGATCCCCGCGGCGCCCAGTACGCTGGGTAGCACCAACAGCGCCAGGGCGTTGACCAGATTGCCCGCCAGTTCGCAGCGCAGCGGCAGGCGAGTATCGCCGCCGGCATAGGCGTAGCGGGCCAGCATGGCGTTCCAGGCACCGACCGCCAGCGGTGCCGAGAACCACACCAACAGCAGTGCCAACCGCTCGCTGCCGGCTTGAGCCGGGAGCAACAGAGCCACCAACGCCGGTGCGGTGGTGACGATGCCAACCATGGCCGGCAACGTCAGCAGCACGGCGCATTGCAGCCCTATCCGCAGCAGGGCCAGGCGTGCATCCCAGACGCGGCCGCTCATCAGTGCCATGAGAATCTGGTTGAGACTCATCAGCGCCACCAGGGGCAGGTTGATGAGCTTGCGCGCCAGGTTGACCCAGGTCACCACGCCCTCCCCCAGCCAGGAAGCCACCATGCGTTCCAACAAGGCCAGGCCGTTGCTGGCCAGGGCGCTGGCCAGCAACGGCCCCAGGCGCGCGGCCAGTTCACGGCCGACGGCGCCGGGGTTCGGCCAGCGCCAGGGTCGCCAGCCTTCGCGCCAGACCGTGAGCAGCAGCGACAACGGCATCAACAGGCTACCGGCCACGCAGCTCCAGGCCAGTTCCTCGACCGTGATCGCACTGCCTCGTACCAGCAGGCATAGCACCGGCGGCAGGTTGAACAGCAGCGAGCCGCAACCGGTCAGCAGATAGCGCTCGCGGGTCAACGCCGCCACCCCGAACAGACCGTGCAGCAACAAACCGGGCAGGCACCAGGCGAGGATCTTCAGCGCCTCGGCGGCCAGTTCACCGCCCGCTTCGCTAAGGCCGGCACCGACCACGCTGGTCCAGCCCGTAGCCCCCAAGGTCAGCAGCAGGGCGAAACCGGCACCCAGCAGCAGCATGCTCGGTGCCAGCGCTTCCAGCCAACGTGCCCGGTCCGTACCGAGACGCTGTTGATAGAGCGGTAGCGCCGCGTTGCTCAACAGCCCGGCCGCCAGAGCGGTGCGGACGGCCTCCGGCAGGAACAGGGCCACCAGGAAGGCGTCACTGGTCAGGCCCGCCCCCCAGGCGTGCACCAGCAACCACTCCCGGGCGAAACCCAGGACCAGCCCGACCAGGGTGGCCAGCGTCAACCAGAGCGTTGAGCCGAACATGGCAGTCCTCAGTGCAGGAAGGTGAACAGACCCTTGCCGCCCACCCGATAATTCAGCTCGTGGGGCCGCTCACCCATCACCTTGGCGCCGCTGCCACCGATGATCTTGTAGGGCGGTACCACCTTGGCGACCACCGTATTGGCGGTCACTACCGCCCCGCGACCGATGTGGGAACCATGGCCGACCAGAGCACGGGAGGCGATCCAGGCGTAGTCATCGATGCGGATGGGCGCCGACACCGACCAGAACTCCGGCGCGGCCAGATCATGGCTGCCGGCGATGATCAGCACATGGGAAGCGATGGCGACGTGATCGCCGATGATCAGTCCGGCCCGGGCGTCCACCTGACAGTGCCAGGCGATGACGCTGTCCTCGCCCATGCGCAGGTTCTCGATACCCAGCACCTCGGTATTGCGCCAGATGGACGAGCCCTTGCCGATCTTGGCGCCGCCCAGGCGCAGCCAGGCCAGGCGCAGGGTATGGCTGGGAATCTTGTTGATGACGATGTTGTAGAGCTGCTCCCAGACTCGCAGGGCGCGATCACGTAGGGTGGCCAGGTTGTAGCCGTAGAGTGGCACCAGCCGCGCCGGTACCTGGTCCTTGAGGCGCGCGAACCAGCGTCGCGCCAGGGGATGGGTGATGCGCGGCTCGATGTCCACCGAGCAGATCGAGTAGCGGCGGGCCAGGCCTTCGCCGTCCTCGAAGGCCACGTCGTTTTCCAGCATCCATTCCAGGGCTTCATCCAACTGGGCTTCATCCACCCCCAGTGCGCGGGCTTCCTGTGCCAGTTCGGCACGTAGATCCAGAGATATGGCAACGCGATGTTTCATGGCGAGGTCGTCCGTGACGAAGGGGCGGGACCGGCGAATTCCGGATGGGCGCGGGCCTGCTGCAGGCTCAGGGCGAGCAGCAGCCAGAACAGTGCGATCAGCACGTTGGTGAAGCTGAAGTAGTGGTCGAAAAGCCCGGTGAGCAAGGCCGCGGCCACCCCGCAACTGCTGCCCAGCCAGAGGGCGTTGTCCCGGGTGACCGAAGGGATGGGCCCCCGCGGTCGGCATTCGCGCCACCAGCGCAGGGTCACCACGACGAACAGCAGCATGCCGGGGATGCCCATCTTGTAGATGAAATTAAGCCAGAGGTTGGAGATGCCCAGCAGGCCACTGCCCGGTACCGGCGGATCGACCTTGAAACCGATGCCCAGGGGATAGCGGGTCATGACCTCGGGGAAATGGGTGTACTCGTCCATCCGCACCTCGGTACTGGCGTTGGTCGCGGAGAACATGGTGGCCAGGCGCTCCTGCAGCGGCGGATAGCCGGCCACCAGCAGCACGCCGACCAGGATCGCCAGCCCGATGATGCGACCGCTGTAGGGCACCTTGCGTGCGCTCAGCCAGAGCAACACCAGGGCCAAGGCCAGGATGGCACCGCGGGAAATGCTCAGCAGCAGGCCAGCGCAGCCCAACAGGGCTACCGCGAACCCCAGCCAGCGCCGCCAGCCCGCCTGCGTCCAGCCATAGAACAGCGCCAGGGGAACGAACAGGGCCAGGGCGCCGCCGGTAAGGTTCGGGTGGACCCAGGGCGAGGCCATGCGGGTGTAGTTGCCGGAGAAGATGTCCTTGATCGCCTCCGGATGGGCGTATTTCAGGGAGGTCAGCAGCGGCAGCATGCCCAGGGCATTGCGATCCTTGAGGAAGTAGCCAATGGAGACCACCAGCATCAGCAGGTTGCCCAGCAGCAGCGCCACTAGCAGACGGTCGCGGGCACGCTCGTCGGGCAGCAGCAGCGGCACCAGGAACAGTACCGAGAGATTCAGCAGCCAGCGCAGCCAGTTGACCGGACCACTGCCAGGGGCGGCGATGATCAGCTGTCCCACCACGAAGGGCACGGCGCTGAACAGCATCAGCGCCAGCAGGGCCCGCTCGGTCGACAGCCAGTGCAACTGACGGTGGTAGCGGCCGAGGAAGGCCTGCCAGGCCACGCCGAGCCAGGTCATGCCCAGCAGGGCCTCGCTGACCGTGGTGCGCACCCCGACCTCCACCGTGGTGTAGGGAATGGAAGTGGCCGTCACGGCGAACAGCAGCAATCCCAGCAAAGGGTGCTGCAACAGCACCAGCAGCAGCACGAAGCCGGCGGCGACGATGACCACCTTGGCCACCGGCAGAAAGCACAGCAGTACCCCGAACAGTGCGCCGAAGACCAAGGCGATCAGGGTTCCAAGACGATTCACTGCAGCACTTCCTGCAGTACCTCGGCCAGGCGCGCGCCATAGGCCGGACCGGCGAAGCGCGCGAACCAGGCCGGGCCCTGCTCGTCACGCGGCGCAGGAACGGCCAGTTCCACCATCAACCGGGTCAGGGCGGGTACGTCGAAGGCATCGAAACGCGGTGACCAGGGCGGCGTCACTTCATCCAGGGAAGAGCCCCAGGCACAGGCCACTGGCGTGCCCAGGGCCAGGGCTTCCACCACCGGCAGGCCGAACCCTTCGGCATAGGAGGGTTGCCACAGACGATCGGCGTTGCGATAGAGCCCCTTGAGCTGGCCTTCGTCCAACCCACTCAGGCAAATCAGCCCCGGCAAGCCGTGCAACTCGGGCGACAGATCGACGTCCTGACCGAGCAGCACCAAGTCTGGCACGGGGGCTAGGGTACGCGCCGCCTGCCAGGCGGCCACCAGCCGGGGGATGTTCTTGCGCGGCTCCCGAGTTCCCACCGCCAGCCAGTAGCCCGGCGTCAGCCCGGGAACGACCTCTGCGGATACCAGGGGCAGTTCTACTAAATTGGGCAATAGTCGAACACGCTGGCGAACACGCGGGAAATAAGCAGCGACTTCCTCCGCAGTGAAAGCCGAGGGGGTCCAGATGCGGGTCGCCCGGGCCAGCGAATAGGCAATGGAAGACCAGTCGATGAGACGATAAGCCTTGGCACGCCAGGCCGAGGCGTGGCGATTCACCTGGGTAAGCTGGAACAGGTCGTGGATCATCACTACTTGGCGCACTCCGGACACGCGCCCCAACGGTAATCCCATGTTCGCCGTCGCGATGTAGACGTCGAGCTTGAGCTCACGCAGACGTCCTGGTAGGAAGCCCGCCTCGAAGGCCAGGCGCTGCCGTGGCCGATGCTGACCGAGCAGCGGGATGTCCTGGGCCGGCGTCTCCACCTGCCCACGCAGGGGATGGCCCACCGGCAGGCAACCGAAGCGACGGACCTCCACCCCGGGCAATTGCTCCAGATAGGTTTCCAACCCCCGAACCTGACGCCCGATACCGGAATGGGGCGCGATCAGCGCCGGACGATAATCCAGACCTACGAGCATCTTGCCCTCTCCCATTGCATCAAGACGCCGGCATAGACGGTTTCCAGCTGGGTCGCCGCGATCTGCCAGTCGTGCCGGGCGCGGGCATAGGCCCGTCCCGCGTCGCCCAGGGCCGCCGCCCGGGTCGGTTGGGCGAGCAGTTCCGCCAAGGCGGCGGCCAGATCTTCTGCCTCATCCGCCAACAGCAGCTCCTGCCCATGTCGAACCGCGAGGCCGGAGGCGCCCTGCCGGGTGCTGACCACTGCCAGTCCCGCCGCCAGGGCCTCGATCACCTTGAGCTTGGAGCCCCCACCCTGGCGCAACGGCGCCAGGAACACCGCCGCCTGCCCTTGGGCCTCACGCAGATCGGGAACGAAGCCGGACCATTCCAGGCGCAGATCGCTGAAGATCTCCGGCCAGTGCTCCGGGAGGGCATGACCGCAGACCTGCAGGCGCGCCCGCGGGTAGCGCTGCCAGAGCCGTGGCATGATCTCTCGCACCGCCCACTCCACCGCATCCAGATTGGGGGCGTACTCGAAGTTGCCGACGAAGAGGATACGCTGGCTGCCGAAATCAGGATTCACGCCGGCGAAACGGCCGGTGTCCACGGCATTGACCACCACCGGGACTGAGCGTCCAGTCACCAGGGCCAACTGCCGCGCATCGTCGTCGGTCACCGCCATGACCTGGTCGGCGGCGCCCAGCACGCGGCGCTCCCAACGCCGGTAGCGCCACTGGTCGTAGCGCACGAAGCCGGCGAACGCTCGCGGCAATTGTCCATAAGTGGCACCACCCAGGGCGGATTCTAGGTTGTGCTCCATGAGCACCCAAGGCTGCGCACGGCTAGCGAGCAGCGGCAGATAGGGCTGGCAGCTGTAACTATGATCGATGTGGACGATATCCCAGGACTCTGCCAGCAGTTCGCTGAAGGTCTTCCGGGCGACCGCGGAGAAGCCGTTGACACCGGCCAGCAGCGGACAGGGCGAAAACAACACGGCGCCCAGCGTGCGCAGATGGCGCAGAGGCCGCCGCGGCAGGATCACCAGGCGCTCCAGCCAGGGCTCGAGGGCAGCCCGCGCCACGGCGTCTGGCGGGGTCTTGGTCTGCGCCAGCAAGGTGATACGGTGTCCGCGCTGGGCCATGGCCCGTAGCAGATGGTAGACCCGGGTCTTGCCACCACTGGATACCGGCCAGGGTAGATAGGGTAGCACCCAGAGAATGCGCAATTCGCGGCAGGCGAAGGTCATGGCAGCCTCATTTCCACGTCAGCAATTGCAAGCTGCTCTTGGCCTGGACATCGATGCCGTCGGCCGCCTTGAGTTCGTGGCTTTCGCCGGTCAGGGGGTCGTGCAGTGTCGCCTGGGTGATTCCCGGCAGGTGGACCCGCTCCTGCCCGGCCGACCAGAACAGCCAGACCCGGCTGCCGTCGTCGCGGCGCCAGGCGATGCTGTAGAGGTCCTCGGGAGCGTCGACCAGTTGCGGGGGCGCCTCGGGCAGCAGGCGCGGACCGGTGAGGGTCAGGAAGCGCTGCAAAGCCAGGTACACCGGCTTGGGGCTGCCATCCAGGCGCAACAGTCCGTAGTGCTGGTCACGAGCGCTGGCACGGCTGTCCAGGTCGCTCAGGGTGAAGAGGAAGATGCGGTCGTAATCCAGGGCGCTCATCAAGGCCAGGCGCCGCAGGACGAAGTCCGCCTGCCCCTGTTCGCCGATGATGTTCTGCTCTTCCTTGGGTCCGGGGTAGCTCGACCAGCCCCATTCGTCCGCCCAGATCGCCGGCGGCTGGATGGCGCGCAACCGGGCATTGAGCAATTGGGCGCGCTCGACGAAGTCACGGCCTTTGGGATCGTCACCTTCGGGGTACTGCGAGTACGGGTGGTAGGCGATGACCGTGCCCAGCTGGGCCACGCCGAGCTTGCCCAGGGCCTCGAGCATCAGCCCGCCTTTTATCGGCATCTGGCTGTAGTAGGCCATGCCGCCCATTACCACCTGACGTCCGGGCGCCTGGCTGCGTAGCGCGGCGGTACTGACCTGCAGCAGACGAGCGTAGCGTTCCGGATCCTCGAAGGGTTGCCAGAAGCTGGGTAGATTGGGTTCATTCCACACCTGCCAGGCCTGCACCGAGGGATAGCGCTGGGCGAACCTGACCAGGCTCTCGGCATAGACCGCAGGATCCCGGGGGGGATAGGCACCGCGGTTGGCGATGCCGAACGGACCGCTGCTGGCGAAGTCCGGACTGCCCACCAGGTACATCTCCGTCTTCAACTGACGAGCGCTCATGGCCTGGATCAGCTGATCCAACTCCGCGGTACGCAGGCGGCCCGGCTCGGGTTCCATGATGTCCCAATGCAGGTCGACCCGCGTCCATTCCAGCCCGAGCGCCTGCAGCCGATCCATCTGCCGCTGGTACTGCTCGGGACTGAACCAGAGAAAGTGGGCGTTGACGCCAAGAAAGTCCCGCCAGACCACCGGCCGCGGCCCCTGTAGACGCTGCTCGGCCAGGGTCTGGGTGGCACCGAGCAGCGCAAGGAGACACGCTGCCACTAAAACACCTTTGTTAAGGACGCGCATCGGTGTGCCCCCGACTGGCCTGTTCGAATATTTGCCGGAAACGCCCGGCGGTGGGCCGCCACTGGCGTTCGTGTCCCAGGCGTGCGGCCTGCTCGGCCCAGGCCTCCAGGCAAGCGGGTTGGTCGACCAGCTCGCACAGGCGACGCGTCAGGGCCGCCACGTCGCCCTGGGGATAGGTGACGCCGTTGCCATGGGACAGCTCCTCGACGAACGCCCGGGCGTCGGACGCGATCACCCCTCGCCCACAGGCCAGGGCCCAGGACAGCACCCCGCTGGTGCCACGCTGGGCGCCGAGGATCGCCAGCTTGCGCGATTCGCGGTAAGGCAGTACCAGCAGGTGATGGGCCTGCAGGGTCGTCGCGATATCCTCCTCCGGCACATCCAGCTGCCAATCCAGGCAATCGTCCAGGCCGCGGCGACTGGCGCGTTCGCGCAGTTCGCCCAGGTAGTCGCTCTGGGCGGCGAAGGTGATCTCCGGCGCGGTCCCGCCGGCCAGGGTGAGACGGATCCGCCCCCGCCAGTCAGGTCGCTGAGTCAGCAGCGTGGCGAAGGCATCCAGCAGATCCTCGATACCCTTGCCGCGATAGATGAAGCCGAAATAGAGCAGCCGCAGGGGCTCGCGGGGCGGTAATGGGACCCAGGGCAGCGCCGCGTTGCCGTGGGGCACCCAGGAGACCTTGGCCGGCGCCAGCCGCAAGCGGCTGCGCAGCGCCTCGGCACCGGTTTGGGTCAGGGTCACCAGTTGCGTCAGGCTCGCCGCCAGCCCCCGCTCCTCCCGCAGTGTGAAGGGATCGCCCATGACGGTGGCCACCTGCGGCCAGGGCGAGCGCTGCTGCATCAGCAGGCTCAGTGGCCAGGGCTGCTGCCGACGCCGCCAGACCAGGCGCTCGGGATCATGCACCGTGGCGGTGATCGGCAAACGCGGATAGCGCTGACGTAGCCGTAACAGCGTCTCGTACTCCCGCACTCGGCCACCGCCCAGTTCGGCGTGGACCACGTCCACGCTGAGCCAGTCGAAATCGGTCAGCCGCCGTGCGGGCTGGCCGCCCTGCTCTGGATGGCGCAGCGGGATGAGTACCTCCATCCCCTCCTCTTCCAGTGCCTGACGGAACTGCACGGCATAGTCGGCAATGCCGTTACGCTCCTGCGGCAAGGGCGACAATAACGCTATTCGCATGCTTACCCCCGGGTCCGGTGCAGGAAATCGAGGAGCCGGGACGGCACTTCGAAACGACGGAAGTTGACGATGATGCCGTCGGTGCGCTTGAAGGCCGTATCGAGCATCGCCAGGGTGCTTTCCAGCATGGGCACGGTACCCGAGCGCGCGCGCACCACCAGGGCGATGAGATCGGCCTGGTGCAGATAGAGGAAGGCCTGGCTATTGGCTGCCAGGGCCGAGGCCACCAGCAATACGACCTCGCCCGGCTGCGTCGCCACGACCTCCGGTGGGGCGTCCTGGGCACTGTCGAGCAGGCGTACGCCGAAGCCCTGCTCGCGCAACAGGGTGGCCAGGCGCGCGGCGACGAAGCTACAGCCTTCGCCATGCCGCGCCGAGGTCAGTCCGAGCCTGAGTCCCTGCTCGCGGATCCGCTCCAGAGGCAACTGGCTGAGTAGTCGGTAGAGACTAGCGGTGAAGGCCGGATCGTCGCGCTGCGGGTCATCCAGCTCCTGCAAGGTGGTCCACAGGGGTATCCCGAAGCGAGCCTGCAACCGACCACCGTCATGGATGCGCTGATCGAGCAGGTAGCACAGGTAGATCACCAGCAGACCGACCGCGAGGCCCGCCGGGATGCACAGCAGGATGATCAGCAGGCTCTTGGGAAACACCCGGCTGGGATTGAAGGTGGGCTGCTCGATGATGGCGATGTTGCTGATGCGGCTGCTGTCCAGCGCCCGGTCGATCCGCGCCTTTTCCAGGTTGTCGGCGTAGAGCAGGAAGTTCTGTTGGGCGACCTGCAATTCACGCATGACCCGGCTGATCTCCGGCTCCTCGGCCATGACCTTCTCCAGGTCGGCGCGCACCCCCTTGATCTGCAGCTCCTGTTGGGCCAGTTGGGCCTTGAGGCTGGCCAGGCGCACGATGCCGTCGGCCAGTTGCTGCTTGAGATTAACCACGATGCCGTTGGGTGCGCGATTGGTGCTGCTCTTGACGTGCTCCGCCTGCTGATTCACCTGCTGCCTGAGTTCGGCGATGTTCTGGTCGATCTGCTTGAGCGGCTCGGTACCCGGCAGGAACACCCGCAGCAGGCGCTCGCGTTCGACGATCAGGCCGTTGAGCTGCCGCTGCAAGTCCAGGCGGTCCGGATTGAGAGTACTGGATTCCTCGGTGACCACCTGCTGCGGCAGGGCGGCGATCTGCTGCCGGGCGCTGTTCAGGGAGGTGGTCAGGCTGGCGATCTCGACACTGGTCTGGAGGCGATCCGCGGTCATGCGCTGCAGGGCATTACTCTGATCGTGCAGATAGTCCTCCACGCTGCTGCTGCCCATCCGGCCCAGGTAGCCGGCGAGCTGGGTCTTGAGCTGCTCGACCCGGCGGCCGGTACTGGCGACCTGCTCTTGATAGAAGGCATACAGACTCTTGCGCTCCAGGCTCGTCGTGCGGGATTCCAGATAGGTATCCACCCACACCTGGACCAGCCGTTGCGCCACGGCCGGATCGTCCCAGCGCAGGCTGGCGACCATCACCGAGGAACCCGGCTCGTGGGAGACGCTCATGCGCTTGATCAGCTCATCGGCCAATCGCTCCGCAGGGCTCTGGGCCTCGACCAGCCCAAGGCTCTGCAGGACGGTACGCAGGCCATCCTTCAATTCGCTGAGCGACTGCTTGAGCTGCCACTTGAGGGTCTTCCACAGGCCCTCGGGCGGAGCGCCGACGCTCAGCTGCAGATAACTCTCGGCCACCTTGAGGGCGATGGGCCGGCCGGTGAAGAGCTGCTCCTCGTCGAGGATGGGATCGCGCTGGGTACTGGGAGCCACCAGCGTCTGGCGGTCGCTGGCTTCGATCGGCAGGGTATTGTTCAGACCGGGCTTGACCAGCAGTCGCGCGCTGGATTCGTACTGGCGCGGCAGCAGGAAGGCACCGAGGATGGCCACCACCACGGTGACGCAGAAGGCCAGGCGAAATTCGCGGCGGAAGATGAAGAACAGGCGCAGCAGGTCGCGCAGGGAACGGATCTCGATCATTGGCAATTCGCTCCGGCACTGCACACCGTACGAATGTTGGTGTTGCCGCTGTTGCTGACGTCGCTGTGGTTGAGGTCGTAGTTGAGGCCCACGCCGATGCCCTTGTTGATTGGGATCAGGCGGGTGAAGTACATGTCCACCGCCTCCACCGCATTGCCGATGCCCGACTTGGGCACGAAGATCAGATCGCCCCGCTGCAGCGCCACCGGCGGCAGGTTGCCGCTGAGCAGGTCGCTGAAGGCGAAGAAATAGCGCTGGTAGCGCCCATTGGCGTCTCGCCGGACCAGCGCGATATTGCCGCTGTCGGCGCTGGGCAGCAGGCCACCCGCACCGATCAGCGCCTGCTCCACCGACGCCTGGCCGTTGAGTTCGTAGACCGACGGGTTATGGACCTCGCCGCCGACGAAGATGCGGTTGCTGGGGGCTACCGCGATGTTCACCGTGACATGGGGCTCGCGATAGAGCCTGGCCCCGGCCGCGGTCAGCCGCTGGGACACCTGGTCCGGGGTCAGCCCGGCCACCGCCTGGCGGCCGACGTAGGGATAGTGGATATAGCCGTCCGGCTGCACCACGAACAGCGTCTGGCGGTCTTCTTCCGCCGGACTGCGGGCGTCGCGGGAAATGCGCAGGGTATCGCCCGGCTGCACCAGCACCGGCGGCACCGGCTGCATGGCGAGCTGCGCATAGGCGGCATGTCCCGCATCCAGGGTGCGGGTATCGGGCAGGCCGATCTTGGCCGGCGTACCGCAGGCGCCGAGCAGCAGGAGCAGCGGCGCGAGCAGCAGGCCGCGGAGGAAACAACGCTTCATGAAGGATCAGGCCCAATAGGTGGAAAACATACTGATGCGCCGCTTCACCGCATTGGGCAGCAGGCGCTCTCGGTGACCGAGGCGATAGCCGAGCAGCTTGCAAGCGCTGCGCAGCAGGACTTCGGGAATCCGCCAGGGCTTGCCGGCGGCGCGCAGGGCGCGGATCTCCGCCTCGACGAAGCGGCGCCCCTCACCTGCTGCACCGCCGAAGGCCGAGGCGATCCAGTCTTCGCGACCGTAGAAGACGCCGATGTCGAAGTAGCGGCGAAACTCCTCCAGCAGCCGGTAGTCATGGGAATGCCGCACCTGGGCTTCGGCCACGTAGTGCACCGCCCAGCCGCGCAGCAGCATGCGTGCCGCGGTATAAGCGTCTTCGCTGCCGATCACGTCGGTGGGGAAGCCACCGGCCTCCTTGAGCGCACTGCGCCGATAGGCGGAAAAGGAGTTGGAGCTGAAGCAGGTCTTGACCTTGAGCTGGGGCGCATCGCTGAGGCGCTTGATGCGGCTCTCGACCGGGTAGTTGAAGCTGCGCGCCTGGGCGCCGAGGATGCCGGCGTCCAGATGTGGCAACTGCCGGCCGTAGGCGACCCCGATGTCCGGTGCGGCGAACAGACCGTCCCGGAGGTTGGCCAGAGCGTCCGAATCGGCGGGAATGGCGTCCTGGGTGAGGAAGATCAGCACCTCGGCATCCACCTGGCGACTGGCCCAGCGCCGCGTACCCCCATGGTTGAACTGCTGCGGCTGGATCACTTCGACGCGCGCGCCGAAGGCGCGGAAAAGCTCCGCCGTGGCGTCCTGGGACTGGGTGTCCACCACCAGCAATTCATCGGGTTGCAGGGTCTGGGCGGCCAGAGCCGGCAACAGGCGGTCGAGATACCGCTCGGCATTGCGAGTCGGGATGATCAGCGCGGTCTTCATCAAGGCACTCCAGTGCGATACGACGATGAAACAACGATCCGGATAATGGGTTAGCCAAACTGAGGGTTGGCTTAATAGGCCGTCCGACTCCAGAGCAGCGAAAACGGGGTACGAAAGAGGATGTACAGGTCCAGCCAGAGCGACCATTCCTCGATGTAGCGCAGGTCGTACTCGATGCGGCGTTCGATCTTGTCCAGGGTGTCGGTTTCTCCGCGCAGTCCGTTGACCTGCGCCCAGCCGGTCATGCCGGGCTTCACCCGGTGGCGGGCCGAATACTCCATGACCGCCTCCTCAAACCTGAGGCCGCCCGCCTGGGTCGCCCTGGCATGGGGCCGCGGCCCGACCAGCGACATGCTGCCGCCCAGCACATTGAGTAGTTGCGGCAACTCGTCCAGGCTCAGCCGCCGCAGCCAGCGTCCTACCCGCGTCACCCGGGGATCGTCCTGGGTGGTCTGGCGCGCGGCATCCTGGTCGGTCTGGCAGACGAACATGGTGCGGAACTTCCATACCTCGATGAAGCGGTCGTTATAGCCGTAGCGCTGCTGGCGAAAGAGGATCGGCCCCGGCGAATCCAGCTTGATGGCGAGGGCGATCAACAGCATGGGCAAGGCGACGACGGGCAGCATCAGGCCCGCCAGCAGCAGGTCCTCGCAGCGTTTGAACAGCGGTGCCCAGCCGCTCAGGGCCTGGCGCGAGACGCGAAAGAGATGAACACCGGCAACCTCCGCCATGGGGGCCTGGGCGTAACGCAGGGCCACCAGGTCCGGTACCAGCAGTACGTTCACCGGCAGGCGCTTGAGCACCCGCGTCACCTGGTCGATCCGGCGCTCAGCGGTCCATGGCAGGGCGATGAATACCGTATCCAACTTCAGCCGCTCGATGAGAACGCGCAGCTCCCGGGTGCCGCCCAGCCAGGGCAGCCCCGCCAGTTGCTGGGGCAACCGGTCCACCGAGCGATCATCGACGATGCCCACCAGCCCACAGCGGAAGTCCTGGCGGACAAGCAGATGATTGGCCAGGCGCAGGCCGTTCTCGGTAGCCCCGAGGATGACCGCCCGCTGCAGGTAGATCCCGTGCCGGGTCAACCAATGGTAGGAGGTGAGGATCAACAGGCGCATCAGGAGCAGCGACAGCAGACCGCCGAAGAACCATTTGAGCAGCGGCTCGCGTTGTACTTCCAGCGAGAAGGGATGGACCTGTTGCAGGACGAACAGGCAGAGCACGAAGGCGATCAGCCAGGCCAGGGTCAATCGCCGGAAGCGCAACAGGTTACTGAACAGCAGATCGCCATAGAGACCAGCGGCCTGGAACACCACCAGCACCAGCAGCACCAGCAGGCCATGAGCCTTCCAGTGCGCCTCCAGGGGATAGCAGAAGGCCCCCACGCCGACCACCACCAATGCCTGGAGCATCCGGGTGATCAGCACCAGATAGGCCGCACGCCCTGCGCAGCCATACCACAGACGCTGGAAGGCTCCATCCTTGGCGAAGGTCGATTCGACACCTTCCATGTTCGCTCCAGAAAAAACCTTGCCGTCTGGCGATCGCCGTCGAACGAACCGGCCGTTTACGCCACCGGTCCAAACGGAAGACACCAGAAGCCGCGCTCACCCGTATCGAAATAATCGATTCACCTCACACTTAAATTGTGGACCAGTTCCGATATCAAAGCACTATTACGCTTGGGTTATTCGTCAGCTAATTGCCGCCTTTCGCCATGATACGCCTGAAGAAGACGGCAATTTGGCGCCAATTTATCTTTGCTCCCTTGAGGACATTCGCCCATGGACCTCGTCATCGCCCGCCCGGACGGCCTCTATTGCCCGCCTGGTGACTTCTATATAGATCCTTGGCATCCGGTGGAGCGTGCAGTCATCACCCACGGCCATGGCGACCACGCCCGGGTGGGCAACGGCCACTATCTCGCCACCTCGGGCAGTGCCGGCATCCTGCGCACCCGGCTGGGCGCTGACATCGACCTCCAGACCCTGGAATACGGCGAGGTCATCGACCACCACGGGGTCAAGCTCAGCTTCCACCCCGCCGGCCATGTCCTGGGCTCGGCCCAGGTGCGCCTGGAATACCGCGGCGAGGTCTGGGTGGCCTCGGGCGACTACAAGGTCGAACCCGATGGCACCTGCACCCCCTTCGAGCCGGTGCGCTGCCACACCTTCATCACCGAGTCCACCTTTGGCCTGCCGATCTATCGTTGGCGGCCGCAGGCGGAGATCTTCGCCGAGGTCAACGCCTGGTGGCGCGCCAACCAGGCCCAGGGGTTGGCCAGCGTCCTCTATAGCTATGCCTTCGGTAAGGCCCAACGCCTCCTGCACGGCCTGGATCCGGAAATCGGCCCCATCCTCGCCCATGGCGCGGTGGAGCCGCTCAACCGGGTTTATCGCGAGGCCGGTATCCGCATCCCCGAAACCCACTATGCCGGCGACTTCAAGAGGAGCGATCCCACGCTGCGCCAGGCGCTGATCATCGCCCCGCCCTCGGCTGGGGGCAGTACCTGGATCCGCCGCTTCGGCGAGCACAGCGACGCCTTCGCCAGCGGCTGGATGATGCTGCGTGGCACCCGCCGTCGGCGCGGGGTCGATCGTGGCTTCGTGCTCTCCGACCATGCCGATTGGCCGGGCCTGCTGTGGGCCATCGAGCAGACCGGCGCCGAGCGGGTGATGGTCACCCACGGCTCGGTGGCCACCCTGGTGCGCTACCTGCGCGACCAGGGCCTGGACGCCCAGGGCTTCACCACCGAATACGGTGAGGAAGACGATACCCCCGTCGCCGTGGAGGCCCAGGCATGAAGGCCTTCGCCGAACTCTATGGCCGTCTCGACGCCACCACCTCCAGCAATGCCAAGCTGGCCGCCCTGGTGGACTACTTCGGCAGCGCCCCGGCCGCGGATGCCGCCTGGGCGGTGTATTTCCTCGCTGGCGGCCGCCCCCGCCGGCTGGTGCCGACCCGGCAGCTGCGCGAGCTGACCATGGCCCTCTCCGGCCTGCCCGAGTGGCTATTCGAGGAGAGCTACCAGGCGGTGGGCGACCTGGCCGAGACCATGGCGCTGCTGATTCCCACCGCCGATACCGCCAATGCCGAAGGCCTGGCCTTCTGGCTGGAGGAATACCTGCTGCCGCTGCGTGGCCTGCCGCCGGAAGAACTGGCCGAGCGCCTGCCGCCGCTCTGGGGCCAGTTGGATCGCCAGAGCCTGATGGTCTGCATCAAGCTGATCACCGGCGAATTCCGCGTCGGCGTCTCCAAGCTGCTGGTGACCCGCGCCCTGGCCACCCTGGCGGACCTGGACCCCAAGCGCGTCGCCCAGCGCCTGGTGGGCTATACCGATCTGTCCCACCGCCCCACCGCCGAGGGCTATGCCCGCCTGGTCGCTCCGGAAAGTCCGGACGAGCATGCGCAGCGCGGCGGCCAGCCCTATCCCTTCTTTCTCGCCCACGCCCTGCAACTGCCGGTGGAACAGTTCGAGGCGCAACTGGGTCCGGCCGAAGACTGGCAGGTGGAATGGAAGTGGGACGGCATCCGCGCCCAGTTGGTCAAGCGTGACGGTCGCCTGTGGATCTGGTCGCGGGGCGAAGACCTGGTCACCGATCGTTTTCCCGAATTGCATCCCCTGGCGGAGCGGCTGCCCGATGGCACCGTCATCGACGGCGAAATCGTGGTCTGGAAGGAAGAGGCGGCCCCCGACACCCTGCTCAGCAGCGAGGAAGTGAGCGAGCACCAGGATGACCAGGACCCGGCCGCGCCCATCCCCTTCGGAGTACAGCCCTTCGCCCTGCTGCAGCAACGCATCGGCCGCAAGACCCTGGGCAAGAAGATCCTCGAGGATGTGCCGGTCATCCTGCTCGCCTATGACCTGCTCGAATGGCAGGGCCATGACCTGCGCAGCCAGCCGCAACGCCAGCGCCGTGCCGAGTTGGAGCGCGTGGTGGCCCACTGCGCCAGTCCGCTGCTGCGACCTTCGCCACTGCTCCACGGCCGCGACTGGCAGGACCTCGCCCGCCAACGCGAAGCCTCCCGCACCCTGGGCGTCGAAGGCATGATGCTCAAGGCTCAAGACTCCCTCTATGGCGTCGGCCGCACCAAGGACATGGGCACCTGGTGGAAATGGAAGGTCGACCCCTTCTCGGTGGATGCGGTGCTCATCTATGCCCAGCGCGGCCATGGGCGTCGCGCCAGCCTCTATTCCGACTACACCTTCGCCGTCTGGGACGGTCCGCCGGAGAGTTCCGAGCGCACCCTGGTGCCCTTCGCCAAGGCCTATTCCGGCCTCACGGACGAAGAGATGCGCAAGGTGGACGCCATCGTCCGGCGCACCACGGTGGAGAAGTTCGGCCCGGTGCGCAGCGTCGAGCCGACCCTGGTGTTCGAATTGGGCTTCGAAGGGATCGCCTTGTCCAAGCGCCACAAGAGCGGTGTCGCCGTGCGCTTTCCGCGGATGCTGCGCTGGCGTCACGACAAACCGGTGGCCGCAGCCGATACCCTCGACATCCTGCAGAATCTGCTGGTCTAGCGGATGCCAGCCCAGACACCGCCGCCGATTGCCGATGGAACCCTGGGCGCGCCGCGGGAACCGCGCTGGGCCTTGGCCCTCGCCTGCCTGCCGGCCTTGGCGGTCATCCTGCTCATCGGCGGGTGGACGGATGCCTGGCTTCCTTGCGTGGTGGCGCTGGGCGGGGCCTATACCGTCGGTTTCGGTGCCTACAAGCGCTTTGCCGCCGAGCCCCTGGCACCTATGCTGGTGGCCGCCCTGGGGATGGCCTTTTCCGCGGTGGTCGGCTCGCTGCTCGGTCACCAACTGCCGACACTGGTCCTGGCCGGTGCCCTCTGGGCGGCCTGCTGCGCCTGGCTGTTCGCCGTGGGCGACGGCCCCTGGTGGATCACCCAGCAATGGACGGTGGCCCTGCTGGTGGCCGGCGGCTTTCCCGGCGATCTGCACCAGGCCCTCTCGCGGGGTGGGCTGGTGCTCGGTGGTGGGCTGCTGCAACTGTTGGTCTTCGCCCTCGTGCAAAAGGCGCTCTATCGCTCCCAGTGGCGGCTGCGCACCGGTTCCTTGAAGGCCCATCTCTGGGAAGTGGTGGTGCTGTTCGAGGACCGTTTTCGCCTGGGCCGCTACGGCTTCTATGCCGCCGCCGTGGTCGCCCTCTGCCAGACCCTGACCGGCTTGCTCGATTATGGCCACGGCTACTGGGCCCCCATGACCGCATTGCTGGTGCTCAAGCCACGGCTGGGCGACACCTGGCGCCGTGGGCTGGGCCGACTGGGCGGCACCCTGGCCGGTTGCCTGCTGGCGGGTGCGGTGGTCTGGTTCGACAATAGGCCCGGCGTCCTCGCCGGCGCCTGCCTGCTGTGCGCGGCGGGCGCCTATCTGCTCCAGGACGGTCGCTACTCGCTGCAAACGCTGTTCATCACCGGCACTACGGTGCTGATGGTCGCCCTGGCCGGTGCCCCCGAAGCGAGCGTTGCCCGTGAGCGGATCGGCAGCACCCTGCTGGGCGGTGCGGTCGCCCTGCTCTTCCTGGCGCTGGAAGCGGGAGTCGAACGGGGGCTCGCCCGGCTTCAGCGACGGCGCCGATTGCGCCAGGCAAAGAGCGCCAAGCCGACCAAGGCACCCAGGTAGCTGCCGTCGTGCATCCAGGCCGCCAGCAAGAAGCCACGGCTGTCCTGGACGCAGGCCGGCACCCGCTGCACGCTGCCCAGTTCCAGGGCGACCCAGCCCAACCCCAGGCCCAGCAAGGCAACGCTCAGAGCCCCTAGCAGGACGACAGCGCTGCCGCGCCAGAGATAGCGCTCGGCGGCAGGCCGCCCGTGGGCCAGCCAGAGCAGGACCGCGCCCAGGGGTAGCCCGGCCGCCGCCCCGGCCAGCAGGCCGACCTGGGCCGCCCGCCAGCGCGGCGCCACTTCGCCATCGAGCAGACCGAATTGCGGAAACTTCAGGCAGCTGAAGTATTCCGGGCCGATGCCATAGCTGAGTTGATCGTGCAGCGCCCCGTAGAGTGCGGCCAGGACGACCAGCGCCAGCAGCCTGACCAGACTCGGCACCACCTGCTAGCCCAGCGCCTTATAGAAGCTGTGCAGGCCTGTTCCTAACGGTCGAGGCAGATAGCCACAGTGCCGGTAACCGCAGCGCTCATAGAAAGCCGCCGCCTGGGCGGTGCGCAGATAGGCCACTTGGGCACCGTGCGCGCGGGCTTCGGCTTCCGCCTGCAGCAGCAGCTGCCTGCCCAATCCACGCTGGCGATGTCCCTCTTCCACCCAAAGCACCTCGATTTCCAGCCCCTGCCAGAACACGCGACCAAGAAGGCCGGCAACGACCTGGGAATTCTCGCTAATGACCAGTTGTAGCGGGAGATCACCCGACTCGTCGGCCAACTGCGGATGCTGGGCACTGACGAACGCCTGAAAACCCTGGGCAACCGCTGTGGCTTGGGCAGCGGACGCCACCTGAATCTTGCCTAACCGTACAACCTCGTCCTGATCGCTCATCTGGCCCCGCTCCCGCTCCCGTTTCCTTTGCACACAGCCGCACGCCGCTGTTGCTACCGAACAGATACGACCTCTAAGCGAGCGGGCCCTTCTGCTACTTTTTTGCCCACCTTTGGCGCACCCGTCTATTTTTAGACCCAAAGCGGTGCACTCGTCCGTCCAGGACAGGAAAGCCGCGCTTTTCCGGTGCATAATGCGCGCCGCTCGGCTGGGTCGGCTGCGACAGGATGTAACCAACGCGGCAACCGCGTACAGATTTGGGACGATCTTCGCCGACTGGTAAGCTTATTGCTCCCGCGAGGGCACGGGTGTCGTAATGGCGCCATGATTTCATCCACATTCGCACTAGGATCCGACATGAAAAAAAGCTGGCTGACTCTCTCTGCGCTCGCCCTGTGTCTGGCCGCCGGTTCGGCGATGGCCAAGGAATGGAAAGAGAT
>Ga0157371_10001048_pt1 | contig 30322 bp, 31 predicted proteins | sample C45metaG_FD_113462 | JGI IMG/M metagenome (GOLD analysis project Ga0157371, IMG submission 113462) | Corn rhizosphere microbial communities from Kellogg Biological Station, Michigan, USA - C4-5 metaG | ecosystem: Host-associated > Plants > Roots > Rhizosphere > Soil | place: USA: Michigan... | reverse complement strand
CGCTCAGGGCCAGGTGCTGCCACTGCCCCGGGTTCAGCGGTTGGGTGGAGGCGGCGCGCTGGCCGTCCACTTCAACAAAGGGCATGCCCTGGTTGATGCCGATCAGCAGGCTGCCGGCACCTTCGCGGCGAGCCAGCAGCAATTGTTCGCCGCTGGCCTGGTCCAGGCGTACCCAGGCGCTGAAGGTGAAGGCGCCGCCGGCGTTGTGCTGCAGCGACGGGCTGGCCGGCAGCAGCAGCGGCTGGCCGCTGAACTGCAGGGCCCGGCCGATCACCCCGTCGATCGCCGCGCCGGTGGCGTTCTGCGCGGTGTTGCCATAGGCGGTGGTGTCTTTGGCCGGCGTGCCGTTGCTGCCGTCGAAGTGGTAGATCGCGGTGTAGCTGGGGTCGAAGGTCAGTTGGCCATTGGCCGTGCTCGGGGCCTTCTGGTTGCCGTAGTACATCCAGATGTCCTGGCGCTGGCCGCCCTCGACCTTGGGCACATCGACCCAGATCAGCGCCATGCCCATCAGCGGGTCGAAGCTTTCGATCTGGTGGTTGAGCAGGGTCTTGTCATCGGCGGCGACAAAGCGCAGGTCGGCGCCGTCTTCCTTGACCCCGTCGAAGGTGAAGTTGCCGGTGTGCAGGCGCACCAGCAGCGCGGTGCGGCCCAGGGCCTCGTTGATGGCGGCGCCTTGCGGGGTGGTGTCCACGCTGATCTGCTTGCGGTAATGCCAGTCGTCCTGCCACCAGGCATGGGCCGTGGCCGGGAGCACGAAGCCCAGGCAGATCAACAGGCTCAGGAATAAGCGTTGCATGTGAAGGGTCTCCGTAAAGTCAGAACGTCGCTTGCACGCTGAAGTGCAGGCGCGGGTCGTATTTCTGGGTGTTGGGGCCGTCCTTGAGCGGGTAGCCCCAGTCCAGGCTGCCGGACAGCCACTTGCTCAAACTGGCGCGGGTGCCCAGGCCGACACTGGCCAGGCTGTATTCGTCCTCCTGCTCGGGCAGCGGGTCGTGCAGGGACAGGTGCGCGCCTTCAGCAAAGGCATAGAAGCGCCACTCCTGCACGTAGCTGCCGAGGAACTTGGCCAAAGACGGCGTGCGCAGTTCCTGGGAAAACAGGTAGCCCTCGTCCCCGGTGCGCTCGGCGGCCAGGTAGCCGCGCACCGAGGTGGCGCCACCGGCGGAATACTGCTCGTTGGACACCAGCGGCCCCGAAGCCAGCTGGAACGCCGCCTTGGACGCCGACTGCCAATCGTTGGCGAAGGTGTAGGTGAAACTCAGGTCGCCCTTGAGCACCGAGAAGCTGGCGCTGGCCTCGTCGCGCTTGTAGTGAAACTCCTCGGCGTCACTGCCGTAGCCGAAGAAGCGCCGGGTGCCGACGATCAGGTTCAGGCCCAGGCCCAGCTGGGATTTTTCGCTGTAGCGGTAGCCGTTGTAGCCAAAGGTCATGGGGGCGTACTTCAGCGGAATCTGGTCGCTGCTGCGGCCAAAGCGCATCTCTTCCTCGAAGTCCTTGAAATCCACACCCACCGACAGCGAGTTGGCCCAGTTGCCGGCCGCGGGCAAGGTGTAGATCGCCGACACCCCGTAGGAATGGCCCTTGCCCAGCACGTTGCTGCCGCCGATGGTGGCGATGTTGCTGTCGGACTGGTAGCCGGAGAACTGCAAGGCCCAGCGATCGCTCAGCGGCGCGGTGTAGGAACCAGACCAGACCTTGGCGTTGTCGGTGTCCTGGGGCGCGGTGAAATAGGTCAGGGAAATGCTGTGGCCCAGTTGCCAGAGGTTGTCGTAGCCGACATTGACCACCGTGCGCAGCTTCTCGGTGTCGGCGCTGTAGTCGTTGTTCAGGCCGACACTGGCATGCCAGGGGTTCTGGTCTTCCACTTGCAGGTCCACATCCATGGTCCCCGGGCGCTGGCCTTCGCGCACCAGCGGCATGACCTGGCGCCCGGCGCCGCGGTTGAGCCCGGCCAGCTGGCTTTGCACCGTGGCAAAGTCCGGTACCTCGCCTTCTTTCAGCGCCGGCACCTGGTCGCGGATCTCCACCGGCGAATAATGCTTGGCCCCCACCACCCGCACCCGACCGACCTTGGTTTCACTGACCTGCAGATAAACGATACCGTCCTCGACCTTCTGCTCTGGCAGCTCGACGAACACCGACTGGTAGCCGCGCTCCTGATAGACCTTCTGCAGCGCATCCCGGGCGCCTTCGATATCGGCCAGGGCCTTCTGCGGGCCAAGGAAGGGATACACCGCCTCCTCGATGGCCCGGGCATCGAGCACCGTATTGCCGCGCACGAAGTACTCATTGACGTCCACCAACCGCGCCGCGGCCGAGGCTTCGACCGGGGCCGGCTCGCCCTCCTCGGCCTGCACCGCCGGCACCAGCGCCGCCAGCGTCAACCAGCCGCACAACGGCCACCAGCGCCCGCCACTGCCGGGTCGCCCTGATTTGCCCAGATGCTCCACACCGCCCCCTAAAAAACTGAAAATTGGCGCGCGTACGCGCATTGCCGTCGCCGTCTGCACAGCGTTTGGCCGATTCAATTGCTGGTGATCGAGGTGTTTTCGTGGCGAGCCAGCCAGGTGTGCAACAGCGCGAAGTTCAACGAGAACTCAGGCATTTGCAGCAAGGCACCGCAGAACACTTCACCGATGATTTTCTGGATCAACTGCACCGCCCGCGGGTTGTTCAACAGCGTGGCGATATCGCGACTGAGGACACTGAAGCTCCAGACCTTCTGGTTCAGATCGAGACCGACGAACCAACGGAACAACAGGTTGTAACTGAGCTGTTCATAGAGCTGCTGCTCGCTGGGCACCGAATACAGCAACTGCAGCAACAGAATGTGCATCACCGTACGCGGCGCGATCAGCATGCCGGGCTCGGCATTGAGGCCCTGGAGCAGATCGCGGTGCTGATCCAGCAACTCATCGATCTGCGGACGCAGCAGCACCAGCGAATGCCCTGGCGGGATATAGCTGGCCACCTCCTTCAAGGCGCCCTGCCAATCATCCTGGGAGACGATCCAGACCCACGGCGCCCCGTAGCGATAGACCGACACCGGCTTCTTGCGCGCGGCCTCGACAATCTTCGATAGCCGTTGATCCAGCTCCTGCATGCCCACTTTCGAGTAGCGTTCCATAGTCCCCATAGCCTCACTCCCGGCGTCCCGCCTCGGCTTAAAAAAGTGGCCTGGCGGCCCCCTCAAGCGCGTTACATACCCAAGACGCGCGTGGCCATGTGCTACCGAACTTTTGTCATAAAAGCTTCATTCACAAGAGGAACGCGCAAACGTTGTAGGAGCCGGCTTGCCGGCGAAGACAGCCGCCAGGACAGCGCTGGGCTGTCGTTATTCCGCGCACGACCAGACCGCCCTCTTCGCCGGCAAGCCGGCTCCTACGAGAGGGAATTGTTGTGCTGGAGAAGGCTTAAAAATGCGCCGCCCGGACGGGCGCGCCGTTTGCAGTGGCTCTGGCTCTGGCTTTTGATCTTGATCTTCAAGCCCCTTCCCAGCCGGCCGAACGCAGGCGTTGCGTAGGGGGCAGCTCGGCAAGGATGCCGAGCTAGCCGCCACCCGGCCATGGATGGCCGGTTGGCGGCGGCCCCCGGAGCAATGCCGGAGAGAGGGCACCCCGAGCCCTAGCGAGGGGCCCATGGAGGGGCAAGCCCTTTTGGTTACTTTTCGCTGGGCCGGCACTCCGGCGTTTGGTAAAAGTGACTCGCTGTAAGAGCGAAACCGCCAGCGGCCGCACCCGCAGGAATGGATATGTACCCCCAACAACCCAGAAAGACTGGCCGGCTCTCAGGCCGCCAAGTCCCCTCCGCAATCCTACAAAACTTGCAGACGCGTCTGACTTGTCCCCCCAAGACCCAACGTCCATAGTCCCCACTCGCCCCAATGGCGACCGGGTTTGGCGACCTGGCTACTCACCCACAGGCACTTCCGCTTGCAACCTTTGCCGAGGACCCTTTATGTTCACGGCGATCTTTCATGGCGGCTGTACGCGGGAGATCCTCGGATCTGCCGATTATTGTGGGATGAGTCGGCTCGCCAACCCGCGTATAGCTGCCACCTATTCGACTGGCGACGACAGGACAGCTCCCTTACCCACAAGCGGAGGTTCCCATGACTCAGCAATACATCCCCATCACCGGCATCGACTGCCTTATTCCCTGCCTGTTTATAGACAAGACCGCACCATTGGACGTGCTGCATGCCAACGGTGCCGCACGTTTACTGGCAGTGACTCAACTGCTGGAAAGCCTCTCCCGCGCAGAGTTCAAGAGTGCTGACGACACCGATCTGCAACATATCTCCAACGCAGCGGCGATTCTGCTGCGTGACAGTTGCGACCTGTTGGGAGTGCTGGGCTGGCGCCTTCAAGCCTGACGCCTGGGCGCTCCGCGCTGCTTGGTAGCGCGGAGCGTTTCAAATGGGGTCTTGGATTTTTTAGGGGGGAAGTCTCTTACTAATGGCCGCTTTCGACCGATTCTGTTGAAAAAGTCGGTTTGCCCAAAACGCTCGAATATTGATGGGTGAAAAAGCACCTCTTTTGCACGCTGCTACGTGAAATCCGAGTCCGGAAGCCTCTGCCCAAAGTAACGATTTCAGTCTCGGACGCGTACTTTTTTGATGCGCAAACCATGGCCGACTTTTTCAACAGAATCGACCCAAAGCAGATCTTCATGCGCTACAGGCTTGAGCGCAGCAACACGCCGATTACGCTGAAGATGTAGATGTTCCCGGTACTGACCTGGCTGGTAATCGGCTTTATCGTCGCCTCGCTGACCACAATGGTTGTGCTGCCTGAGCACCGCAGTGAGGTGACAGCCACGGGCGTGCTGGCGTTGCTGACGGTCGCGCTGGGCGCGGTCTCTCAGAGCTGGCGGAAAACACAAAACTCAACAGGAGCCCGGAGTGCACTGAGTAACTAATCCGAACTGCTGGGCCCCCTTATCCCTGGCTTGGGGAGGCGCCCTCACTTCAGTTGCTGCGCTACTGGGATCGCTGAATATCTGCAGCCTCGGGGCTTATTCAGCCAAAAATTAGTCGGCGCATAGGTAATGTTGATTTGCATCAGAGCAAGCAGCTTGAATAACCCGTCGGAAGATGGCACTTTGCCTTCCTTCACTGAGGAAGCTTCCTTATGCCAATTAACCAAGCTGATCTTCTTAACGCAGGCCAACGCCGCTCTATGCAAGGGCGCTTTAGCAAGCGTTTGGGTCAGCCCACAGCTTTTCTGAGCCACAGTCACAAAGACGCAACGCTCGCTCTAGGCTTGCAAGAACTGCTCAACAACCACGGTTGGGACGTATACATCGACTGGCAGGATCAGACGATGCCCGAAAAGCCGGACTCTGAAACAGCCACAACCATCAAAACCGCCATTATCCGAGCCGACTGGTTCCTTTTTCTCGCAACGCAGAACTCGATGGCGTCGCGCTGGTGTCCATGGGAAATCGGCTTTGCGGACGGCAAAAAGGCTCACGAGCGCATCGCAATCGTTCCCACGCGGGACAGCTTTGGCCATTACCACGGCAACGAGTACTTGAATCTCTACAACAAAATCGACGTGCCTAACGGCATGGCTGGTCTCGCTTTCTTTGACACTCGGGGCAATGGAAAGTGGGTCAGTTTTCTTTAATTCCTATCCACTAGTAGCCTAAAAAATGAACAGGGAACATCTGCGTCTTATAGACAATTTGTCCAAAGAGCTGGCCGAAGGGAATCTGGCAATTTTCGCAGGCGCGGGTCTGTCCAGAGACGCTGGCTTTGTAGATTGGAGGTCACTTCTGAAGCCCATTGCCGACGATCTCGACCTTGATGTCGAGAAAGAATGGGACTTAGTAACGTTGGCTCAATACCACGCCAATGCCAATGCGACCAATCGCTCGAAGCTGAATCAGATGCTGGTCACTGAATTTTCGTCCGGTGTAGCACCGACTGTGAATCACGAAATTCTAGCCAGGCTGCCGATCCAAACATACTGGACTACCAATTACGACAAGCTCATCGAGGGCTCCCTCGAGCGAAATGGAAAGGTTCCAGACGTTAAGTACACCAACAAACAGTTAGCAACTACACGTCCAAAGCGAGATGCAGTGGTTTACAAGATGCACGGAGACGTTGATCATGCGTCAGACGCCGTGCTGATACGTGACGACTATGAACGCTACCACTTGAAAATGCAGCCGTTCATTACTGCACTAAGTGGTGATCTAATTGCCAAGACCTTCCTGTTCTTGGGCTTCAGCTTCACCGATCCCAACCTTGAGTACATTCTGAGTCGAGTTCGGATTCAGTTTGCACAAGATCAACGCCAGCACTACTGCATCCTTCGCAAGGCCAGCAAAATTAAAGGCGAGGAGCAGGCTGACTTCGAATATCGCCAGCGTAAGGAAGATCTCTTCAAGCATGAGCTGCTGCGGGTCGGGATCAAGGTCGTCTATGTCGAAGCCTTCTCCGAGATTACCGACATCCTGCGGGAGATTGAGCATCGGCATAAACGAAAAACCATCTTCATTTCGGGCGCGGCTCATGACTACAGCCCTTGGACAGAGTCGGAGGCGGAACAGTTTGTTTACAAGCTGAGCAAGGCAATTAGCAAGCAGCAATACCGGGTCATCTCCGGCTTTGGCTTGGGAGTGGGCAGTGCCGTCATTACCGGGGTGCTTGAGCAGACCATCATGAATGGTGGACGCCTTGATAGCGATCAGCTTGTCCTTCGACCATTCCCGCAGAGCCAGTCTGGCGAGCGTCCATTGCCAGAGCTTTGGACAGAGTACCGACGAAACATGCTCGCACATGCGGGGGTTGCGCTCTTCCTGTTCGGCAACAAATTGGACGGGGCAGGAAGATTAGTGCCATCCAATGGCATGCGTGAAGAGTTTGACATCGCAGTTGCTAATGGACTCTTCGTCATCCCGATTGGTATCACTGGCTCTATCTCTGCTGATCTTTGGGATGAAGTTATTCAAGCGTACGACGAAGCGAAACATGAACACGGGAGAAAGATCACACCCCTGCTTCATGAGCTGGGCGCGCCGGGTACCGATCTATCTCGTGCTCACGATGTAATTCTTTCCCTTCTGCCCCTCATTTAAGGACGAACAACGTGGCAAAACGAGTATTCTTTAGTTTTCATTATCAAGATGTTATCGACTTTCGCGCTAACGTGGTCCGCAACCACTGGATGACCAAGCCAGACCGGGAGACGGCCGGATACTTTGACGCTTCAGTATGGGAAACGGCGAAGAAGCAAGGTGAAATCGCGCTAAAGCGACTTATCAACGGCGCCCTTGAAAACACTTCCAACAGCTGCATCTTGGTGGGTTCTGAAACATATGCCCGGCCGTGGGTCCGCTACGAGATAATGAAAAGTTTCAGGCGTGGTAACCACATGCTCGGAATCCATGTGAACGCCGTAAAAGGTAAGGATGGATTTACCAAACAACTTGGGCCTAATCCATTTTTGTATCTAGGCGTTAGTTACTCTCAAGACGGTAAAACCGGAACGCTGTGGGAGAAAGTTAAAGGCGAGTGGATCAAGTACGAGCGAATCGATGGGAGCGCTACTTTCGCTGCGAACGTGGGGTCAGAGTCTCGCGGGAAAGGCTTCAACCTATCCCACTTTTATAAAATATATGACTGGAACGCTGACGACGGATACAACAATTTCTCCAGTTGGCTCAAATAGTGTTCGATGAACGAGCCTAGGTTTATCGTTGCCTCAAAACGTCAGAGTGAAGCTATCTATTTTGGCCGATTGCAGCCCTTCAAGAAGGGCTGCTTCGGGTCGATTGCAGTCGGTCACGACATGCCGCTATCGACCCATTGCAGCCGATCGGCACCGCTAGGAATAAATTCAAAGGAGATGTTCAGTATCGAGTGACAGCAAACGTCCTTACCCAAACCGTGACGAAGGCTTGCCGCTGATCTATCGAGGGCGCCTGAAACGGCATACTCATTTCACGTCAAGATTGTCATGAGATGCGTATACACACCTTAGGCAACTCTGGATCGATAATAGCTGTCATCCGCCCCCTGACTTATGCACCGTGCTCTACTTAGCTAAGATGGCCTTTCAATTTCCCACTGAGGGCAGGCCATTCTCCTCAAAGTATTCTATGGTGCGATTTTTTATCCTTCCGACTTCAATAAAATTCCAAGTTCCTCCAATAACCCCACCTACAATCGGGAGGGTTTTAGTGATTACCCCTTTCTGAGTGACTTTTATACCAAAATACTTCAACATTATCTTTTGGAATTGCTTTAGGGTTTCTTTGGAAAGGTATTTTCTAATAGCGGCTCGGGTTGCTCCCATCCCGCCTCTGATCCCTAACTGCCTAAACGCTTGACTTCCCAAGTTGATGCCAAATATTGGAATCAATAGTTCCCAAACGGCGTCTTGTTCTTCGAAAAAGCTTTTGTCATAAATCACCGCAACTCTAGCGGCAGCTAAGACTTCAAGTTTCAACGTCGCAGCCACATCGAGCGTAGCAGCAGGAACCGCAACCCAAGGGTTTGCTGGAAGGCCAGTTGCGATGCCTGTCGCAGTAGCTTTCCATCGAGCCCTAGAGAAAGCAGCAACGGCCAGCTTCCTGTTGCTAGAGTTAGGTTTTTTGATTCTTTCAGCTTCGACCGACGCGATAATAGCTGGAGGATCTATGTCTACGATCCATTCGAGGGACTTCATCAAGGCGTTGCTTTCGTCTGCCATTACTACATTCCTTGTGGACGATTTTGAACTGTACACACCGACGCTTTAATGATAATGACGCAAACTTATGCTAACTAAGTCTCGAAACCGAATCTTCGAATTTTCAGCATCGGGGGCCCTGGCCACCGGGGCAGTTTTCTCTGCTTCGGCGAAGTAGCCTAGCTGTCGAGTCCAGATGCCTACAAGCAGAGCATTCTATGTAAGGTGCCCAAAACTCTACGGTTGAAACACTCTGCGACTTCCCCGAAGCGTTGGAGGGGCAAAGGGTATCTTGAGGCGTGAAAACAGTACACCGCTGACTCCCATTGATGCTGCCCTCAAGAAGCTCAACATCTTTCAACTGGAGGTTGTGCGTGCGCAGCGATTTGAGGTGACTGCATGTGAATGGCCGCTTCTGGCCGATAGCTGTCCTCAACCAAAGTTCGCTTTGGGTTGAGGATTCAACCGGTCGACGCAACAGATTGGCTAAATGGCCCTGCAGGCGCTTCGTATTTCAGTTTTTTGCGAGCTCATTACGGATCAAAACTGAGTCGATGAGCACGAGCATTTTCGCGGACAAAAACAAGCGAAGTGCAATCTGCCAGACCGTCTTACTTTTTAAACTCCACCCTATATATGTTCCAAATATTCCAAGGAAACCTCGCCAGCGAGGTAAGGGCCGTCATCACTGCAATCCATTGCCGGCTCGTCAAAATCAATCCATACACTGGTAATAATCCTGTCTTTTCCAGCCATAGTTCGTTGAGTGCTAGATAACTCCACTTCACCACCCAAGGCTTCCTTTACATATTCTGGAGGTAACGAAACCACTCCAACCCCGCCATTCGGCCACCACACGTGGGGCTTAACTTTTACCCTGTCACCGTCATTGAATTTCATTTATTTACTGACCCGTTCTCAAACCGCCAAGCCCCATAATGCAATCCTACAAAACTTGCAGACGCGTCTGACTTGTCCCCTCCGGGACCCAACGCCCATAGTCTCTCTCGGTTCACCAACCCGCGTTTCGAGCGCATCTCGCGCACCGAAAAATGCTGACGACACCAACCGGCAGCACATCACCCAGGTCGCTGAAATGACTCTGCGCTACGGAGGAATAGCCCAAATGCCCCCCTCGCAAGGTGGAACCATTAAGTCTCAAGCTGTCGACAAACCGCAGTTGTGAAAAAACACAACCAGAGTAGCATTGGCTCGAAGACAGGGAAGCCTATGGACATTCTCACGCCATCACGTTTTACCGATGCTGCGATTTTGTATCCGAACGACAAGGCCGGGCTCGATCGTTGCCTGCGGATTTTGAGGATGGCACGCCCAAAAGGATTCGCAGACCTGCAAAAGCTTTTCGGTACGCAAGGGATCGACTTGTTCAAACCGAGAGCCGCAGCGAACTGGGTCGTGATCGACGTAGGCGGAAACAATCTCAGGGTGATCGGCGGCGTCAACTACACCCGACAGAAGTTTTACGTCAAACACATCTACACACATGCTGACTACGACCTTGCCAACGCCTGGTATGCAAGCAACCAAGGGATAAAACGATGAGCACAGCCCGAAACGAACTTCAAACCGTGATCGCAACGCTTGGCGAACTACACGCGGTACTGGAGCGCCTGCGTGGTGAGTTTGTGCACGGCATCAAGACCCCCGCCGACTATGAGCGTGCGACCAACCTGCTCGATGAACTCACTGACGGGCGCGAGCTGAGCAAGGTCGAAGAGAAAGTTCTTGTCGAACTCGAGGATGAAATCCTGGCCTACCAGCGCCACTCCGAGCAGTTTCGCGAATCGAACGCTGCATTTGAGGCGACCTGCACCCCCGTGCAGTTGATCAAGGATCTGATGGAAACGCTCGGGCTCACGGGCTCTGACCTCCCTGAAATTGGCGATAAAACAGCGGTGTCCAAGGTACTCAGTGGAGATCGCCCCATCAGTCACAAGATGGCATACGCGCTGGCAGAGCGATTTTCGATGGAGCCTAGGGCGTTCGTATCGGCAGCCTCGGGAAAGGCGGCGCCACTCGAAACCGTTCGGACGAAGGCTAAACAGACTTCAGCTTATTACCGCACTAGCAACATCTCCCGGAACTTACTCCCAGTGAAAGGTGCCGACGCAGGTGAATCCAAACGGGTAGCGTCCAAGAGCCGCAGACACTTGGGTAAAGCTCCGACCAAGGGATAGCGCGTTTCCATCCTGCCGTTCTGAGTTCCGTACGCTAACGCCATCTCCCCTACCCCAACTGCAAAAAGAACCGACCAATCCCCGCGCCTATCCGCTCTGAAAAATCCTCATCCAGAAACAGATACCCCATGCCATCCGAGAGCACGCCTTTGTGCTCAGGCAGCGCTCTATCCAGATCGCCCCCATAAATGGATACCCTTCTGCGCCCTGCCTCCGCTGAAACAGGCGCCTGCAGCCAAGCGTCCACGCCATCCAGCTTCGAGGCCAGGTTCTCGTCATCGTCCACGTCGCGGTTCACCCCCAGCCGTACCGCCCCGCGATCTGAAATCGGCTGAGCCGCCTCATTCCGCTCGGAACCGACTCGAACATAGCCCATGACAACCGCTTGCGAGCGCCCCTGGATGGCACGCAACTTTCGATAGTGGCCGACTTCGCCCGGCAAGTACGGCACAAAAACCGAAACCCAATAACTCCTGTCGATCAGGGCCTCTGAAAACCAATGTCCAGGAAAGGCCATCAGGTGTGTCAGCGGCACTCCATCAGGCGAACAGGGCCAAGCCAGCTCTGTGGGCAGGCAGGCCCCACCACCGACATAGGCATCCTCTTTTGCAGGCGTTTCACCGGTAAATATCAACTCGTCAAACATCCGTTTCTGTCCACTCCATCACAGGTTGCCGCATTCGTTAACAGCCTCTGGCCAATACTTGGGTCAAGACTTCACGCCACGCACCGCACGTCCACAATCCACCATCAGTTCCTCCAGAAAGGGGCGCAACTGCGCCTCGCCCACCGCCAGCACCCGCTTGTACTCATCCTGCCCGTACCATTCCCAGACAGTGGTGGAAAACCCCATGTTTTCGGCTCCGAAATTTGTCCGGGCGAATATACCGATATCAACGCACTGGCGCGCATCCAGCACACTCGCCGCTTGTATCGCGCCGCAATCTCTGAAATCTTCTGCCCCCTTGCCCACGATGCCAATGCCCATGAACCCGCACCTCGCCCATCTTGTTTCCGACTACCAAGCCAGCATCCGCACGGCTGTCGAACTGATGCAACAATCCGCCATTCCCCTCCCCGCCAGCAACGCCGATTGGGTGGGAACCGATATCCCGGATCAAGGAGAACTGGCTGGCGGTATTCGCTACTTCAAGCACGGCTATGGCTGCGCCGTTCACCTGCCAACGGCAACGGTGAGCTTTGACTTTGGCGAGCAGGGCGAAATCGACGGAATAACCCTATCGAGGCTGGCCGGCTTTGCCGAGAACAGGCTCGTGGAATACAGTTTTACGGATGAGGATGAACTAAAGCAGTGCTTCGACCAAGAAGTGGCAGCAGGCTCGCTGGTGTATTCGGGCTATATCCTTTATTACGTCGCAACCGTTAGATCCCAAGCGCGCACGCTCGAAGATAGCGACAGTCCTTCCCCCCCCGAGCACCCCGGAAGCCCATCATGAAGTTCACCTCAGCCGGCCAAATCATCGACCCACGAACCGTCGGCTATCGCAGCCTGGGCTTCGGCGAGGCACTGACGATCCCGGTAACGCCCTATGAACTGCGCATCCACCACGGCGATCTGCCGCAACGCTTTCTTGACTGCGCGGACACCTTTGCCGCCGAATGCAGAACCGACGATATCGACCAGGGTTTTGTCGACATCCAGGAACTTGCAGAGCTGGGCTACCCAAGCTTCAGGACGCTGTTGAAGGACCATCCCGATCTCGCGGCGCGCCTGGTCCAGGACTATCTGTATTTCGAGTTGCTGTTTTCGCTGTTCCCGCATTCCAGCGGCCTTGAAGTCGTGATCAACAGCATCACCCGCGTCTGCTCCAAAGAAGGCGTCATCCTGCTGACGGGCGAGACCTACGCGGCCAGACACTCATGAGAAAGCCCTGGCGTCAGGACCGAGGCCTGGGATCAGGCCACTGATGGCAACCGACGATTCACTATCGAGTGTGGTCCGGGCCTTCTCCCTGGCGGCTTGATGCGCGTTCAGGGCAATGGCGTATCAGCCGCAACACAGGCAACCGCTGATCAGCGGTTGATCGGGGTCGTTTTCAAGAAATGCGACTTTGACCTCCACACCGGGTCGCAACGGCGTCACTTCACAACGCCAATTGGCAGTACCGGCCAGCCAACAACTGCTCTTGTCGTCGAACCGACCTTCGCGGTCCCAGGGAAACTTGACCTTGACCCTTTCGAAGCGCTGACCACGCGAGTTCGCCTGGTCTTCCAGGGCGATGACCAGCGCCGTCTGGTTGCCTGGCGCCAGAGGCTTCTCATGAGCCAAAGGCGGGCGATAGCAAAGGTCCAACGCCAGCGCGGTGAAACGGTTGCGATAACCCTGGCGCAGTTGAACCTGGTTGTCAGTGTGGCCATTGGCGACGCTCTCACCCGCAACCTGTGGTTGCTTGCCCTCATGAATGACCTGAGTCAGTAGCCAGAGGTCGCTGCCCTGGCCCGAGGTTTCCAGGACATGACCACTGAGCAGCCCGCTCTGCGTACCTTGCCCTTCAACCTGGCGCGACTCCCTGGCACGCAGGCTTGTCGGCGTGCCGTGACCGACCGGTAACAGGGTGGCGAGCCCATCGTGCCCGGGGGCAAAAGCCGTGGTCGGCCCGATCGGGGGGAATACTGCCTGCTGATCGCCAAAGACCAGTACGTGGCCTTGAGCGCTGTGCTGGAAGTGGAAGTGAATTCCCTCTTCCTCGCACAGACGCTGAATAAAATGCAGATCGGTTTCATCGTACTGGGTGCAGCAGTCACGCTCGGGGTAGCTCGCCCCGAGCTCAAAGCGGTAGGCATCCCCCAGAATCCCATGCTCCTCCAGGACCAGGGCGACGATAGCGGGCACCGAGAACTGCTGATAGATCCTCTTGTTGATACGGTGACGCAAGTAGGACAGGTGCGGCACCAGGGCCAGGTTGTAGTGCGTCAAGCCTTGAGCGTCCGGGCCTCGCGCAATGTGATAGATGCGCCCATGAATGCCATTGCCCCAAGTGTCGAATGCCAGAAAAGCCGGCACATCGAAGAGGCATTGCAGATCCAGATCCGGTCGCTCGCTCACAAACTCCACATTGAAGAAATAAGGCTTGCTGATCGCCTCTTCTCCGGTGAACGCGCGCACCTTTAAGTCGTGCGCAAAACCGTCGATTGTCAGGCTGAACCGGGGTGCATTGGCTGGGCTGAACATCCACTGTTCTCTTATTGCATAACCTGTTGAATGGGCACGGTCGTGCAGCGCCTTGCGCAAAAGTTCATCTTGCACAAGACGCGTACATGTCTCCGAGTGTTTGAACAATGCGCTCACACACAATAACAATGTGCATGAAACAGCAAGCGAAGAGTCAAATCAGTTCAGATACTGCTCTTCACCTTGGTCCAGACCCGAGTACGGATTCTTTCCAGTTTCAACGGCAGCGGCTCAAGTGGAACCAATGTGGCGATGGTTTGCTTGTCTGGATAAATCCAGGGGTTATCGCGCAACTTCTGCTCGACAAACTCGGTGGCATCTTTATTGCCATTAGGATAAAGCGTGTGATTCGAGGTCTTGGCAATCACTTCCGGGCGCAACATATAGTTGATGAAGGCCAGCCCTTCCTTGGGGTGAGGGGCATCTTTCAACAGCACCAGGTTTTCCGACCAGACCAGCGCACCTTCACGAGGAAGGCTGTAATTGATCCTGCGCCCGGTATTGGCACTTTCATTGGCGGCCTGCGCAGCCAGGGCGCCATTGGCCCAGCCCACAACGACACAGATGTTGCCGCCCGCCAAGTCGGTGTCGATTCTGGAGGAGTCGAAATAAAGGATATAGGGGCGAATCTTCAACAGCAGCGCTTGCGCCTTCTGGTAATCATCCGGGTTCTTGCTGTTGCTGGGCAGCCCGAGGTAATTCAAGGCAATCGAGATGATCTCGCTGGGAGAGTCGAGCATGGCCACACCACAAGACTGCAGCTTGCTGATGTTCTCTTCCTTGAAGATCAGGTCCCAACTGTTGACCGGGGCATTGTCGCCCAGGGCTGCCTTGACTTTATCGACGTCATAACCAATGCCGGTGGTGCCCCACAAGTAGGGCACGGCGTAGCGATTGCCCGGGTCATTGACCGCCAGTTGCGCCAGGATGGCGGGATCGACATGGGACAGGTTACTTAGTTGACCTGAATCAAGTGGCTGCAGGACTCCGGCCTGGATCAGGCTGGGCAGTACATTGGAGGTCGCCACCACCACGTCATACCCCGTGCGCCCGGCCATGACCTTGCTCTGCATGATATCGGCGCTGTCGAAGGCATCCATGTGGATACGGGTGCCGGTGGCCTGTTCGAACTCCTTTGGAGTCTCTGGTGCGAGCAGCCCGAACCAGTTGTAGAGGTACATGGCAGGCTCTGCGGCACCCGCCGTTGTGCTTATTCCGGCATAGAGAAACGCAGCCGAAAAAATGGTTCGCAAACGTGACTTTCTCATGCAACATCCTTGTCCAGACGACGTGCCCTCATGGCGGTCGTAAACCTGTGCCAGCGAATATACCGGGCATCAGCCAATAGTAAATACCTACGATTACTTAGCTCCGGCCGACCATTCCCTAACCCTAAAGGGGTAGAAAATGCCACTCGATCTTCATAGCCTGGCCTGGCACCGTTCGATTGGAAAACTGATTCTGCAGTTGAATCGCCCAGAGTTCTGGAGCTCACTTATCCGCACACTCAATGAATATGTGCAGATTGATAACTGGGTGGTTTTGATCTTCAGCAATCAACAAGTGCAAGTTGTCAGCCTGCCCGAGGTGGCAGATGCAGAAGAAGTGGATGCGTTCATTCACCTCTATGTAAAAGGCCTGTATTTGCTGGACCCCTTCTATATCGCCAACCGGGAAAACCCGCAGAGCGGCTTCTTTCATCTACTGGATATAGCGCCGGAGTACTTTGTTGAAACCGAGTACTACCACAAGTACTTTGCACAATATATTTGCGTAGATGAAGTGCAATACAACATCCAGCTCGATGCTGACAGAACACTGTGCATTTCCATTGGCAGCAACGCCCATTTCAGCCAGGAACACATCACCATGCTGGACATCATCAAGCCGTGGGTCACGGCACTCATGCATCAACGCATGTGCTTCGAAGTCGATGTGGAAAAAAGCCTCAGCGAACCGCCGCAATGGCCGGAGACGATCACCCAGTTTGGTACCCAGATAACCACGCGGGAAAGTGATGTGCTCAGGCTGCTGCTCAGTGGCTTTTCCAACAAGGAAATCGCAGGAAAGCTCTCCCTCTCCACAGAGACGATCAAAGTGCACCGCCGCAACATCTACGCCAAGTTGAACATCAAGTCACAGTCCGAACTCTTTGCACGCTTCTTCATGCCCAGGCAGGATGTGCTCTCTTTAAGCTAGGCCCCGGGCCTGGAATGAACTCACAGGCCTGGCACGAACAGCGAGAGCACCAGCAGGCTCACGTACGTTCGACCGAGCGTTGCTCATTCGCCTGAACACCCACATGGAGCCGGTAGCCATTCGATGGATATCCAATTTCGCGGTAACGCAATGCCTGGCAACCCCGCCGCTGGCACCTGCGATGAATACAGCCTGAGCGCCATTTCCAGCCTGGATGAGCTGATCGACGCCTACCGCAAGATCGCTGGCGACCACCCGGGTTTCCAGCCCCTTCTCTCGCTGGATGATCTGCCCCAGGCCCGCTACACCTCCGGGCATGCCCGCAACAACCTGGGGCTGGACGATGCCTCGGAGCAGGAGATCGCCCTGCTACCTGCAGAGTGCTTCGAACAGGGTGAATACCTGGGCTATCCCACCACCAAGGCCGAGTTCGCGATCTGCTTGCGCAACTTCACTGACCTGGTGGCGGGCAGCTCGTTCGAAGACGCTTGCGCCCACGGCCTGACCCTTGATGAGCCAGCCCTGCGCGAATGGGTGGACTATCAGCAAAACCCGGTATCACTGCTCGACCAGCCCCTCTCGGCACTCCTGGTGCCCGTCGAGCAGTCCTATCAGGCGCTCGCCGCTTTTCCCAACGGCTACTTCAGTTGCGACCTGGGCCCCGCGCAGAACTTTGCGGTGGCCCGCCATTTCGCCCAGGCCCATGGCTATGAGTTGATCGGGGTGGGCGCGTCTTACCTCGGTTTCCTGCGTGCAGCGCCTGCCGACCTTTGCGTCGCCAGCGCGGTGGCGAGCGATTTTTGTGCGCTCTACAACACCCCCGAGGAAAACCGGCAAGCCGTGGTTTCAACGGTTGTCGAGGCTGTTCGCGGTCGCACCCATTTGTGGCTGCGCTACGTGGAATGAGGTACGGCAACGAGCATTGCAGCCGGTATAGCAGTGCATGACCGATGCCTCCATCCCTGCGGGCGCCAAGTGAATCCCCAAAGGCATGACCGTGGAATATCTGGCAAAGGCCAAGTCGAATATCCGTGCGGTAGCGGACGGTAGCGACGTTTATCGGGCAAGCGCCGGTGACAAGAGGGTCCCGGTGGATATCTACGACGAGGGCGGTGTAAAGGTGTTCACGGCAAAGATCACCATGAATGTGAAGCTTGCCCAGTCCTCTACGCTGAACGCGGGCAGCCGCTGGCGGCGCCTCGGGTGCTGGGGCATTCGAAGCGACAGCCCCCTGGCTTTCCTGTCATGCAGGCTTGAACAGATCGTTGGCAATATTCTTCACAAAGGCATCGTACTGCTGTTGCAACCGAGCCCGATCGGGGCTGTCTGCCGGTAGATGCTCGAGGGCCTTGGTGATTTCCAGCGCCTTGTTGCGAAAGCGCATGTCCGACAAAAGCCGAATGCCTTCGACCAGGGTGTCGATTCGAGTACTGACGTCTTCGCCCATATTGAAGAAGCCCTTGAGGACCGATGCACTGGCTGCCGTCGGGGCAAATTCGGCGAGGTCCGGGCGCACCCTACCATCGAGGCTGATCACCACATAAGGATCATCGCCGTCATAGACCTTCTGGGTCTGGCGATGAACCATCCCCCGCTCGTTATCGTATTCGTACTCAAGGCGCAGCGTCTCGGAGTTGGCCAGCAGGCGAAAGTCGGCATTGACCACAAGATCGCCAGGCGAGTCGAAATTGAGCGGTACGGTGAATTCAAACTCCGGTTTGCCGTCGAACAGGCCATTGCCGAGGCTGCCCGCCAACCTGATGATTTCTCCTGCGGCCAACAGATACCCGGCATGGGGCAACAACAGCGGTATCCCACCAAGGGAGCGAAATGCAGTGCCAACCTTATCGACGAACTCCTGCGGAAAATCGTCCACCGCCAGTTCCAGCGACAGCGTCAGGCTTTCAGCGGTGAGCGAGGGGAAGTAGGCGATGATTGACGTCCCTTCGGTGAAGGCTGAAGGGGTCCTGATCGCTGTATGGGCGGTATGCCCGCGCTGAATGAAATTGAGTGCCCGAGTGGTGGCGGCGAACACCGAGTAGTCCTTCACTCCCGAGACAACGGCGACATCCTTCGATCCTCCGAAGGCGCGCCGCTTCGGATAGCTACCGGTATAGACGTGCCGGATCTTGATAGTCAGCGGCTTGCCGACGCCTACCGGTACGAACGGAGTAATCCCTCCGGCTTGAGCGAGTTCAGGCTGCGCGGGTATTACTTTTCCGTCCCCCAACTGGCGAAAATCCGCTTCTGGTACCAGTTTTTTGCCAACGATCCTGTAAACGCCCATGGTCCAGCTCCTGTCCTGTCATTGATATCTACCGGCGCCCGAGGTGGCGCGCTAGCGTTGAACATAGCGCCCCGGCCCCGCCCCTTGGGCGTCAGCATCAAGACAGAAAACCGTATCCCTCAGGTAACTCTCGACCACCGGCCAGGCAGTGCGCTGCTGCGCGAAGTGAAGAAGGGTTGCACTGACATTCACCGGGTCCTGTTCCTGTGAGAAGGTCTGTTCCTTCCAGGAGCTGCGCGTGTCCGCAACTCCGTGCAGACTGGATACCTGATGGCCATAGGCATGGAATTGAATCACCCGCCCGGCCGGACACTTCGCCGATGCATCCAGGTTTCGCTGCGTATGGGCAGCCGAGTAGGAGTCCTGAACCAGGTGCAGCAGAGAGCCCAGCGCCATGTCCTGAAAGTGATGGTCATTGGTCAATCGGTATTGCGGGCCGAACAGATACGCAACTGTCCAGCCCGACTGGTTCTTGAAGTAATCCTGAAAATGGCTGGTGCCCACCTGGTTCAGCAGGGTCTGAGAACCTATCTGTCGGGTGGCAACCGCATACGCGAACTCGGCCCAGCCCAGGATGTTCTGGCGGGTGGCGTGTGCAGTATCGCCATCGGCACTCGCCATCGAGTGCAGGAACTGCAGGTCGCCGTAATGACTGCGATATTGCATGTAGTAGTGCGGGGTGATGGTCCGGGCCTGACCTCTGAGGTTCTGGCCTCTCTTGGTGATGCGGTTGGCGTCCTTCATCCACACCGCCCAGGTCATGGGCTGGGTGAAGAGCAACTGATTCGGATCGTCGTTCCACCACACCCCACGAATCAGTGAGTCGTACTTGTTGCCCCTTGCCGTACCGGCCGGTGTCGGGCCGGCGGTGATACAGGTCAGCGGCGCGGTGGTTACACTGACAGCAAGCGCTGCACAGGCGCGTGCCCTATTGGTGATTTCCTCATGCACAGGCTCGCTGACCAACTCCGAGATAGAGCGGTAGTTGGACTGCCAGTATTTGTTTTCCAGAGGGCCTATCTGATACGCCGAGGCGATGGTGGAGGATCCAACGAGAGACATGAACAGCGCTATGCGCACACTTAGGCAACCCACACGCGAATGTCGTTTCTGCATTTGTGTTCTCCCTGAGCCATGAAACATTCCCGAATGCTCTTTTCAGGATCCCCCAGCGCCGCGCCTGCTAGGTACCTGGAAGGCTCAGCACAAGACCGCCGCCGATCCGCCACTGCAGTGTAGAAGCCAAACTGCCACCACGCAGACTGGCTATCAAATATTAATGCGCCATCATCTTTGCATAGCGACCGTATGCACCCTCCCCGCACAAAAACCACCCCACAACCCGGCAAAAACCCGGATAATGCCCGCCATTTTTTGCTTTGTGATGCCGGTGCCCCCCATGGAAATCAAGGTCAATTTTCTCGACAACCTTCGACTTGAAGCCAAGTTCGACGACTTTACGGTGGTGGCGGACCAACCTATCCGCTACAAGGGCGATGGTTCGGCGCCGGGTCCGTTCGATTATTTCCTGGCTTCTTCGGCGCTGTGCGCGGCGTACTTCGTGAAGCTGTACTGCCAGACCCGCAATATCCCCACCGACAATATCCGCCTGTCGCAGAACAACATTGTCGATCCGGAAAACCGCTACAACCAGATCTTCAAGATCCAGGTCGAGCTGCCGGCGGACATCAGCGACAAGGACCGCCAGGGCATCCTGCGTTCCATCGACCGTTGCACGGTGAAGAAGGTGGTGCAGACCGGCCCCGAATTCATCATCGAGGAAGTGGAAAACCTCGACGCCGATGCCCAGGCGCTGTTGATGCCGCAATCGGGCTCCAGCGAAGGCACCTACATTGCCGGCAAGGACCTGCCCCTGGAGCAGACCATCGCCAACATGTCCGGGATCCTCGCGGGCCTGGGGATGAAGATCGAAATCGCTTCGTGGCGCAATATCGTGCCCAACGTCTGGTCGCTGCATATCCGTGATGCGCAGTCGCCGATGTGCTTCACCAACGGCAAGGGCGCCACCAAGGAAAGCGCCCTGGCCTCGGCCCTGGGCGAGTTCATCGAGCGCCTGAACTGCAACTTCTTCTACAACGATCAGTTCTGGGGCGAAGAGATCGCCAACGCCGAGTTCGTGCATTACCCGGACGAGCGCTGGTTCCAGCCGGGGCGCAAGGATGAGCTGCCCAAGGAGATCCTCGACGAGCACTGCCTGGCCATCTACAACCCGGATGGCGAGCTGCGCGGCTCGCATCTGTACGACACCAACTCGGGCAATATCGAGCGCGGTATCTGCTGCCTGCCCTATGTGCGCCAGTCCGACGGCGAGGTGGTGTATTTCCCCTCCAACCTGATCGAGAACCTGTACCTGAGCAACGGCATGAGCGCCGGCAACACCCTGGCCGAAGCCCAGGTGCAGTGCCTGTCGGAGATCTTCGAGCGGGCGGTCAAGCGCCAGATTCTCGAAGGCGAGATGGCCCTGCCGGATGTGCCTCAGGAAGTGCTGGCCAAGTACCCGAGCATTCTGGCCGGCATCCAGGGCCTGGAAGAACAAGGCTTTCCGGTGCTGGTCAAGGATGCGTCCCAGGGCGGTGAGTTCCCGGTGATGTGCGTGACCCTGATGAACCCGCGCACCGGCGGCGTGTTCGCCTCGTTCGGCGCCCACCCAAGCTTCGAGGTGGCGCTGGAGCGCAGCCTCACCGAACTGCTCCAGGGCCGCAGTTTCGAAGGCTTGAACGACCTGCCGCAGCCGACCTTCGAAAGCCAGGCGCTGATGGAGCCGAACAACTTCGTCGAGCACTTCATCGACTCCAGCGGCGTGGTGTCGTGGCGTTTCTTCAGTGCCAAGGCGGATTTCGAATTCGTCGAGTGGGACTTCACCAGCCACAGCGGCTTCAGCGAAAGGCAACAAGCCAGCGCCGAGGAGGCCGCCACCCTGTTCGGCATCCTCGAAGGCCTGGGCAAGGAAGTCTACATGGCGGTCTATGAGCACCTGGGGGCCACCGCCTGCCGCATCCTGGTGCCGGACTATTCGGAAATCTACCCGGTGGACGACCTGATCTGGGACAACACCAACAAGGCGCTGTTCTTCCGTGAAGACATCCTCAACCTGCACAGCCTGGACGAAGACGGTTTGCGCTCGCTGGTGGAGCGCCTGGAAGAAAGCGAGCTGGACGACTACACCGACATCACCACCCTGATCGGCATCGAGTTCGACGACAACACCGCCTGGGGCCAGTTGACCATCCTCGAACTCAAGCTGCTGCTCCACGTAGCCCTGCAGCAGTTCGATCCGGCCAAGGAACTGGTGGAGATGTTCCTGCAATACAACGACAACACCGTCGAGCGCGGGCTGTTCTATCAGGCCCTCAACGCGGTGCTGGAAGTGGAGCTGGACGACGAGCTGGAGCTGGGCGACTACGAGGCCAACTTGCGGCGCATGTTCGGCAACGAACGGATGGACGCGGTGATCGGCTCGGTGCAAGGCAGCGTGCGCTTCTACGGCCTGACCCCGACCAACCTGCAGCTCGAAGGCCTGGACCGCCACCTGCGGCTGATCGACAGCTACAAGAAGCTGCACGCAGCGCGAGCCAAGTGGAGCGCAGCAAACCGCTGATCAACAGCCCCTTGTAGGAGCGAGCCTGCTCGCGAAGCACTCAAGCACGCCGCGCTCCCCCAGTGAACGCGGCGTTTTTCGTTAACGAGCATCGCGAGCAAGCTCGCTCCTACAATTAACCAGACGCCCGGATTGATCGCACCACCAGACACCGTAGGAGCGAGCTTGCTCGCGAAGCCCTCAAGCACGCCGCGTTCCGCCAGTGAGTGCGGCGTTTTCGTTAGAGACCATCGCGAGCAAGCTCGCTCCTACAATTGGCCAGCCAATATCCGGGCAAGCTGCTGGCGCAATGGGCCGTGCTCGGCCTCGACATAGGGCGGCGCGGTCTTCCAGTCGTAGAACCACACCGGCATCCGGCGCTTGCCTTCCGGCTCCGAGGCGTAGCGGGGAAAGATATGGCAATGCAACTCAGGCTCCGAGTTGCCGAGGATTTCATAGTTGATGCGCAGCGCTCCGGTGGCCTCGAGCAGCGCATCGCCGATGCGGGCCATGTCCAGCAGGTAGGTGGCCCGGGCCTGGGCATCCAGGTCGTTCAAGCTGGCCACCACCGGGTCCGGCAACAACAGGCAATAGCCCTCAAGAAACTGCACATCGCCCATCACCGCCCAGCCCGAGGCCATGCGGCAAATCACCTTGTCATTGGCACCCTGGCGGGCCAGTTCTACACGTTGCGAAATCAGCGACATTCATAATCCTTGATGAGGGGGTTCGTCGTTTCGAAGCCATAGTGCCCGAGGCTTGTATCCAGCCGTCGAAAAACCTAGGCCACGCCGGCTGGCCAGGGCTTGCTGTCGTCCCGGTCGGGCGGGCCGTACAGCTCCTGCTCCCAGTCCTCGAACGCCGGCCGTGCCTGGTAGCCCGGATCGCAATACTGGCGGATGTACTGCGCCGCCCGGTGCTCGGCGTACTTGGCATTCACCGGTACGCCCTGCTCGTCCAGCTCCAGCACATTGGCAAAAATGGCATAGGCCATCTCCAGCATGCTCGGCTCGTCCCCGAGGCAACTGCGGTAGTCGACGCCTTCCAGCAACGGATAGCCCAAGGTGCCGTTGGCGACCCAGAAACTGAAGGTTCTCAGTGCCCCGGAAAACTCCGGACTTAGCTTCTTCGGGTAAGACATGCAGATCACTTTCCTTGATAGCGGACCGGGGCGGATTCTCGGGCAGCCACACCGGCAAGGCAAGGCTTCGTGCAACTTGCATCCGTCGGTTTCCATGGGCACGGCAAACCCGTCACAATGTGCCCCCTCTCTCTACCCCTGTGCTGTGCGCCTTGTGCAACGCACTTGCCCCGCAAGGATCGCCCGATGAATTTCCTGGAAAAACTGCTCAGCGTCTTCAAAAAGCCGGCGCCACAAAAGGCCGAGCCCACCCTGCCCGCCGGCGAGCCGGCCGCCGCAGAAGAGCCCTACGCCCAGTACCAGCCAACCCAAGCAGAGCTGGCCGGCATTGCCCTGATGGAGGCCGGTGCCGCCTGCCTCGATCGCCACTGGCAAGCGGTCGGCCACTGTGAGCAAGACGTCCTGGGCTTCGCCATCAGCCCCAGTTTCATGGGCGGCTCGCACTGGCCCTCCACGCGCCAGGCCTATCGCATCGTGCGTCGCAACAACGGCATCATTCTCGCCACCGAGGGCCTGTCCGATCCGTTCGATGGGGTCACAGGTGATGATCTGGGCAATGGTTTCGAGATGGAACTGTTCGTCGAAACCCCGGACATCCCACCCCATGCCCAGGGCGCGGTGGGTGATGTCTATCCGTTCGCCGATAGCTGGGCTTTCGAACTGCTGCGCTGCGTGGCCAACACCACGGCCGATGCCGGTGGCCTCACTGCACGCCTGCAGCGCTACGGGGTGCTGTCCCTGGAACTGCCCGGCGTCAGCCAGTCCCGCGCCATGAGCGAGCAACTGCCAGCGCATTTCATCAGCGCCGACGACTGCGCCGGGGTACTGGTGGGCGGCCCGGCCCCGGACTTCCCGACACGCCTGGAAGACATGCCGCTGTCCCCCGTGACCCTGGTGCCGGTGGTGCTGATCACCGCCGCGGAGCTGGAGTACGTGCGCAGCGGCGGGGCCCAGGCCCGGGAAGACCTGGCCATGCGCTTGAGCGCCGCCGGCCATGGTCATGTCAGCCATTTGCAGCGCGCCAGCCTGATCTGAACCAAGGAGCCTAGCCGTCCATGTCAGAAGCCGATGCCTACTTTCCTTTCTACCTGTTCGCTGCCCGGTTCCCGGACCAGGCAGAGGCCGAACGGTTTGCCTTCGAACAGTGGGAGCCCGAACCCGCGGCTGATGTCAGCGACGCCGAGTTCAGCGCCTGGGAAGCACGCAACCCCAGCTGGGGCCTCAAACAGGAGCTGGGTTACTACATGGACTCCGATTTCGTCGAGCTGATCGGCAGTGAAGACGGCCCGCAATACCTGGAATCGCTGATCCGCAGCGACGCCGAAAAAAAGCAGCTGCGCACGCGCATCGACTCCGGCTACAGCCATTTCATCATCGTTGGCTGCGAGTCGATTTACGGTGACCACAAATCGATCTCCGGCGGCGCCAATCAACGCCAGCCCGCAAGCACGGCAACCCTGGACTACCTTGGCGAGTTCAACGTGGAGCCCGCAGGCCCTGGCGCAGCTGGCCTGAAGCAATAATCCACCAAGCCGATTCCTCTGCCCCGCACTAGATGCTAAAAAGGCCCCCAGCGTTCCCATGCCATCCTTGTCGTGCCAGCCGTACCACGAGAATCACCATGCACAGCCAATACCCGAAAACCCGCGCCCCGTTGCGCCCTCTGCACCTCATCACCCACCAGCCAACGGCGGTAGCAGCATGATCGAAGTCACCGAAGTCTCCATTGCCCACCTGCGCGCCGCCCTGGAATCCGGGCAGACCACCTCGGTGGAACTGGTCCAGGCCTATCTGGCGCGGATCGAGGCCTATGACGGCCCGACCACCGCCACCGCCCTCAACGCCGTGGTGGTGCGCAACCCCGAGGCGCTGAACGAGGCGCGGGCCGCCGATGAGCGCCGCGCCAAGGGCCAGACCCTGGGCCCGCTGGACGGCATTCCCTACACCGCCAAGGACAGCTACCTGGTCAAGGGCCTGACGGCTGCTTCCGGCAGCCCGGCCTTCGCCGAGCTGGTGGCCTACCGCGACGCCTTCACCATCGAGCGCCTGCGGGCTGCCGGGGCCATCTGCCTGGGCAAGACCAACATGCCACCCATGGCCAACGGCGGTATGCAGCGTGGCGTGTATGGCCGCGCCGAAAGCCCCTATAACGCCGCTTACCTGACCGCGCCCTTCGCCTCGGGCTCGTCCAATGGCGCCGGCACCGCCACCGCCGCCAGCTTCGCCGCCTTCGGCCTGGCCGAGGAAACCTGGTCCAGCGGCCGTGGCCCGGCCTCCAACAACGGGCTGTGCGCCTACACCCCGTCGCGCGGGGTGATCTCGGTGCGCGGCAACTGGCCGCTGACCCCGACCATGGACGTGGTGGTGCCTTTTGCCCGGACCATGGCCGACCTCCTGGAAGTGCTGGACGTGATGGTGGCCGAAGACCCGGACACCCGCGGCGACCTGTGGCGCCTGCAGCCCTGGGTGCCGATCCCCAGCGTCGCTTCGGTGCGCCCGGCCTCCTACCCGCAACTGGCGGACGGCGCCGCGGCGCTCAAGGGCAAGCGCCTTGGCGTGCCGCGCATGTACATCAATGCCGACCCTGAGGCCGGCACCAGCGAGAAACCGGGCATCGGCGGCCCCACCGGCCAGCGCATCCATACCCGGCCCTCGGTGATCAGCCTCTGGGAACAGGCGCGCCAGGCCCTGGAGGCCGCCGGCGCGCAAGTGCTGGAAGTGGACTTCCCCCTGGTGTCCAACTGCGAGGGCGACCGCCCCGGCGCGCCGACCGTGTACAACCGCGGCCTGGTCAGCAAGGAGTTCCTCCACGACGAGCTGTGGGAGCTCTCGGGCTGGGCCTTCGACGACTTCCTGCGGACCAACGACGACCCCAAGCTCAACCGCCTGGCGGATGTCGACGGGCCGCAGATCTTCCCCCACGACCCCGGCACCCTGCCCAACCGCGAAGACGACCTGGCCGCCGGCATGGACGAATACGTGAACATGGCCAAGCGCGGGCTCAAGACCTGGGACCAGATCAGCACCCTGGCCGACGGCCTGCGCGGCCTGGAACAGACCCGGCGCATCGACCTGGAAGACTGGATGGACCGCCTGGGGCTGGACGCCGTGCTGTTCCCCACCGTGGCCGACGTTGGCCCGGCCGATGCCGATATCAATCCCGAGTCGGCAGACATCGCCTGGAGCAATGGCGTGTGGGTGGCCAACGGCAACCTCGCCATCCGCCACCTGGGGGTGCCCACCGTTACCGTGCCCATGGGGGTGATGGCGGACATCGGCATGCCGGTGGGGCTGACCTTCGCCGGGCGCGCCTATGACGACTCGAGCCTGCTGCGCCTGGCTTCGGCCTTCGAGGCCACCGGCAGCAAGCGCCTGATTCCACCGCGCACGCCGGCCTTGCACAGCGGCCAGTGACAAACCGGGACCGGGGCCGCAACGGCCCCGATTCACGCCGCGGGTAATCCACTTGCCATTTGACTTGCCTGCACCAGGCGCAGACAACCACCTGACTCTCAACGGCCACCTGGAGCCTATGGAACAGCTCTTCCAGCGCTGCATCGGCCAGCCGATTCAAGCCTGATCCGGGCGTTTCAAACGCCCCTCATGCAGGCTCCGGCCCAGGGTCTGCAAACCCTGGACTTAACCTCACTCCCTCACTGCTCATCCTCAGGTCGCAATGGCGAGTGCTGCCAATCGAAGTGGGTGAGCAACTGCCGGCACAGGTCGTCCAGCTGCGGGTGGTAGTGGTGGGTATGGGGCACGGGCAACTGCGGCTCGCCATGGCCGAAGCCCAGTGCGCGCAGGGCCGTGGCGTAGTCTTCCAGCGGCCCGTAGCCATAGATCAGGTTGTGCCGGTCCCAGACCACGGTGGCCTGTTGCTCGGGCGAGTGGACCCACAGGTCGAAACGGCTGTCGCCACAGAGCAGTGGCTTGAAGTCGTAGATGAAATCCTGAACGTCCTCACGCGACAGCTGCGGGCTCCAGTAGCGTCCGGCTTGCGATTCGTCCCGGGGCGTGTGCAGCACGAACAGCAGCACCAGCGGTTCGGCCAGGCAGCCCAGCAGGCTGAGCAGGACCTGCGGGTCCGAGCCTGGAACGCCCGCCACCACGCGCTGCCCCTCGCCAATGGGGGCCACCACGAATACCGGCGGATAACTGTGCTCGACCCACTGGTTGTCTATCATGTGCCCAAGTCTGTACATAGCCAGCCTGATCCTCCTGATCAATTCCTAGGTTTAGCCAAAACGGCCGCGCATTATGCCGTACCCTGCAGGGCCGCTCACGGCCTGATTGACCCAACAGCGCGCGGCAACACAGCCCATCAAGGACATCCCCTCCGTGCTTCATGCCCTGATCCACAACGGCCAACCGCTGGCCCCACAGCAACCCCAGCCACTGGTGCCCTGGTGGAGCTTCACCAAGACCGTGCTTAGCGCAGCGGCCCTGACCCTGGTGCGCGACGGCCTGCTGGGGCTGGATGAGCCGCTGCCCCAGGGCCCCTTCACCCTGCGCCAGTTGCTGCGGCATCAGGCCGGGCTGGCGGACTACAGCGAGCTGAGCGACTACCACGACGCGGTTTTGCGCAACGAGGATGCATGGCCCGGTGCACAGATGCTGCAGCGCCTGGACGCCAGCCGCCTGCGCTACGCCCCCGGCAGCCAGTGGCGCTACTCCAATGTGGGCTACCTGTTCGTGGCGCAGCTGATCCAGCAGGCGACGGACCTGCCCCTGCACCTTGCCCTGCAACAACGGGTACTGGCGCCCCTGGGCCTGTCCCGCACGCGCCTCGCCGTGACCCGCGAAGACCTGCGGGATGTGGACCTGGGCCAGTTGGGCGACTACCACCCCGGCTGGGTCTACCACGGCCTGCTGGTGGGGCCCTTGGCGGAGGCGGTGCTGCTGCTGGATCGGCTGTTGAGCGGCGCGCTATTGCCCCCGGCACTGCTGGCAGGCATGCAGCAGGCCCAGGTTCTGGGCGGGCCGATGGCCGGCCGGCCCTGGGTCGCTCCCGGCTATGCCATGGGCCTGATGGTGGGCAGTGTCGAGTCTGGCCTGACGCTCTACGGCCACACCGGCAGCGGCCCCGGCAGCACGCTGGCGGTCTATCGCGCCAACGTCGCCGGCACCAGCGCCTGCTGCGCGGTCTTCAGTCCGGGGAGCGACCAGGGCCAGGTCGAAACCCGGGCCCTGGCGCATCTGCGCCACGCACTGGCGAACTAGCCACAGGGCACGGCCACAGTCACAGGACAGCTCGCATGCTGGCATGACTGACCGGGCGCCACGGGCCCTGCCGTTTCGCACAGCGGCTGACGTACAATCCCCAGCCTTCAGGGACAGCCATCACCAGGACGACAATGACCACACACTGCATTACCCTCGCCAACGGCTGGACTGCCGAATATACCGAACAGGGCGAGTTCCGCATGGGCGCCGTCGGCTGGAACCTGCAGTTGCGCGGCCCCGAGCAACAGGCCATCCGCTACTTCGAAAGCCAGATCGTGCTGGTCAACGATGAGGATGGGGTACAGGCACGAAAAGCCATCAGCCTCTCCGAGGATGGAGTCTACGGCTACCTGGGCAGCGACATGAGCCATGGCTGGGTGATCGACTTCTCCCGCTGCATGATCGCGCCCCATCGGGTGACGATTTCCCACTACCACTACGCCTATGACGAATACATCTCGCTGCTGGAACAGCCGGCGTACAAGCGGGTGCGGGAGTACATCAGTGTCACCGGTCGGACTTACTACCTGACCTTCCCCCTGACCCGGGACGAGGATTTCCCCAAGGTCTGGGAGGAGTACCTGGTGATACGCCGGCGGCAGCTGGACGAGCTGTATTTTCGCAACTGAGCCTGGGCCGGGCGGCACAGTGATGCGCATGGGCCATTAGCACACTCGGGCTAATAGTGCCGGGGGCAGCACGGGCCTATAGTCCGCAGCAGCCCCCCTTCAGGACGGCGCCTACAAGAACGTGCGGATTCATAACAAGGAGTTTTCCCATGTCGCTCAAGAAAATCGTCTATGCCTCGGCCATCGCCCTGGCCCTCACCGCCTCCAACGCCCACGCCTTTGCCAGCGACTGCGGCGACTCGCTGTGGAAGTTCAGCGCCATCGAAGCGCTGACCTGCGTGTTCTCGGGCCAGTGGTAAATCACTGCCGCCCGGGCTGACACCGCCCGGCATGAACCAGGTGCCCGCTGCTGCGGGCACTTTCATTGGCGGGTGTCGGCTCGCTCGCGGCCCTGCTTTCAGCGCAGGCTCCAGGACACCCCCAGGTACACCCCCAGCCCCTCCCCCGGCGTTGAACGCGCCGCGTCCAGCCCCTTGTCGTCATAGCCCGGGGTCACGGTGGCGGCGTAGCGCTTGTCGGTCAGGTTGCGCACATCGACCCAGGTCTGCCAGTCGTTCTTCGGCGCGTTGTAGCCCAGGGTGGCGCCGAACAGCGCATAGGGATCGGCGTAGTAGCTGTTGGCGTAATCCACCGCCACCTTGGACACCAGCTGGGTATTGACCGCGGCGAAGAAGCCCAGGGGCCAGTCGTAGCGCAGCTCGCCCTGGTAGTAGTGCATGGGCAGGCCCGGCAGGCGGTTGTCGGCGAAACGCTGATCGTCGCGGTAGTGGAAATCACTGAAGGTATAGGCCTGGCGCAGGCTCAGGCGGCCGACGCCCGGGCGCGACCACAGCTCGCTCTGCAGGCTGGCTTCCACGCCCTGGTGCACGGTGGGGCTGGCGTTGAGTTCGTAAGGCGTGGTGGCGTTGGCATCCGGCAGCACCGAAAGCAGTTCGTGGCGCACCTGGGCGTAGTACCAGGCCAGGCTCCACTGGCCCAGGCTGCTGTCGCCGCGCCCGCCCAGTTCCAGGGTGGTAGCGGTCTGATTGCGCAGCTTGACCGGGTCGCGCTGGGCGCCGGTGGCGACGCCGCTGCCGGCCGGAAAACGCTGATTGGCGCTGTAGACCAGCGACCAGGGGTGTGGCGCTTCCACCGAGCGGCTGAGGTTGGCGAACAGTTGCAGGTCCGGCG
>Ga0157371_10001047_pt1 | contig 30349 bp, 25 predicted proteins | sample C45metaG_FD_113462 | JGI IMG/M metagenome (GOLD analysis project Ga0157371, IMG submission 113462) | Corn rhizosphere microbial communities from Kellogg Biological Station, Michigan, USA - C4-5 metaG | ecosystem: Host-associated > Plants > Roots > Rhizosphere > Soil | place: USA: Michigan... | reverse complement strand
CATCTGCAGCAGCGCGGGCACCGCGTCACGCTGGTCGACCCGCGGCCGCCCGGCGAATACTGCTCCCGCGGCAATGCGGGCTGCTTCAGCCGCGCCTCCTGCGTGCCGCTCGGCGTGCCCGGCCTGTGGAAGCAGGTGCCGGGATGGCTGCTCGACCCGGCGGGTCCGCTGCACATTCCGCTGCGCTACGGCGTGCGGATCGCGCCGTGGCTGTGGCGATTTCAGCGCGCGAGTTCGATGCGCAATGTGAACCATGCAGCCGACGCCCTGCACGCGCTGCTCAACGTGACGCTTGACCAATGGCGGCCGCTCGCCGCGCGCGCGGGCGTGCCGGAGCTGATCGTCCAGGACGGCTACGCGTTCGCATACGAAAGCGCGGCGGCGTTCGAAGGCGACGCGCTCGGCCGCGACATCCGCCGCACGCACGGCGTCGCGATCGAGGTGCTGACCGGACCGGACATCGTCGCGTTCGATGCAGCGCTGTCGCCGCATCTTTCCCACCTCGTGCTGCTGCCCGAGCAGGGCCATTGCCCGAATCCGCTGCGCCTGTCCCGCGCGCTCGCCGCGCGGTTGCGCGAAGAGGGCGCACGATTCGTGACGGGCACGGTGAACGGATTCGAGACCGTCGGTGGCCGCGTGACGCGCGTGCGGACGGACACCGAGCCGATCGACGCCGACGCCGTGATCGTCGCCGCGGGGGCGCACTCCAAACCGCTGGCTGCGCAGCTCGGCAACAGCGTGCCGTTGGAAACGGAGCGCGGCTATCACGCGATGCTCGCGTCAGCGGGTGTCGCGCCGCGCATTCCCGTCGCTTCCGGCGAAGGCAAGTACTTCGTGACGCCGATGGAGGAGGGGCTGCGCATTGCGGGCACCGTCGAGCTCGCGGGTCTCGATGCGCCGCCGGATTACCGTCGCGCGGATGCGCTGCTCGACAAGGCGAAGCGTCTGCTGCCCGGACTTACGGCATCGAACGTCGAACGCTGGATGGGGCACCGGCCGTCGCTGCCCGATTCGCTGCCGGTGATCGGCCGCTCGCAGCGGGCCGCCAATGCGTTCCTCGCATTCGGCCACGGCCACGTCGGACTGACGGCGGCCGCGCCGACCGGCGCAATCGTCGCCGACCTCGTGGAAGGCCGGACGCCGTTCATGGACGTCAGTCCTTTTTCCGCCGCGCGCTTTTCCTGACCGGGCCCACGCTCGCGCGGATGACGAGCTGGACCGGCACCTCCTCTGAGCGCGGCACGCGCTTGCCCGCAAGGCGCGCGAGCAGCCGCTCGGCCGCGCGGCGACCGATGTCCGTCGTCGGAATGTGCAGCGTCGTGAGCGGCGGCGCGACCTCGGCCGCGAGCTCGATGTCGTCGAAGCCGGCGACCGAAACGCGAGCGGGCACACCGATACCGCGGGCGGCGCATTCCAGCAGCGCGCCGAACGCGAGCAGGTCGTTGCCGCAGACGAGGGCCGTGATGGCGTCGTCGCGGTCGAGCAGTGCACCGACGGCCGAGCGCCCGCTCGCGATGGAAAACGGCGTCTCGACGTAGCGATGCGCCGGCAGCCGCAGCCGATGCGCGGCGAGGGCCTCGCGCACGCCCGCGACCCGCTCGCGCGCGCGATCGTTGTGCGCGGTGTGTCCGGACACGACGGCGAACTCGCGGTGCCCGAGCGAAAGCAAGTGCTGCGTGATCCGAAGCGAAGCGAGCCGGTTCGAGAAGCCGACGCAATGATGGTGGCCGTCGGGGTCGAGCGCCCACGTGAGCTCGAACGGCACGCCCGAGCGCGCGAGAAACTGGTAGAGCTCGGGCGCGTGGTCGGTACCCACCAGCACGAGGCCGTCGACGCCGCGCTCGACGAGCGCGCGCGTCACCGCGAACTCCGTCCCGGCGTCGTAGTCGTGGCTCGCGAGCAGCAGCGTATAGCCAGCCTCGCCGAGCGCGCGCTGGAGCGCCTGCGTGGAATGCGCGAAGATCGGATTGTCGAGCGTCGGCACCACCGCGCCGATCGTGCGCGATCGGCGCGAGGCGAGCGCGCGCGCCGCGCCGTGCGCGACATACCCGAGCATCCGCACGGCGTCGTCGACGCGCGTGCGCGTTTCGGGGTGCACGAGGCGCGGATCGGCGAGCGCGCGCGACGCCGTCGACAGCGAAACGCCGGCGACACGGGCAACATCGGTGAGCCGCGCGCTCGTCCTGCGATTCATCGAATCACGACACGCATCGAGCTTCCCATTCCGTATCCGAACCCTGCAATAGGATGCTGAAAGCGCTTGCGAGAAGCAATGCTGCGGCGCACATTGACGAGCAGAGTCACCAACCGCTACGCTCGCTGAAAGCGCTTTCATCACCGGCTTTCGTCACCACACCGTTCAGCACGCCTTCCGATGACCATCGAACACCTGAAGCGCGCGAGCCGCACGCCGGAGACGCAATCGGATGCCGCCCGCGAAGTGGCGGCCGCGATGCTCGCGGACATCGAGGCGCGCGGCGAGGCGGCGGTCCGCGAGTACGCGGAAAAGCTCGATCGGTGGACCGGCGAAATCGTCGTGACGCCCGCGGAGATCGAGCGGCGCACGCGCGACATTCCGGCCTCGATCAAGCGCGACGTCGATTTCGCGACGGAGCGCGTGCGCCGGTTCGCCGTTGCCCAGCGCGATTCGATCCGGGAGTTCGCGACCGAGATCGCGCCGGGCCTCGTCGCCGGGCAGCGGCTCGTTCCGGTCAACGTCGCCGGCTGCTACGTCCCGACCGGCCGTTACGCGCACATCGCGTCGGCCTACATGAGCATCGCTACGGCGAAGGCGGCGGGCGTGTCGACGGTCGTCGCCTGTTCCACTCCGTATCATGGCGAAGGTGTCCATCCGCAGGTGCTGTACGCCATGCACGTCGCCGGCGCGGACGTCGTGATGACGCTCGGAGGCGTGCAGGCCATCGCCGCGCTCGCGTTCGGGCTGTTCACCGGCAAGCGGGCGGACATCGTCGTGGGGCCGGGCAACAGATATGTCGCCGAGGCGAAGCGCCTGCTGTTCGGCAAGGTCGGCATCGACGTCTTCGCAGGACCGTCCGAGGTCGCGATCATCGCCGACGACAGCGCCGACCCTGCGATCGTGGCGTCCGATCTCGTCGGGCAAGCCGAACACGGTCACGAGTCGCCGGCGTGGCTGTTCACGACGTCGCGCGAGCTCGCGCACGACGTGCTGCGACGCATCCCGGCGCTCATCGAGGCGCTGCCGCCGACCGCGCGCGACGCCGCCGGGTCGGCGTGGCGCGACTATGGCGAAGTCATTTGCTGCGACACGCGCGAGGAGGCCGCAGCGGCGTCGGACGATCACGCGCCCGAGCATCTCGAAGTGCATGCGCCCGATCCGGACTGGTGGCTCGCGCGGCTCACGTGCTACGGATCGCTGTTCCTCGGCGAGGAGACCACCGTCGCGTTCGGCGACAAGACGTCGGGGCCGAACCACATCCTGCCGACGATGGGCGCGGCACGCTACTCGGCCGGGCTTTCGGTGCACAAGTTCATGAAGCCGCTCACCTGGCAGAAGATGACGCGCGAAGCGACGAAGAGCATCGCACAGGTGACCGCGCGGATCTCGCGCCTCGAAGGCATGGAGGCGCACGCTCGCACCGCCGACGACCGGCTCGAAAAATATTTTCCCGGCGAGCGCTTCGACAAAGGCGCGCCGGTGCAGACGTGAACGTCGCCGAGCTGTTTTCGCTCGCCGACCGCGTTGCGCTCGTAACGGGCGCCAACTCCGGCATCGGCAGGACGATCGCGGAAGCCTACGCGGCGGCCGGCGCACGTGTCGTGCTCGTCGCGCGGCGGGCGCATGAACTGGAAGCGGCGCGCGAGAGCATTGCCGCAGCGGGCGGGCAAGCCGAGGCGCTGCCGTGCGACCTTGCCGATCGCGCCGCGCTCGACCGCTGCGCGGAGGCGGCGCCGTCGTTCTTCGGCGCACCCGACATCCTCGTCAACTGCGCCGGCGTCAACATCCGCAAGCCGATGCTCGAGCTGACGGCCGACGACTGGGACCGGCTCATGCGGGTCAACCTCGATGCGCCGTTCTTTCTCTCGCAGCGACTCGCGCCGGCGATGATCGCGCGCGGATGGGGGCGGATCGTCAACATCGCATCGCTGCAATCGGTGCGCGCGTTCGCCAACAGCGGCGCCTACGGCGCATCGAAGGGCGGCATCATGCAATTGACGCGCGCGCAAGCGGAGGCGTGGTCTGCGAAGGGTGTCAACGTCAATGCCATCGCGCCGGGGTTCTTTGCGACGCCGCTCACGCAGGCGGTCGCGTCCGATCCCGTGAAGTGGCAGGCGAACGCCGCGCGCACGTTCATCGGCCGCAACGGCGAGCTGCCCGACCTCGCCGGCACGGCGATCTTCCTCGCGAGCCGTGCGTCCGACTACGTTACGGGTCAGACGATTTTCGTCGACGGCGGCTTCTCGGCGGGCTGATCCGCTTCCGACACCACTTCCTGTCACCTGTTTCCTATAACCTGTGCCCCAAAAGTGAAAGCGCTCGTCTACACCGCCCCCAACGAAGTCAGCTACCGCGACGAGCCGGCGCCCTCGCGCGGTACTGCAGAGGTTCTGCTGCGCATCGACGCGGTGGGCATCTGCGGGTCGGACATGCACGCGTACCACGGCCACGATCCCCGCCGAACGCCGCCGCTGATCCTCGGTCACGAGCTGTCCGCGCGCGTCGTCGAAGGGCCGGGCGAGGGACGCCGTGTCACCGTGAACCCGCTGATCACGTGCGGGCGCTGCGAATACTGCGCGCAGGGCCGCGACAACCTGTGCGCGCATCGCACGATGATCGGAATGACGCGCGCCGGCGGGTTCGCCGAGCTGATGACGACGGCCGCCTCCAGCGTCATCGACATTCCTCAGGACCTGAGCGTGCGCGCGACGGCGCTGACCGAGCCGGCCGCCACGGCCCTGCACGCGATTGCGATCGCGACGCGCGCGCTCGCGCGCCCGCTGCCCGAATGCAGCGTGCTGATCCTCGGCGGCGGCGCGATCGGCACGCTCGCGACGCTGCTGCTGCAATCGTACGGCGTGCGGCGGATCAGTGTCGGGGAGACGAATGCGCTGCGGCGCGCATCGCTCGCAACGGCCACGCAGGCGCATGTCTTCGATCCGGCAATCGAGCAGCAGTTCGGCGCCGATCTCGCCATCGACGCAGTCGGCGCGAAGGCGACTCGCAACGCTGCGCTGGCTGGGGTCAGGGCCGGCGGCGTCGTGATGCACGTGGGCTTACTGGACTGGGCGAGCGAGATCGACATGCGCAAGCTGACGCTCGCCGAGATCACGCTGATCGGCACGTACACGTACACGACGACGGATCTGCGCGCCGCCGTCGCTGCCCTCGCTGCCGGAGCGTTCGGGGATCTCGCGTGGGTCGAGGAGCGGCCGCTCGCCGAGGGCGCCGCCGCGTTTCGCGACCTGCACGAGGGCCGCAGCGCGGCGGCGAAGATCATCCTGCGCCCATAGTGGCCTGTAGCGCCCGATGAGCGACATCGTGTTCGCCGACGTGAGCCGGGTGTTCCAGCGCGACGGCAAGGATTTCCTGACGCTCGACCGGATCGCATTCGACGTTCGCGACCGCGAGTTCGTCGCGATCGTCGGGCCGTCGGGCTGTGGCAAGACGACGTGCCTGCGCATGGCGGCAGGCCTCGAGTTCCCGACGTCGGGCCGCGTCAGCGTCGGCGGCAAGCCGGTGAGCGAGCCCGGGCCCGATCGCGCGGTCGTGTTCCAGCAGTTCGCGCTCTTTCCGTGGAAAACCGTCCACGAGAACATCGACTTCGGCCTGCGCAGCAAGGGCCTCGCCGACGCGGCGCGACGCGAGCGCATCGCGAAACAGGTCGAGCTGATGGGACTCCAGGGATACGAATCAGCCTACCCGCACCAGCTTTCGGGCGGCATGCAGCAACGCGTCGCCATCGCCCGCAGCTACGTGCTCGACCCCGACGTGCTGCTGATGGACGAGCCGTTCGGCGCGCTGGACGCGCAAACGCGCATCGTCATGCAGGAAGAACTGATCCAGCTGTCGCGGGTGAATCCGCGCACGGTGCTGTTCATCACGCATGCCGTCGACGAGGCCGTCTATCTCGCCGATCGCGTCGTCGTGATGACGCGCCGCCCCGGGCGGATCCGCGAGATCGTCGATGTCGCACCGGTGCGCAAGGCCGAAGGCTGGGATCGCTTCGACCGCACCGAGGAAGTGATGGACCAGGAGTCGTTCGTGCACCTGCGCACGCACATCTGGCGAATGCTGCGCAGCGAGCAGCAAACCGATGAAGCAGCCACGCTCTCAACCACCGGAGGGATCACGTCATGAGAAGGCAGATTGCCGCGCTGGCGGCGGGCATCACGCTCGGCTTCGCAACGACCGCCGCGTCCGCCCAGCAAATCACGGAGATCAAGATCAGCTACCAGCCGGCGCTGTACTGGGCGCTGCCGTTCTACGTCGCGGAGCAGAAGGGCTGGTACGCCGAACTCGGACTGAAGCCGGTGTTCAGCACGTTCCCCGCGGGCGTGCCGCAGATCGCTGCGTCGGCCTCCAAGTCGTGGGACGTCGGCGGGGCAGGGTCGGTGCCGGCGACACTCGGCGCCGTCCGCTACAACCTGCTGACGATTGGCATCACCAACGACGAGTCGTACGGCAACGCGCTGCTCGCCACGGCGAAGACCGCGGACGGCTTCATGAAGAACCCGTCGTCGATCAAGGGTCAGACGATCGTGCTCACCGCAAACTCCACCGGCGATTACGCGGTGCAGTCGTGCCTCGCCAAGTGGGGTCTCAAGAAGTCGGACGTCACGGTCAAGAGCATGGGCCAGGCCGAGATCATTTCGGCGATGTCGAGCGGCAACGCCGATCTCGGAGGCCTGTGGGCGCCGAACACGTACACGATGGAAGAGAAGGCGGGCGCCAAGCAGATCTGTTCCGGACAGGATGCGGGCGCCGCGGTGCCCGGTGCGCTGATGGCGCGCGCCGACTATGCGAGGGAAAACCCGCAGAACGTCGCGAAATTCCTTGCCGTGTATCTACGCGCATGGATGTGGCTCAACGCGCACCAGGCGGAAGGCATCGCGATGATGAAGAAGTTCTACGAGCAGGGCGGCGTGACGATCAGCGAAGCGTCGATGAAGAAGGAGTTTTCGACCCGGCCGACGTTCGACCTCGCGGCACAGTTGAAGATCATGCGGCGCCCGCCGGGCGGAGCGTCGGAAGTCGACGGCTGGTTCACGAAGATCGGCGCGTTCATGCAGGCGAACGGCACGTTTCCCGAGGCGCCGGCCGCGAGCAAGTTCATCACCGACGAGTACATGAAGATGGTCGACGCGGATCCGAAGCTCAAGGCGTTCGCGAGCCGCAGCGATTGATCGCGCGGTCCCGCAGCGCAGCGCTTCGCAACGCTCGATGACGCCATCGCAGGCGCGCCGGCCCACCGCATGGGTCGGCGTGCTGACTTTCCTCGTGCTCGCCGCGACGTGGTATGCGCTCACCACGCTGACGCATACGATCAGTCCCGGCCGCTTCCCGGCGCCGGGCGAGACGTGGGACGCGCTGCGGCAGATCGCGATCACCGGCTACGCCGACGCGCGCCTGCACGAGCACATCCTGCACAGCGTCAAGCTCGTGCTGCTGGGCTTCGCCGCGGCGACGCTCGTCGGCGTTCCGCTCGGACTCGCGATGGGCGCGAGCCGCGCGTTCGAGGCGTTCATCAATCCGAGCTTCCTGCTGATCCGGCCGATCCCGCCGCTCGCCTGGATTCCGCTCGCGATCGTCTGGCTCGGCCTCGGCGACGCCGCGAAGGTGCTGATCATCTGGTTCGCGGCGTTCGTTCCGGCGGTGATCAACAGCTACAGCGGCGTGCGCGCCATCGAGCCGCACCTCCTCGAGGCGGCGCGCACGCTGGGCGTGCCGCGCACGATGTTCGTGCGCGAGGTGTTGATTCCCGGTGCGCTGCCGATGATCTTCACCGGCCTGCGGCTTTCATTGCAGGCGTGCTGGACGACGCTCGTGGCGGGCGAACTGATCGGCGCCATCGCCGGGCTCGGCCACGTGCTCTACCAGGCGTCGCTCGACATCTTCCCCGCGATGATCGTCGTCGGCATGGCCGCAGTCGCCGTGACCGGCGCGGCGATGACGGCGCTGCTCGGCGCGGTCGAGCGACGCGCGATGCCGTGGCGCGCGCGATGAGGACACTGAAGTGAGCGCAGCCGCAGTCTCCAACGGCCTGCCGTTTCGCCGCTGGCTGACGCTGTCGGTCGCAGGCTTCGTCGCGTTCTTCGCGATCTGGTGGCTGATCGCGGCCAGCGGACTCGTGCAGCGGCAGTTCCTGCCGACGCCGCCTGAGGTGATCGAGAAATTCGTCGCATTGACGCAATCGCCGTTCGTCGGCTACACGCTGCAGCAGCACCTCGCGTCGAGCTTCGGCCGCTTCGCCTCGGGATTCGGGCTTGCCGTGCTGATCGGCGTGCCGCTGGGCCTGCTGATGGGCTGGTTCCGCTGGCTCGATGCGATCGTCACGCCGCTGTTCGACGCGCTGCGGTTCGTCGCGCCGATCGCGTGGGTGCCGTTCGCCGCCCTGTGGTTCGGCACCGGGATCGGCGGACCGATGCTGATCATCTTCAGCGGCGCGTTCCCGCCGTGCGTGATCAACGCCTATCGCGGCGCGAAGTTCGTCGAGCCGCGCTTCATCGAAGCCGCGCAAACGCTTGGCGCGAGCCACTTTCGCATGATCACCGAAGTGCTGCTGCCGGCGTCGATCCCGTCGATCGTCGCCGGCCTGCGGATCAGCGCCGGTCTCGGCTGGCAGTCGCTCGTCGGCGCGGAGCTGATCGTCGCGTCGAGCGGCATCGGCTACCTGCTGGTCAAGGGACAGGCGAACATCAGCACGTCGATTGTGATGAGCGGCATGATCGCGATCGGCATCGTCGGCTTTGCGATCGATGCGCTGCTGCGCGTGCTCGAGCGCCGCATCAACGCGCGGCGCGGCATCGCCGGCTGACCGAGCCGGATCCGCCGCGCCGGACAGCAGCTACAGGTTGCGGTGCTGCGAAATCACGCCGCCCAGGCGTGGCGCAGACGATCGGCCAGCGAGCGCGACGTCGCGCGCAACTGCTTCGGTCGCATGACATCGCGCAGCGCGTGAGGCCGGATCCGATCGCGGAGCGCGTGCGAGCGGATGGCATCGCGCAGCGCGCGCGTCGGCATAGCCTCGCGCAACGCCTTGGGTGCGGTGAGCGCCGGGCGGGTCGGCGGCCGCGTGAAGGCGCGCCCCACGAGAAATGCGCCCAGCACGACCAGGCCGGAAACGGCGAGCGTCGCGCCGGGGAACGTACGCACCGTGCCGATCGCAATTTCGCCCGCGTGCGGCGATGCGAGCTCGAACCGGCGGCGCATCATTTCCGCCCCGAGCTCCGCGAGACGTCTTTCGCCGAGGACGCGTTCCGCGTCGGGCAGCAGCATCGTTTCCTCGTCCGCCACGTGACGCATGACGTCGCGCATCAGCTCCAGGAGCGTCGTGTCGAACGCCTGGTCCTGCGGGCGCGTCTGCCGCAGCTGCGCGATCAGGCGCCGCATTTCGTTGTGCTCGGGAATGCTCTTGTCGACGAGATCGGGTGCGAAGCTGCGCATGGCCGGGTAGAAGATTTCCTCCTCGAGACGGGCGTGGATCTCGAGTGCGAGGCAAAGCGTGTCGGCAACCGCCTGCTTCTTCTCCGGCCTGGCGTCGATGCGATAGCGGTGGAACGCCGCGAGTGCGTGCGTGTGATCCATGCGGATAAACGTCGTCGCTCCGGGGGATACCCGGCTCATCATGTCGTTTTTCATGCCGTTCTCCGTTTGCAAATTAAATGGCAAGCAGGCGTCGCCGATCCCCGACTCGGGCGACCTTTGGGAGACGCCGCCATGACTCGTTCCGATTCACGGAAGGGGATCGACCCGCTGGCGCGCGTTGACCCTCCCGTCGATCGGGTGATACTGTGACAGCGCACAGACCCTGGAGTGCCGCCCGATGAAGTTCTGGGCACTAGCGCTGACCTTCGTGCTCGCCGCGTGTGCCAGCACGCCGGCGTCGCTGCCGAAGCAGCAGATCGACGCGTTGTTCAACGACGCGCTGTTCGCGACGCCGTCCGAGCGCATCAGCGCGAGCGACGTTTTCGCCGTCAGCGACGAAATGCGCGCCTACGTCAAGACCGGCATCGCGCGGCTGATCAAGACCGAAGGCAGCCAGCGCGCACTCTTCAACGCGCTCTACGACAGGGGACTGCTCAAGCTCGAGTACGACGCAGAAACCACGCGCAATGCGGCGGACGCGTTCGCCGCGCGCTCGGGCAATTGCCTGTCGCTCGTGATCATGACCGCCGCGTTCGCGAAAGAGCTCGGCATGCCGGTGCAGTACCAGCAGGTGTTCACCGACGAGGTGTGGAGCCGCGTCGGCGACTTCTACCTGTCGGTCGGCCATGTCAATCTGTCGATCGGCCGGCCGCTGACCGAGTACACGCCGCGCGACGCGTCGATGATCATCGACTTCCTGCCACCGAAGGACGTCCGCGGCCTGCGCACGTGGGCGCTCGACGAGTCGATGATCCTGGCGATGTACATGAACAACCGCGCCGTCGAAGCGATGACGTCGGGCAACGCCAACGAAGCGTACTGGTGGGCGCGCGCGGCCATCACGCAGGACCCGCGTTTCCTGAGTGCGGTGAACACGCTCGGCGTCGTCTACCAGGCGCACGGCAACCTGCCGCAGGCGCAGAAGACGCTCGAGTTCGTGCTCGAGCGGGAGCCCGCTAACACGCGTGCGATGTCGAACCTGGCCTCGGTGCTGATGGCGCGGGGACAGACGGCGGCAGCGCTGGAGCTGACGCGCAAGCTCGCCTCGATGGAGCCCGAGCCGCCATTCGGCTACTACAAGCGCGGCATCGCGGCGATCAACATGGGCGACTACCGGAGCGCGCGGGACCTGTTCGCGAAGGAAGTCGCGCGCGCCGCCTACTACCACGAGTTTCACTTCTGGCTGGCGGTTGCATACATGGGCCTGGGCGACATGGAGAACGCCCGCGAGCACATGGCGATCGCGGCGGACAACAGCACGACCCGGAAGGACCGCGATCTCTATTCGGCCAAGCTCGATCGGCTGCGCGCCGGCGTGGCGGCCGAGGCGGCAAGCCGGGCGGGAGGCCCGCCCCAGATCAGGGCGATTTCGCCGACGATGCGGCGCTGAGTCCGGGATCGGCCCGCGTCGACCGCGTGTCGGCGAACCTCACGCGAGCCATCGCTCGAGCGCGGCGGTGACCGTCTCCGGCCTTTCCATCGCGCACATGTGTCCGCAGTCCGGCACGACGACTTTGACTGCGCCCGCGACACCCTGCGCAATCTCTTCGGCGCGCTCCGGAGGCGTGAGCGCATCGTGCTCGCCCACCAGGACGAGCGTCGGACAGCGGATCTCGGCCAGCGTGGGACGCGAATCCGCGCGCGCGATGATCGCGCGTTCCTGGCGGATGAATGCCGCGGCGCCCGTGTCGCGCGCCATTTGCCGAACAGTCTCGCGAAGCGCTGCGTCGTCCAGCCGGGCGTGGTGCACGAGGTTTGGGTAGAGCTGATCGGCAACATCGTCGTAGCGTCCGTGCGTCGCCTGCTCGATCAGTTGGCGCCGCCGCTCGCTTTGCTCCGGCGCATCGGGCAAGGCCGACGTATCGAGGAACGCCACCCGCTCGATGCGCTGCGGCGCCTGACGCAGCATCTCGAACGCGACGTAGCCACCCATCGAATGGCCGACGAGCGCGAACCGTTGTGGAGCTTCGCCGAGGATGCGGCGGGCGAGTCCGGGCATCGTCTCGTCGCAAGTATGGTTCGCGAATTGCACCGCCCCCGCGCGCCACAGCGACGGCAATTGCGCCGCGTAGAACTGCGGCGTGCAGAACAATCCCGGGATGAGAACGGTGGCGGCCATCGAGAGCCTCCTGGGTCGCGCAGATGTCGAGCGTCAGGCCACTTGCCCGGCGGCGTGCCCGGACGCCCACGCCCACTGGAAATTGTAGCCGCCCAGCCAGCCGGTGACGTCGACGACCTCGCCGATGAAGTAGAGGCCGGGAACCGTCGTCGCTGCCATCGTCTTCGAGCTCAGGCAACGCGTATCGACGCCGCCCGCCGTTACTTCGGCCTTGTTGTAGCCGAGCGTACCCGAGGGGCGCAGTTCCCACCGGCGCAATCGTTCGGCGATCGTTCGCCGGCGCGCGTCACCGAGCGCGTTGATCGGCATCGCCGCGTCATGGGCGACGCACCATGCGTGCGCGAAGCGCCGCGGAAGAATGTCCGCCAATGCATTGTCGAGTTGTGCCGGCGAACGTGCGCGATCGCTCAGCCATTGCATTGCATCGACCTCCGGCAGGAGATCGATCGCGAGCGGCTCGCGTCCGTCCCAGTATGAGGAGATCTGGAGAATGGCGGGGCCCGACAGGCCGCGATGCGTGAGCAGCAGGTTCTCGCGAAACCGGCCCTCGCCGCACGCGACTACGGCATCGATCGAGACGCCGGCCAGATCGCCGTAGCGCGCGAGCGCGTCGGGTGGCAACGCCAGCGGGACGAGTGCCGGCCGCGGCGGCACGACGGCCAACCCAAACTGCTCGGCGACCCGGTAGCCGAACGGCGTAGCCCCGATCTTGGGCACCGTCAGGCCTCCGGTCGCAATCACGAGCGAGGCACACCGCACGCGTCCCTGCGTCGTCGCCACGACGAACGTCTCTCCCTCGCGCACGATACCGTTCACGGCGCACGGGATCCGCCATTGCACGCCGCCGCGCTCGCATTCCGCCTTCAGCATCGCGATGATGTCGAGCGCGGAGTTGTCGCAGAAGAGCTGGCCGAGCTTCTTCTCGTGATGCGCAATGCCGTAGCACTCGACAAGCCGGATGAAATGAGCGGGCGTGTAGCGGGCGAGGGCCGAGCGGCAGAAATCCGGATTCTGCGACAGGTAATTGGCCGGGCTTGCGTTGACGTTCGTGAAATTGCACCGGCCGCCGCCGGAGATGCGAATCTTCTCGCCGACGATTGCGTAGTGCTCGATCAGCAGCACACGCCGGGCGCGCTGACCGGCCTGCGCCGCGCACATCATGCCGGCGGCCCCTGCGCCGACCACCACGACGTCGAACACTTCGGACGCTGACGCTCCTCCGGTCATCGCGCGTGAACCGTTATGATCGACGATCTGTCATTCATTTCGAAACCGAGGTGAACCGTGGAAAAGAGAAACCTGGGACAAGGGTTGGAAGTATCGGCGATGGGCCTGGGTTGCATGGGAATGTCCGATTTCTACGGCGGTCGCGATGACGCCGAAGCGACGGCGACGATTCATCGGGCGCTGGAGCTCGGCATCACGTTCTTCGACACTGCGGACATGTATGGCGGAGGCCGCAACGAGGAACTGCTGGGCAGCGCGATACGCGGACGGCGAGATCAGGTCGTCATCGCCACGAAGTTCGGCAACGTCCGCAATCCCGATGGCACGTTCAAGGGTGTCAACGGCAAGCCGGAATATGTGCGGCAATGCTGCGAAGCAAGCCTACGGCGCCTCGGGGTCGACGTGATCGACCTGTATTACCAGCACCGCGTCGATCCCGAAACGCCGATCGAGGATACCGTAGGCGCGATGTCCACGCTGGTGCGCGAGGGCAAGGTGCGCTGGCTCGGATTGTCCGAAGCCGCCACGCGAACCCTCCGCCGAGCGCACGCGGTGCATCCGATCGCCGCGCTGCAGACCGAGTATTCGCTGTGGAGTCGCGATCCGGAGGACGAGATCCTGCCAACGGTGCGCGAACTCGGCATCGGCTTCGTGCCGTACAGTCCGCTCGGCCGCGGCTTCCTCACCGGCCAGATCAAGCGGATCGAGGATCTGGACGCCGATGATTACCGGCGCGGCTCGCCGCGGTTCCAGGGAGAGAACTTCGGGAAGAACCTGGATCTCGTCGAGGAAATCAACGCGATCGCGTCGGAGAAGCGCTGTGCGCCGTCGCAACTGGCGCTGGCGTGGGTGCTCGCGCAGGGAAAGGACATTGTCCCCATCCCCGGCACGAAGCGGAGGAAGTACCTCGAGGAGAATATCGGTGCGCTTGCAGTCGAGCTTACGCCGGCGGACCTTGCACGCATCGATCGCGCGTTCCCGCGCGGCGCGGCATCGGGCGAACGTTATGCGCCGAAGCCACTACTGGCGGTGAACCGGTAGGGGAGCGGTTCGTCGACAACAAGTTTCAAATCGGTAGCTGTACTGGGGGAGCATTTGCAAGGTCCTCATGCGAAAGTTTCAATGCGCCTCAAACGCGGTGCACGCCGCCCGCAGTGCATGTGTTACCTACTGCGAAGGATGCGCACCATCTCCCGCCTCGCGGCGGAGGGTCCGCCCGAACGCCCGAGGCAGTTACTGTCACCGCTCGATTGACCGTGGCAAGTCTCCCGAAGTCGCGTGAAGCAAACGAAACGAAGATGACCCTTCGGTGAAATTCTCCTGCCGCATCTGTCCACTAGACTGCATCGAATCCCAGCGTTCGGGATCCAGGTGCATCAGGCCGGCAAGATGCCAGCCCTCGCTTCGCGCATTGCCAAGCGCACGACCGATTTTTTCCGGGCTGATGATTCGAAACGAAGCACAGACATGGGAACTGACATGAAATTCCGCGTGAGTTTGTTATCGGCAATGATTGCCGCAGGCATGGGGCTGGCGGCATCGGCTTCAGCAGAGCCTTTCTTCTTCACCAGCGGGAACCCGGACGGTCGGCTCGGTGCGCTCGCAAGGAGCGAGAGCTCGGGAAAGATCGAGACAGAAACGGCCGATGACTTTATCCTCGCGGGGACCACGGTCATCAGTGGCGCCACGATTACCGGGTTGGTCGTCAATGCACCCGCAGCGAACATCAGCAACGTCGAAGTCGAGTTGTATCACGTGTTTCCGCTGGACTCGATCGATCCTCCGTCGGGTCGCGTTTTGTCGCGAGTCAACTCACCGTCGGATGTTGAAATCGATGCTGCCACGCGCGACGGCAGCGACGGAACGCTCGGGTTCGTAGCGAGTCGCCTCGCGACGGGGGTCACGGTAGCGAACACGGTGGCGAACGGCATCAATCCGAATCCCAGCAGGACCAAGGGAGAGGGAGCCGTGATAGGAGATCAGGCCCAGATCACCATCACGTTCAAGCAGCCGATCGTTCTGCCCGCGGGTCACTATTTCTTCCGCCCGGACGTCCTGGTGAACGGGGGCGATTTCTTCTATATGTCGGCGCCGCGGTCGCCCGGCGTTCCATTCACCGGAGATCTGCAGGCGTGGATCCGCAACACGAACCTCGCGCCGGATTGGGTACGAATCGGGACCGACGTCATCGGCAGCGATACGCCTCCCGCGCCTACATTCAACATGACGTTTTCCCTCGCGGGAAATACCGTTCCGCAAGCCGGGACCCCCGGGGAACCCAATTGCCACGGACAAAGCGTTTCAGCGCTGGCGCGGCAATTCGGCGGTATCGACGCGGCTGCCTCGGCCCTCGGGTTCTCGGGCGTGGACACGCTGCAGAGTTCGTTGCAGGCGTTCTGCAGTGCGTAGCGCGAGCCGTTGGCGCGTGGCGTTGAGAGTGAATGCCTGAGCACAATTCACTCCACCGTCACGCTCTTCGCCAGATTCCTCGGCTTGTCCACATCCGTCCCACGCAGCACCGCCGTGTGATACGCGAGCAGTTGCAGCGGCACGACGTGCACGATCGGCGACAACAAGCCCCGATGCTCGGCGACGCGAATCAGGTGGATCCCGTCGCCCGCCGTCAGGTGTGAGTCGAGGTCGGCGACCACGTACAACTCTCCCCCGCGCGCCCGCACTTCCTGCAGGTTCGACTTGAGCTTCTCGAGCAGCGCGTCGTTGGGCGCGATGGCGACAACCGGCATCTGCGCGTCGACGAGCGCGAGCGGACCGTGCTTGAGCTCGCCGGCCGGGTACGCCTCGGCGTGGATGTACGAGATTTCCTTGAGCTTGAGCGCCCCTTCCAGCGCGATCGGATAGTGCAGCCCTCGGCCGAGGAACAGCGCATGCTGCTTCTTCGCGAAATGCTGCGCCCAGCCGATCAGGTGCGGCTCGAGCGCGAGCGCGCCGCGGATCGCGGCCGGGATGTGGCGCAGCGCGTCCATCCACTTCTCTTCCTGCTCGGGCGACAGATGACCGCGCACCTTCGCAAGCGTCAGCGCCAGCAGGAATTGTGCGGCAAGCTGCGTCGTGAACGCCTTCGTCGACGCAACGCCGACCTCCGTGCCCGCGCGCGTCAGGAACACCATCTCGGTCTGCCGCACCATCGAACTCGTCGGCACGTTGCAGATCGCGAGCGTGTGCCGGTGTCCGAGCTGCTTCGAGTGCTTGAGCGCGGCGAGCGTGTCCGCGGTCTCGCCCGACTGCGACACGACCATCACCAGTGCGTTGCGGTTCGGCACGCTGTCGCGGTAGCGATATTCGCTGGCGATCTCCACCGAGCACGGCAGCTTGGCAATCGTTTCGATCCACTGCTTCGCGACGAGGCTCGAGTAGTAGCTGGTTCCACACGCGAGCACGAGCACCGAATCGACCTGCGGCAGGATCTCCGCCGCCTTCGGACCGAACAGCGCGGGCGTGATCTCCGCGACGCCGTCGAGCGTGTCGGCCACCGCACGCGGTTGCTCGAAGATCTCCTTCTGCATGTAGTGCTGGTAAGGGCCCAGCTCGACCGCGTCGCCGCTGCCCTGCACCTCGATCACCGTGCGCTCGGCGCGCTGGCCGCTTGCGTCGAAGATCGCGTACGACTCGCGTCGCACGTCGGCGACGTCGCCCTCTTCGAGATACGCGACGAGACGCGTGACCGACAGCAGCGCCGATGCGTCGGATGCGAGGAAATGATCGTGGTCGCCGATGCCGACGAGGAGCGGGCTGCCCTGGCGCGCGCCAATGACGCGTCCACGCTCGCGCGTCGAGATCACCGCGATCGCGTAGGCGCCCTTGAACTCGGCGACCGCGTGCTGAACGGCAGCCAGCAGATCGCCGCCGCCTTCGGCGTGCCAGTACGCGTGCACGAGGTGCGCGATCACTTCGGTGTCGGTCTGCGTGCGAAACACGTAACCGCGGCCCTTTAGCTTTTCGCGCAGCTCCTCGAAGTTTTCGATGATGCCGTTGTGCACGACGGCGATTTCGCCGCCGGAAAGGTGCGGGTGCGCGTTGTCGGATGTCGGCGCGCCGTGCGTGGCCCAGCGCGTGTGTGAGATTCCGGTCGTCGCCTTGAGATGCAGCGCATCCGCCTGCGCCGCCAGGTCCGCTACGCGCGCCGTCGACACCAGCCGCTCGAGAATCGGGCTCGCGCCGCCATTGACGACGGCGAGGCCGGTCGAATCGTAGCCGCGATATTCGAGGCGGCGAATGCCCTCGATAAGAATCGGGACGACGTTGCGATCCGACGTGGCGCCGACGATGCCGCACATGACTTAAGCTCCCTGGTCCGTCTTCGGTTTCTTGCGCGGCCGCTGCCAGCGTGAGATCGTCACCTGCCGCGCACGCGCGACCGTCAACTGTCCCGCCGGCGCTTCCTGCACGATCGTACTCCCGCCGCCGATCGTCGCGCCGTCGCCGATGTTGATCGGCGCGATGAGCACGCAGTTCGAGCCGACGTGCACGTCGTCGCCGAGCACCGAGCGATGCTTGTTCGCGCCGTCGTAGTTCGCCGTGATCGATCCCGCGCCGTAGTTCACGCGGCTGCCGAACACCGCATCGCCGACGTACGCGAGGTGATTGGCCTTGGAGCCGGCGCCGAGCGTGCTCGCCTTCACCTCGACGAAGTTGCCGATGTGAACGTCTTCAGCAAGCTTCGTGCCGGGTCGCAGGCGCGCGAACGGCCCGATGCGGCAGTTGCGCCCGATCTGCACCGAATCGAAGTGCGAGTACGCCTCGATCCGCGTGGCCGGCCCGACGGTGACGTCGCGGAGCACGCAGTACGGGCCGATGCTGGCGCCGTCGTCGAGGCGGACCGTTCCCTCGAAAATGCAGCCGACGTCGATGGTCACGTCGCGGCCGCACGAAAGGTCGCCGCGGATGTCGATGCGCGCCGGATCTGTGATCGACGTTCCGTCGCGCATCAACGCATCGGCCATTCGCCGCTGCACGATGCGCTCGAGGTCGGCGAGCTGTGCCCGGTCGTTGACACCCAGAACCGATGCCTCATCGGTGGTCGTCTCGGCTTCAACCGGCACATGGTCGGCGACGGCCATCGCGACGATGTCGGTCAGGTAGAACTCGCCCTGCGCGTTATGCGGGGTCAGGCCCTCGACCCATCGCTTCAGCAACGGCGTCGGGGCCGCGATGAATCCGGTGTTGATCTCGTTCAGCGAGCGCTGCGCAGGCGCCGCGTCGCGCTCTTCGACGATCGCGGCGACATCGCCCTGCGGCGTGCGAATGACGCGCCCGAGTCCGATCGGGTCGCGCACGCGCGCCGACAGGATGGCGACGCGGCCTTCGCGTGCGATCGCGACCAATCGCGCGAGTGAATCGGCAGGCACGAGCGGGACGTCGCCAAGTCCGACCAGCGTGACGCCGTCGTCGGGAACGACGGCGAGTGCCACGCGGGCGGCGTCACCCGTGCCGCGCGGCGGATCCTGGCGGACGAAAACGAGGTCGGGCGCGGACAGCGCGCGCTCGACCGCCTCGCCACCGTGACCCACGACCAAGGCGATCGTGCGCGGCGAAAGCGCGCGAACAGTGGCGAGCACATAAGAAACGAGCGGGCGCCCGGCCAGCCGATGCAGCACCTTCGGCAGGGAGGAACGCATTCGCTTGCCTTGGCCGGCGGCGAGAATGACGACGTCGAGCGGGGGTGCCATCGGAAGCGATGCAACGCGCAGACCGCGATGATACGCCGCGGCGGGACCGCACTTTTCGCATCGAACGGCACCGCACATCGGCCGGATAGCTGGCGCCGACGAGCGGTCTTGGCGAACGGGCGCATGCCAACGTCATAATGGGTCGCATGCACACCGCTCGCTCCTGGATCCTGCACTTGACCGTTGTCGCGTTCGCGATGGCGCTTTCGGGTTGCGCCGCCGTCGCGTTAACCGCGGTCGGCGTCGGTATGGCAACGGGGGTGTCGCATACGCTCGGCGGCATCGTCTACAAGACGTTTGCGGCACCGCAGCCAAAGGTCCGGCGCTCGACGGTCGCAGCGCTCGGACGGATGCAAATCAAGGTGATCGAGTCGAAGCAGGACGGCAACAAGGAAGTGATCACCGCGCGCGCGTCCGATCGCAACATCGAAGTCGAGATCGAGTCGCTCACGCCCAACACGACGCGCGTCGCCGTCACCGCTGTCAAGGACGGCGGGCTCATCCGAGACGCCGCGACCGCCACCGAAATCATCCTGCAGACCGAGAAGCTGGTCGGCACCGGCTAGGCATTCCGCATCCCGCGGCGAGGCGCCGGAAACTTCGAGGAGTTCTCATCGTGAAACACGATCCGTCACCCATTAAGCCCCTTATGCTCGCGATCGTCGCCGCGCTCGCCGCGGGGACGCCCGTGTCTTCGGTGGCAGCGGGCTCGGACCCACGAGTTACCAACGTCACGAACTATGGCACGGTACCCACGACCGGGATGACCGCCGGAAGCGCACCCACGACGGGAATGGTCGCGGGAACCACTCCGACGACTAGCACGACCGCGGCGACGACGCCCACGACGGGCACGGCCGCCGAGGGGCAACCGGCGGCGACGAGCACGACGACGCTGTCCGCCGGACAGTTGCGAGTCGCCGGACGCCTCGCCGCGCCGTTCGCGACGCTCGCCGGATCGAGCGACAACGCGCTCGCATTGGCGACGGCGCTACGCACAGCCACGCCCGCAACGCTTTCGACGACGTCGACGGACGCTTCCGGCGCCATCGTCGTCACGACGACCTCGATCAACCCGCCGACGAAGCCGATGGGCTGGGGCAACGTGTCGCACTCGCTGGCGCTCGCGCAATTCGCACTCACCGACGCTGGCGTCGCCAATCCGACTGCGGCCGATCTCCAGGCGGCACTGCTCGGCGGCACGGTGACTGGCAAGGACGGTGCGACAGTCACGCTCGCCGGCGTGTTGCAGCAACGGGCGGACGGCATGGGATGGGGAAAGATCGCCAAGAGTTACGGAACGACGATGGGCGCAGTGAATCACGCGCTGCACGCCTCTGCGAAGGCGCCGGTGATGCCCGCACCGAGTAGAACCGCGACGTCTCCGACGGCGGCCGGAATGACGACGCAACGCGCGACAGGCGTCACGACCGCAGCCGGCGCAACGGGTGGCGGCTCGAGCGGAATCGTCAGCGCCGCCGGCAGAAACGGCAGCGGCAATGCTTTCGGCCGCGGCGTCGTGACCGCGTCGGGCGACAGCGCAACCGCCGGCAACAGTGCGCTTCATCGCGCAGGGGGTGCCCGCGGTGTCGTTACGGCGGCCGGCGGCACCGGCGCCGATGTCGCGTCGGCGAAAGGCGCGTCCGGGAATGGCAATGCGAACGGACACGGCAAGGGGAAGGCCGGCGGCTGATCGCGGCAATCCGAAAAAGAAGAACGCGGGCATCGAGCCCGCGTTTTTATTTTTGCTGATCTATTACCTACGCCTGGCCCTTCGATGACGACCGTCATCCCGGGCGACTGGATGTTGACGAACATGAAGCGGCCATCGTGCGAACACCACGTGCCGGCGAACTCGTTCTCGTTCAACAGGTTCTTCGCGCCCTGGAACAGCGCGCCCGTCGGTGCCGACACCGACGACGAACTGCTCGCCGTCGCCGTCTTCGCACACGTAGAGGCGTCCATCCGGTCCGACGGTGATGCGGTTGCGGTGCCTACGACACAAAACAAAACGCGGGCACTGCGCCCGCGTTTGCGTGGGGGTAAGGAACCTAGAAGGCAACGTCAGCCCATGTGCTGGATCGTCGGCGGGCTGATGGCGCGCAGGTCGATCATGTGGACGTTGGCGGCCTCAAAGCGGCGCGGGATCGATCGCTCGCGGCACTCAAGAATCTCGCATTGGACGTACATTTGCCGCAGACGGCGCTCGGCATCGAGTTGCGAGGCGGCGATGATCGAGACATTCTCGACCCGCTGGCCCATCCGGGTGCGGATGGTGAAACCGTAACGAAGCATGGTTCTCTCCTCCTCGCGATGTCCCCCTGCGCAGGTGCATGCACCGGAATGGCGCTCGGGGCGTTCCCTTGTGCAAAACCTGTACCGTTATGACATCCGGATGCCGGGCGGTCGGATGGTTGATTCTGACCTGCAATGTTTACGATCATTCTGTTGGTTGACGGCCGATGCTCTATAGGCCTCTCTGTGACAGTAAGCGCACACTACCGTTTTGCGGCGAAAAACGCCGCCGTGGGAATGCCGCCGACCACGGGCTGCGCGCGCAGCGGTAACTCAGTGCCTGCCTGCGCCACTTCCTGAGCACATTGCGGAATGTCGACAAGAGACTTGGACGAACGACCGGAGCCTGCCATCGCGTCGGAAAGCGCATCCGGACCCGACGTTCCGCCGCCCGCCCCGGACTATCGCGCGGACGAGAAGGCGGGAGCGGGAGCGCCCGAACCCCCACGGACGCCGCTCGCCCGCCTCGTCACGCGCGTGCGGGGAATCCTGCTCGCGCCACGGCGGGAGTGGCCGCTGATCGCTGCCGAAGCAACTCCGCGGCCCGGCATTTATCTGCGCTACGTCGCACCGCTGGCCGCGGTGGGTGCCATCGCGTCGAGCGTGGGTGCCTGGCTGGTCGGTATCCCGGCGGTGCCGTATGGGAACGTCCGGCTCGGTCCCGGCGCCGCGCTGGCGGCTGCGATCCTGCATTTCGCCCTGCAGTTCGCTACCGTGCTCGTCGTCGCGCTGATCGTGAATGCGCTGGCGCCGACGTTCGGCGGCCGGAGGGACTCGCGCCGCGCGCTGCAGGTCACGGCGTACAGCTTCACGCCGGCGTGGGTGGCGGCGGCGCTCACGATCCTGCCGGCGCTCGACGCCATCGCGAGCCTGCTCGGCCTCTACGGGCTCTATCTGCTCTACACGGGTCTGCCGGTACTGATGCAGGCGACGCGCGACCGAACGCTCGGGTACACGGTGGTGATCGTCATCTGCACGGTTGCGATCACCGTCGCCATCGCGCTCGCAAGCGGATTGCTGCTCGGCGTCCTGCTGCCGCCCGACTTCGCCGTACCCGAATCCGGAACGGCGCGCGTTTGACTTCGGGGTCGAGAGCAGCGACTTCGCTGGCGGGGGCGTCAAGTCGACTTACGCGGGCGGCAGCGATGTCGACACTTTTGACCCCGAAGTCTGCAGCAGGAAATCCACGAGCTCGCCGAAGCCCGCGCCGGCTTCGTGCGTCGTGATGTACGCCGGCGGCGTCGCGACGCGATCGAGAAAGCGGCGCAGATTGGCCACGCCGACGGCGTTCGGAAAGTACGCGAACATCGGCGCGTCGTTGGGCGAATCGCCGGCGAAGGCGAAGGAATCGCGCGCGGCGTCGAGATCGACGTCGAACAATTCCCGCATCATCGTGCGCGTCATCGCCAGCTTGTCGTAGGTGCCGAACCAGCCGTTGACGTGGATCGAGCTCACCTTCGCGGTCATGCCGGCGCTCTGCATCAACGCAACGATGCGATCGACGTCGCGGCGCGGCAGCGGCGGCACGTCCTCGCAATAATCGATGGCGAGATCGGTTTCGCGATAGTGCTGGTCCGAGGCGAGGGCGCTGCCCGGGACTGACTGCAGGATCTGCGCGCCGATCGCAGCGAGCTTCGTGCGCTGGGCTTCCCGTTCGGCGCCGGACGCGACGAAGCGCCGCACGAGCCTGCGCCGGCGCGTGTCGTATTGCATGTAGAAGGCGCCGTTCTCGCCGACCACCGCGTCCACCGGCCACATCCGCGCGATGTGATCGCACCAGCCGGCCGGACGGCCGGTGACCGGAATCACGAGCTTGCCCGCCGCGCGCAGCCGCTCGAGCGCCGCATACGCGTCCGCCGTCAGCTTGCCGTCGGTCGTGAGCGTGTCGTCGATGTCGGTCAGCACGCCGCGGATGGCGCGCCGCGCGCGATCGGGCATCGTCGCGAGCGGCTGCGGATGCACCGGGGCGCTCACGACGTGCGGGCGACGTGCGCGGCGACGTGCTCGCGCTGCGCGGCCGTCATGGGCAGCCCGCATTTTGTCCGCCGCCACAGGATGTCGTCGGCCGACACCGCCCATTCCTCGCGCCGCAGATAGTCGATCTCCCGCTCCGTCAGTCCGGCGCCGAAATCCTCGCCCATGTCGGCGGGCGTCTTGGTGTCGCCGAGGACGCGCGATGCGCGCGTGCCATGGCGATGCGCGAGGTCGCTCAGCAGGCCGGCGTCCAACTGCGGATACATGCGGACAAGCTCCGCATGCCAGGCGTCGCGGTCGCCGCGCGGGAGATCGCCGCCCGGCAGCACGCCGTCGTGCGTCCAGGCGGGCTTCATCTGCGGAAAGTACCGCGCGAGTTCGGCGAGCGCTGCCTCGGCCAGTTTCCGATAGGTGGTGATCTTGCCGCCGAACACCGACAGCACCGGCGCCAGCGCCTCGCGTGTGCCGTTGCGGGCGCCGTCCACCTTGAGCACGTAATCGCGCGTGACGGCCGACGGATCGCTGGTGCCGTCGTCGTAGAGCGGCCGCACGCCGCTGAAGCTCCAGACGATGTCGGCAGCGGTGAGCGGGCGCTCGAGATACGTGTTGGCGAGCGTCAGGAGATAGAACGTCTCCTCCTCGCTGATGGCCGGGTGGTCGTAGCTCTGCACCGGCACGTCGGTGGTGCCGATCAGCGAGTAGCGGTCCAGGTACGGAATGATGAAGACGATGCGATTGTCGGCGTTCTGCAGGATGTACGCGTGCGGCTCCGCGTGCACGCGCGGCACGACGATGTGGCTGCCCTTGACGTGCCGCACGCGCGCGTTTGCCGGAGCGTCGCTGACGTCGTCGAGCACGTCGCACACCCACGGACCCGCGGCGTTGACGAGCGCTCGCGCAGTCACTTCCTGTGTCGCGCCGTCGCGCGTGTCGAGCGTCGCGCGCCACACCGCGCCCTCGCGGCGTGCGCTGGCGAGGCGCGTTCGCACGCGGATGTCAGCGCCGCGTTCCCGTGCGTCGAGCGCGTTGCAGACGACGAGACGGGCGTCGTCGACCCGCGCGTCGGCGTACGCGAAGCCGCGGTGGAAGCGTGCCTTGAGGCCGGCGCCGTAGCGCGTGCTGGCGAAATCGACGCCGAACGACTTCGGCAGCGTCATCCGGCCGCCGAGACGGTCGTACAGGAAGAGCCCGGCGCGGATCATCCATGCCGGGCGCAGATGCGGTTCGTGGGGCAGCACGAACAACAGCGGCTCGATGATGTGCGGCGCGGCGCGCAGCAGCACTTCGCGTTCGGCGAGCGCTTCGCCGACCAGCCGAAAATCGTAGTGCTCGAGATAGCGGAGACCGCCGTGGATCAGCTTGGTGCTGTACGACGACGTGTGGGCGGAGAGATCGTCCTGTTCGACCAGCAGCACCGAGAGGCCACGCCCGGCGGCGTCGCGCGCGATGCCAGCGCCGTTGATGCCGCCGCCGATGACGAGCAGGTCGTAGGGTCGCGTCTCCATGGGGCGGAGCGCGGATTTTACCAGCGCCGTGCTACGCGCCGGCCCAGCGCTCGACGCGCTCGATCGCGTTGGCGACACCGTGCTCGTGTGCCATCGCAGCCGCAACGTTCCGCGCACGCGCGGCCATTGCCGGATCGCCCGCTTCAGCAAGACGCTCCTGTAGCAGCGGCGCAGTCAGCTGCGCGTGGCGGATGTACGGCGGCGCGATGCCCACCTTGCGCAACCGTTCCGCCCAGAAGAACTGATCGGCGGCGAACGGAAGCACCACCGATGGCGCGCCCGCGCGCGCCGCCGCATGCGTGGTTCCGGCTCCGCCGTGATGCACGACGATGTGCGTGCGGGGGAACAGCCATGCGTGCGGCGTATGGCCGATTGCTCGAACGTTCGTTGGCAATGATGCCTGCGCGCCGAAGCCGCTCCAGCCGGGTGACAGGAGCGCGCGACGGCCGTCGAGCGCGTCGAGCACGATGCGCAGCATGCGATCACGATCGAACCCGAGCATGCTGCCGAAGCCGACATAGATCGGCCGCTCACCGGCGGCGAGAAATTCGGCGAGCGCTGCATCGGGAGAGAACGCAGACTCCCGCGGCGGCCACCAGTAGCCGACGATCGCGAAGCGCTCCGACCAGTCGCGCGGCTGCGGCACCAGCGTGGGCGAGATGCCGCAAACGACTGGATAGCCGTCCCATTGCGCACGGCGGTGCGGCTGTTGCGTGACGTCGCGCCGTGCGTCGTTGACGGCGCCGCGAAATGCGCGCCACAGAACCGCGAGGACGAGCCTGTGGCTCGCACGATTGGCCCAGGCCGGCAACTGCCATGGCGGAAGGAACGACGATGCGAACTCGCGCGTCGGCATCATCGGCTGCAGGCCGGCGCCGATGAACGGAACGTGCAGGTATTCGGCGGACGACAGCGCGACATAGATCGCGAGCCCCGCGCCGATGACGATGTCAGACCCACGCGCGTGCTCGACCGCCGTTCGCATCCATGCCGAAGTGTTGCGTCTGGCGATCGCGGCGAGCGCGCGTGCCACGTACTGGAAATCGCCGCCCTTCGCGAGCAACGTGCCCGATTCGGCGTGGAGCTCGGCCGCCATGTCGCCGGCGAGTGCCGCGAACGGCACGTGTAGCGACTCGGCATACGGCTGCGCCGTACGCTCCGCAAGCATCGTGACGTCGTGACCGGCATCGCGCAAGCCGCGGCACAGCGCAATCATCGGCCGCGAATCGCCTTCGGTGCCGAAGGTCAGCGCGACAAGACGCATACTGCACCGGTGTCGGAGGTGTAACTCCTCATCTCTGGCACTACTTTGGAGTTGCACCTCCGACACCCGGGGGGTTGCACCTCCGACACCCAGTCAGGGGTGCGTCATTGCGGCCGGGTCGACCCAGCGATCGAAATCCTCGGCGGACACGAGGCCGAGCTGCAACGCCGCCTCGCGCAGGCTCAGGCCCCCGCGATGCGCCGTCAGCGCGACCTTCGCGGCGTTCTCGTAGCCGATGTGCGGATTGAGCGCGGTGACCAGCATCAGCGAGCGCTCGACATTGGCGCGAATGACGTCGAGGTTGGGCTCGATGCCCTGCGCGCAGCGCACGTCGAACGAGCTCATTGCGTCGGCGAGCAGGTCGATCGATTCCAGGACGCCGTGCAGCATCACCGGCTTGTAGACGTTGAGCTGGAAATTGCCCTGGCTGCCCCCGAACGCGACTGCCGCGTCGTTGCCGAAGACGCGCACCGCCACCATCGTGAGCGCCTCGCACTGAGTCGGATTGATCTTGCCCGGCATGATCGACGATCCAGGCTCGTTGTCGGGAATCGTGATTTCGCCAAGGCCCGCGCGCGGCCCGCTGGCGTGCCAGCGGACGTCATTCGCGATCTTCATCAGCGCTCCGGCCAGCGTGCGCAGCGCCGAGCTTACGTTGACGATCGCATCGTGCGCGGAGAGCGCGGCGAACTTGTTCGGTGCCGCGACGAACGGCTCGCCGGTTTCGCGCGCTATCGCTGACGCCACGGTGTCGCCGAAGCTCGGATGCGCATTGAGCCCCGTGCCGACCGCCGTGCCGCCGAGCGCCAACGGGAACAGGCCTTCGCGCGCGAACGCAATCGCCGCGCGCGCGTCGTCGAGCTGCGCCACCCAGCCGGAAATCGCCTGGCCCAGCGTGATCGGCGTGGCGTCCATCAGATGCGTGCGGCCGATCATCACGACGTCGGCAAACGCCTTCGCCTTCGCGTCGAGCGTCGTGCGCAATCGCTCGAGCGCCGGCAGCAGAGCGTGGTCGAGCGCATCCACCGTCGCGATGTGCATGACGGCCGGAAACGTGTCGTTCGACGACTGCCCGCGGTTGACGTCGTCGTTCGGATGGATCGGCTTCTTCGACCCGACGACGCCGCTGGCGAGCTGGATCGCGCGATTGGCGATCACCTCGTTGGCGTTCATGTTCGATTGCGTGCCCGAGCCCGTCTGGAAGACCACCAGCGGGAACTCGGCGTCGAGCTTGCCGTCGGCCACTTCCTGCGCCGCACGCGCGATCAGCGCCACCTTGTCGGTGGCAAGCTCGCCGAGCTCCCCGTTCGCGATCGCCGCCGCTTTCTTCAGTGTGCCGAACGCCTTGATGACCGTGCGGCCCCAGCGGAAACGATCGACGCCGATCGGAAAGTTGTCGATCGAGCGCTGCGTCTGCGCGCCCCACAGATGATCGGCAGGCACGCGCACTTCGCCGAGCGCGTCCTTCTCGATCCTGACCGCGTCTTTCGAGGCCATGGCCGATGTTACTGCGTCCCCGTCGCGCGCGCGCTTCGCGCGGCCGTCCCGCTGCGCGGCGCCGGCTTGGCGCGGCCCTTGCGCGACGCCTTGCCGCTCGCGACCAATGCCGGGGGCTTCGGGACAAGTTTGCGCAGCTCGGTGAGCAGGGCGCGCTGGCGCGCATCGAGCGTCGAATCGCCGTCCAGCGAGTCGAGCACGCGGTTCAGCTTCTCCCGATCGCCTGCATTGCGCACGAGCTTGGGCAGCGAGCGCTTGGCCTGCACCGGCTCGAATTCGACGACGAGCGTCTGCTCGTGGAGCAGACCCCGGAACTGGTCCTCGTTTATGTGGCGCAGCACGCCGGTCGGCGCGAGCAGCTCGCGCGTGTGCTCCATCTGCGCGAGACGGCGCTTGCCACCGCCCGCCTTCGCGACGAGGATGCCGGTCCGGATGATCGCTTCCGGCAGTCCGCCCTGGTCGATCTCGTCGAGCACCTGGCGCACGGCGGGCAGCGCGCGCGGATCGAAGCGTGTCTGCTTGCGAATGACGGCGCGCTGATCGGCCATCTGCAGCGACAGCATGTTGCCGTACACCTCGAAGAACGCCGCCTCCCGCGCAGCGTCGCGCAGGTCGCGGTAGAGGTCGAGCGACGCGTTCACGTACTCCGACAACAGCCGTTCAGCGCGACGACCGGCATTGTCGGACGCGCGCGGGCGCCGGTTGGCGCGCGCGAGCGCGGCGAGGTAGGGCAGGGGCATCAGGAACGGATTGCGATCCGAGAACCACCAGCGCTGCACGCGCAGCGGATGCCACTCGCGCAACAGCTTCGCGAGCCATTCCGGCGTCGCCTCGCGCACCGCCGGGCGCACGAGCAGCTCATACGCGCGCTCAGTGAGCTCGGAGAGCGCCGCCACCGCCTCGAACGGCTTTTCGTCGACGCGATCGAACTTCTGCATGCGTTTCAGATCCTCGAGCTTGCGCTCGTGCAGCGTCACGTCGTACTCGACCGTGCCGTCGTCGCTCGTGCGCTCGTGGATCTCCATCCCGTACAGCCCCGGCGGCAGTGCCTGGATGTACTTCAGCACCGACACGATCTGCGTGTGCTCCTTTTTCGCGACCTTGCCGGAGACGAAGATGCCGAGGTGCCCGATGTCCTCGTGGATCAGCCCGACGATCGTCTGGCCGTTGGCCTTGATCTCCTCGGTGCTCGAATAGATGTCGCTGATCCAGTTGAATGCCTGCTGCGGCGGCGTGATGTTGTCGCCCATCGAAGCGAACACGATGATCGGCTGCTTGATCGACTTCAGGTCGAAATAGCGGCCGGGGCCGAGCCGTGCCTCGCCCTGCGACAGCTTGTTGCCGATGAAGAGATTGTTGACGATCCAGCGGATCTCCTCCTCGTTCATCAGGTAGAAGCCACCCCACCAGCGCTCGAAGTCGAGAAAGCGCGGCGCTTCCTCGTCGACGTCGTCGAACAGCCGGTAATACTTGTCCCAGTAGGTATTCGCGGGATTCAGGTCCTCGAAGTTCTGCACCAGATGCGCGCCGTCGAACTTGCCGCCGCCCAGGTCGCTCGCGAGAAGCGACAGCCACGCGCCGCCGGCGAGCCCACCCGCGTAGCGCATCGGATTGTCGCCGTCGTTGCCGGCCCAGTACGACATCGGCGCGCCGTTGATGACCAGCGCACCAGCGATGTCCGGCCGCGCAGCGGCGAGCATCATCACCGCCCATCCGCCTTGGCAATTGCCGACGAGCACCGGCTTCGCGCTTTCGGGATGCCGCTCGGCGACGATGCGCACGAATTCGGCCTCCGCGTCCGTGACGTCGGCGAGCGTCTGCCCCGGCTCGGGATCCGGATAAAAGATCACGAAGTAAACCGGATGACCGGCCTGCAGGGCCACGCCGACCTCGGAATCCTCCTTGAAGCCGCCGATGCCCGGGCCGTGGCCGGCGCGCGGATCGATGATGATGTAGGGACGCAGCCTGTCGTCGATCTCGACGCCCGCAGGGGGAACGATGCGCACGAGTGCGTGATTGACCGGCCGCTCGAAGCTGCGCCCGTCCGCGAGCATCTCGTAGCGATACGCGAGCACCGGCGGCTTGCCGGCCTCCTCGTGGGCGATCCAGTTGTTGCCGCGCTCGCGCAGCGTGTCCCAGAAAAGGATCGAGCGTTGCGCGAAATCGATCGCGTACTCGGTCCAATCGCGGAGCGCCTGCTGCGGCATGTGGCGCGGTGCGGCCGCGGCCCCGAGGTACGCGGCCTGTGCCTTCCGGACGTGCGCGGCGTACGCCTCGGTGGCCTCCCGTACACGCCGCGAGTACACGGATGCGACGTTGCGCGAGATCTGCAGCGAGCGGTCGATGGTCTGGTTCAGATTGGGCATTCGGCTGGCTCCGTTCGGGCAGATTGCTGCAATGCAACATGCTAGCAGATCCGCCCTTCACAGCCCATGTGGGGCCGTTTGCCAGAGAGACCAACTTGAGCACCACGTGCAAAGCCGGCCACCGCCGGCGGGAGAATTGCGGCGGTGCGGGAGACTACTGCGCGCGATGCCGCAGCTTGCGGATCGCTTCGAGCTGCGCGAGCGCCGCGGAGAGCTCGGCCTCCGCGGTCGCGATCTCTTCCTTCGACGTCTTGTTCTGCATCGCCTCTTCGGCGGCGCGCTTCGCCTCCAGCGCGGCCTTCTCGTCCAGGTCCTTCGCGCGAATGGCCGTGTCGGCGAGCACCGTCACGACATCCGGCTGCACCTCGAGAAAGCCGCCCTGGACGAACACGAGCTCCTCGGTTGCGCTGTTCGCCGGTTTGATGCGCACCGAGCCGGGCTTGATCTGCGTGAACAGCGGCGTGTGGCGCGGGTAGATGCCGAGCTCGCCCATCACGCCCGGGAGGATGACGAACTCCGCCTCGCCCGAGTAGATCTGCTCTTCGGCGCTGACGACGTCGACGTGGATCGT
>Ga0157371_10001046_pt1 | contig 30367 bp, 27 predicted proteins | sample C45metaG_FD_113462 | JGI IMG/M metagenome (GOLD analysis project Ga0157371, IMG submission 113462) | Corn rhizosphere microbial communities from Kellogg Biological Station, Michigan, USA - C4-5 metaG | ecosystem: Host-associated > Plants > Roots > Rhizosphere > Soil | place: USA: Michigan... | reverse complement strand
CTGTTTGCAAAAACATATCCGTTGATCAATTCCAATTCGTTCAGGCTATCTACTTCTCCCATATTATCAGCAACAGTAAGTATTCTATGAATTTTCAATTCCTTTCTTTTCTCATCCGGTTGCACAAAGAATAAATGTGATGAACCATCACTGATGATAATATCCCTTCCATCATTAGTAGCCCCCCAGCCTTCACGGCTCCAGCTCAAAGTATCTACAGGATGACTAAAATCGCCAACATTATAAACGAAAACCTTATGACTTGTCCAAGTCAGTTGGTAGATTTTATTTTTAAATATTGTAATGCCTTCCCCAAAAATCGATTTGTCAGGAATTAAATAATTACTTTCAATTTTTCCGCTTTTAACATCATCAATACGAAGGTTTGATCGGTTGTATTCCCCGGTACCTTCGTACAATTTCCCATTATTGTACTCCAGTCCCTGCGTAAATGCATTAGAATCATGAGGATAAACGGCATCTACTTTAAACATTATCGGCTCTGGTGGTGGAATGTTGTTCACTTTCCCAACGGGTAACGAATTATCATAATCAGGGGAAGATGAATTGTTACAGGAAATCAAAAGTAGAAAGCATGAGGCGGTCAATAATGTTTTATAGATCATGATTATTTTTAAAGATTGTAAAATTAATGCACTGAAAAGTTTAAACACACTTTCCGAAAAAAATAAAGCCTTAAAATTTTTAACTTCAAATATTATTGTCTTTATTTGTGCCCTGAACCACTGGTGACCATTAATGACATTTGTGTAATTTCTATTGTTATTCTTCGTCAAAGTTTAGGTTTTCATTATCCCTTGTAAAAGACCCACCCCCAACACCTATGTAATCCCATTATTGTCAATACACTCAAACATTTGAGTTTTACAACGGGAATACATGAAGTATATTTTTACGATTTTTTCTTTTACTCTTTTCGTATATGGTAGTGCGCAGCGCTGCTTTACTCCACAATATATACAGACACATCCTCTAAATAATTTTACTGCAAAAAGGAATATGGCTGTAAAGTCTGACAGTCGAGATACGCTTACTAACGAGGTGATTTCGATACCGGTTGTCATTCACGTACTTTATAATAATAGTTCACAAAATATCAGTGACGCACAAGTTATTTCTCAAATAGTCTCTTTAAATAATGATTTCAGGAGAAGGAATGCGGATACTGTAAATACTCCTGCTCCTTTTAAAAGTGTAGCAGCGGATACACGAATCCAGTTTTGCCTCGCAAAGGTGGATCCTGAGGGCAGATATACTAGCGGCATAATTCATAAATACACAACAGAAGCTCAATTTTTAGCAGATGATGCTATGAAATTTTCCGCACAAGGAGGTGATGATGCATGGGATGCTTCAAAATATCTTAATATTTGGGTATGTAATCTTTTTGGCCGCACTTTGGGATACGGAGTATTACCTGGTAGCCCTGCCGATAAAGATGGAGTAGTAATTCAATATGATGTATTTGGGACAATTGGAAAACTCACTGCTCCTTTTAATAAAGGACGCACAACCACCCACGAAATCGGACATTGGCTTGGACTAAAACATTTATGGGGGGACAGTAATTGTGGCGATGATGGTATTGCTGATACACCTCCACAGGAAGGCAGTAATTCCGGATGTCCTTCTTTTCCACACATGTCATCATGCTCAATTAATTCTTACGGTGATATGTTCATGGATTATATGGATTTTACCAATGATGCGTGCATGAATATGTTTAGCCAAGGTCAAGGAACTGAAATGAGAAGCCAGTTTGCAGCGGGTGGTTATCGAAATTCATTTCTCAATTCAATTGCATGCGACAGCACGAATGCAGACGCAGGACCTTTACCAAGAGACTCAGCAAAATTAAAAATTGTAATTTACCCTAATCCTTTTAATAGTATAATTAATATTTCTTCAAATAAAGATTCAGAAGTAGTTGGTCATATTTTAAAACTATATGACGCAAACGGTAAATTATACCTTACAAAAATCATCCAATCTGAAAACACTATTTTAAATGTAAGTCACCTTGCATCCGGAATATACATTCTGAAAATTGCAGGGGAAACAGGCCTTCATATATATAAGGTAATAAAAATTGGAAACGGCCAGTAACCTTTTGGTTTCTTAAAAATACCCGATGGTTTTGAATCTTTATAAAACCTTCAGTAACTTTATTACGTACTTAAAAGCAAAAACCGTTATGAAAAAATTAGCTTATTTCATTGGTATTGCAGTTTGCTCCGTCTTAACCAATTGTACACAGTCCCAAACCCCGAAAAAACAGAAATATCCGGATCCGGAAATTAGTACTTCCTATAAAGATTTCCCCGTGCAATATTCAGATGTACAATGGAGAGAAAAGCTAACTCCGGCGGAATATTACATTTTAAGGCAAAGAGGAACCGAAAGAGCTTTTTCAGGTAAATATGATCATTTTTACAAAAAAGGGACTTATTATTCTGCTGCATCTTTACAACCGGTTTTCAGTTCAGAAACTAAATTTAATTCAGGAACAGGATGGCCGAGTTTTTATGCGCCGATAAACAAAGATGCAGTAAGACTTGTGCCGGATAATACTGATGGAATGGAGAGATTGGAAGTGGTAGATTCAAAAACTGGCTCACATCTGGGGCATGTTTTCGATGACGGTCCCGCGCCTACGGGAAAAAGATATTGCCTGGATTCTGATGCATTAATTTTTGTACCGGAAGGCGGAAAACCACCGACCAGTGCTAAATAGTAAAAGCAGTAAAAAAAACAATCAACCTGATTTTTATTTCGCCTTTACAATCTAAGCTACCACTCTAATGATTCGATGATCTTCTTTGTGCTTTCAAAATCAGTATGCTGGAATGCCTGGATACCGATCTTCCTTGCTGCTTCAACCAACATAATGCGATCATCCAAATAAATACATTCTTCAGGTTTTGCCTGAGCTATACCGAGTGCAAGAAGGTAAATTCCCGGATCGGGTTTGCGCATTCCTACTTCACATGATGACACAAATGCATCAAAAAAATCATGAAGTTTAAATTTTTTAATCCGGTATTGATTTAATTCCCGCGGCTCATTATTCAAAGAGATGATCTTTATGTTCTCATGCTTTCTTTTCCACTCAATTATCCAGGGAAGCGTACCCGGAAGCACTTCCGATTGCGCAAACATAAATTGTTTAAATTCCTCTTTTGTAAAATCGCGGTCTTTATTGAAAACAACTGTATTCAGGTAATCGTCCAACGTGATTCTGCCAATTTCATATACGTTAAAGATAAAATCGTGAAGAATATTCATTTCTTCATAGTCAATATTAAATTTTTCAGCAGCTGCCATTCTGGATTGATGCGGCCATCCGTTTGTAAGCAACACTCCGCCTATATCAGAAAATAAAATTTTAATTTTTTTCGCCATATTTATAAATTCTCCGAAGGTTTAAGGATTTTTTTTTCCAATTCTTTTACTTTTCGCAACCGTCTTTCATGCCTTTCTGCACCTATATATTTGGCATTTAAAAAAGCGGTTATTAGTTCTTCTGCTGCCGCAAATCCGGTAACTCGTCCTCCAAGGCAGATCAAGTTCATGTCATCATCTTCAACACCCTGGTGGGCAGAAAAATGGTCATGAATAAGTGCGGCTCTAACACCCGCAATTTTATTTGCCGCAACTGAAGCTCCTACTCCACTTCCACAAATTGCGATTCCACGATCCACTTCTTTATTTACAACTGCTTTTGCAAGTGGAATTACAAAATCAGGATAATCGTCAGTGTTGACTAATTCCATTGCACCAAAATCTTTTACATCATATCCTTTTTCCTGCAAAAACAATTTTATCGTATTCTTTAATTCAAATCCGCCATGGTCTGCGGCTACACCAATTTTCATTTTTATAATTTTTGAGTTATTCTTGTTCGAATTGTTTCCATAAAATCATTCCGCCTTTTATCCCTTCCCTGTTATGGCCAACGGTGACATTCTCGTCTAGTTTAAAATCTATCAGTTTTGCATTACCTCCACTAATGTATAAATGATCATAATTAAAAACCACTTTTAAAATCCCGATTACTTCTTTCATTCTTTTATTCCACTTTTTCTTTCCTACTTTTTCCAACGCACCCATACCGACATAATCATTGTAATTTTTCTTTTTGGTTATTGGGTGCTGCGACATTTCAAGGTGAGGAATCAAAAGTCCGTCTCTCATAATTGCCGAACCAAAGCCGGTTCCCAAAGTGATGAGCATTTCAACCCCTTTTCCTTCAGCCAGACTTAGTCCCTGTAAATCTGCATCATTAATTACCAAAGTAGGTCTTTGCAAATGAGATTGTAATTCATTTTTTAAATCAAAATCTTTCCAAATTTCATTCCCAAGTTTTGGCGCTGTTTTTACAATACCATGTCTCACATAACCGGGAAAGCCTGCGGTTACTTTATCATAGCTCGGAAAGCGGGTGGCAATTTCAAGGATCAAGTTAACCACCTTTTCCGGAGAAGGCGGTGAAGGAGTTTCTTCCCGCTCATATTTCTGCAAAAATTTTCCTTCATAATCAATTATGGTGGCTTTTATATGAGACCCGCCAATGTCAATACAAAGGATTTTTTCATCTTGTTCAGTCATTTATAATTTTTTATCCTGTTAAATGTACCTTGTTTCATTGAAAAATAACACCAGCAATAATTTAGTTAATAGAGAAGCGGATAAAAACCAGATGAAGACAGCAATTTTCTTTGGTAGCTTTGGCTAAAAGCTTTCTTCAAAAGTCAACATAAAATTAATGAAACCAACACCGGAAGTTTCGATGAATGAACGCTTTTCAGCGTTGAGCAACCTTCCCCGTTTTTTTAAACTGGTTTGGAAAACAAGCCCTTCGCTTACGTTTTCCAACGCAATTTTAAGAATTGCCAGATCGGCAATCCCCGTTGCTATTTTATATGTCGGCAAATTAATTATAGACCAGGTGGTTCATCTTTCCCAAACTTCCGAAACCAGTCATGCATATTTGTGGAAGTTAGTCGTGATTGAGTTTTTGCTAGCCGTATTGGCGGATGCGTTGAGCCGGGCAACGACACTTGTCGATAGTTTGCTAGGTGATTTATTTTCGAATTATACTTCTATTCAGATAATGGAGCATGCTGCAATTCTGGATCTTGACCAATTTGAAGACTCAACGTTTTATGATAAATTAGAAAGAGCACGGCAACAGACAGTTGGTAGAACAGTTTTGCTTTCCCAGGTCTTGAGCCAATTGCAGGACATGATCACTATGGGTTTCCTTGCTGCAGGTTTGGTTGTTTTCAATCCTTGGCTGATTTTGCTTTTGTTGATTGCCGTTATTCCCGCTTTTTTGGGTGAATCGTATTTTAACGATAAAAATTATTCACTTAGCCGAAGGCAAACTCCGGAAAGAAGAGAATTAGATTACCTGCGCTACATCGGCGCCAGCGATGAAACGGCTAAGGAAGTTAAGATATTCGATCTTTCTAATTTTCTTTCAGATCGGTTTCGTTTTTTATCCAACAAATTCTATGAGGAAAATAAGCGCATTTCGGTAAAGCGGTCAGTTTGGGGAAGTTTTTTTTCTATTCTTGGCACACTTGGCTATTATGGCGCTTATGTTTTTATTATTGCTAAAACCATCGCCGGAAATTTGACTCTTGGTGATCTTACCTTTTTAGCCGGTTCTTTTCGTCAGTTGCGCACCTTGCTTGAAGGCGTTCTTTCACGCTTTACCGCGGTTTCGCAGGGTGCGATTTATTTAAAAGATTTTTTTGATTTTTTTGATATCCGGCCTAAGATCAAGGTGTCAGAAAAAGCACGGCCTTTTCCGAAGCCAATTAAAGATGGGTTCAGGTTTGAAGATGTTGGTTTTAAATATGTCAATTCGAAAAAATGGGCAAACCGTCATATGAATTTTACTTTGAAAGCGGGAGAAAAACTTGCTTTGGTTGGGGAGAATGGCGCAGGTAAAACCACTCTGGTAAAGCTTTTGGCCCGGCTTTATGATCCTACGGAAGGAAAAATTCTATTGGATGGCCATGATTTAAAAGAATATAACCTGGAAGAAGTGAGAACGCAAATTGGAGTCATTTTCCAGGATTACCTTAGGTATCAAATGACCGTTTCGCATAACATTGCAGTTGGCAATATTAATCAAAAGGAAAATAGAGAATTGATCATCAATTCAGCAAAGCAAAGTCTTGCGGATGCAATGGTTCAAAAATTGCCGGACAAATATGAGCAGGCATTAGGAAAACGTTTCAACCAGGGAGTGGAACTTTCCGGCGGGGAATGGCAAAAGATCGCACTGGCAAGAGCCTATATGAAAGATGCGCAATTACTTATACTAGATGAACCGACTTCAGCACTGGATGCCCGCGCAGAATATGAAGTTTTTGAAAGATTTGCGGAGCTTACAAAAGACAAAACTGCTGTACTGATTTCCCACCGCTTTTCAACCGTAAGAATGGCTGACAGGATTCTTGTTCTTAATAAAGGAGAAATTTTGGAAGAAGGAAGCCATGAAGAATTATTGGAAAGAAAAGGTCGTTACGCGGAGTTGTTTCATTTGCAGGCAAAAGGTTACCGGTGATTTTTTTAAGAGTAAGAATCTCACGTTATTATTTATTACTCTAAGTCATATTGAATTCTTAACGGAATCGACAGCTAGAATTTATTTCTTTAATTTTAAGAACAAATTTTTAAGATGAAAAAAATAGTAACGGTGTTGGCTCCAATAGATACACCATGGCCCGCAATGCGCATTTCTACACAGCTTGCGAGGAATCATTCAGCAGAAATTCACCTTGTCTTTTTGATATTGCCAGGCGAAGACGTTGATTATGCATATGCTTTTCCAAACGATCTTCCAATAGCGCAAGATTTTTTTGATGGGAAAATTATTTCTGAAAGTAACCTGGAATTAATTAAGGATAAATTGAATCTTTTTAAACAGGAATGTGAATCTGCGGGAATCAACCTTAGTTTCGAAAGAAATATTTCGGTCGAACAACTGATAAAGCAAACCGCTAATGCAGATCTCCTGGTGGCTGATAAAGGAGCGGATTTCGTATCTAAAATTTTGCCGCATGTTCATTGCCCTGCGTTTATCGCTGCGGATGATCATTTACCTGAAAAAGCGGTACTGATGTTTAATAACAGCGATAGTAGCAAATTTGCAATTGAAAAATATAGCGATCTCCTTCCCGAATTTAAAAATCTTCCTACCTTCCTTTTGACAATAAATCCTAAATATGAAAATGAAATTCAGAGTTATATGCAAAAGGATTTACGTGGTGCGTTCAACAATATTTCAGTAAGATCGCTGTCTGGAAAAGTGGAAATACAAATCGATCATTTTCTTTCAGAATTGCCAGGGCACATTCTGGTCGTTTTAGGAGCTTTTGGAAGAAGTGAAATCTCAAGATTCTTTCATAAAAGTCTTGCCGACACTGTCTGGAAAGATAAAACAGTTTCCTTGTTTATAGCTCATAAATAAGCACAAGATAAATTTAGCATTTCGAACACTCGAGCATCCTTTCAAACACTTTATATTTGCCGGCCTTTAAAAAAATATGTAATGACAAGAGAGGAAAAATTCATGCAGGAAGCGATTGCCCTTGCAGAAAAGGGAATACTGAATAATGAAGGCGGCCCTTTTGGCTGTGTAATCGTGAAAGATGATAAAATAATCGGAAGAGGAAATAACAAGGTTACCATCAGCAACGATCCAACAGCTCATGCGGAAATAATTGCCATAAGGGAAGCGTGCAAAAATCTCGGTTCTTACCAACTTGAGGATTGTGAGATATATAGTTCCTGCGAACCCTGCCCGATGTGTTTAGGAGCCATTTACTGGGCAAGGCCTAAAGTGATTTATTATGGCAACTCCCGCAAAGACGCGGCAAAAATCGGTTTTGATGATTCAATGATTTATGATGAAATTAGCAGTGATTTAACAAGCAGAAAAATCCCGGTGATTAATATTTGCCAAAAAAGAGCTAACAAAACTTTTGCCGAATGGCAACAGAAAGAAAACAAAAAAATATATTAAGGAACTTAAATAATAAAAACATCATAGTCGAACAAGAGCGAATTTATCCGATCTTTTTCTATGGGTATTGTTTTCCACAAACATAACCCACATGCACATCCCAAAATATAAAAATATGTCTGATTGTAACATAACTATTCCATTTAATGACTCGGTTTCAACCGCTATTGCTAAGGCGAAAGCAGCAATAGAAAATCAAAATGGAACCTTCAATGGTGACGAGAAATCCGGTGATTTTGAAGTGAGTGTTTTTGCGAATACGATAAAAGGAAGTTATTCCGTAACCGGGAAAACCCTAAATCTTATTATAACGAATAAGCCGTTTTTTGTACCATGCAGCACGATTGAAAGCCTGCTGCTTAAGGAAATTTCATAAGACCAATATAAGGACGGTCAGGTATTTACATGCCTGGTGGATAAAACATCCCTGATTTTTCTGACCATATCATTCACCTCGAATGGTTTTGCAATAAATTCATCAGCACCAAACTCTGCGATCGCAGTTTCAGCAATGTTAGGGTATGAAGAAAACATTATAACCGGAATATGCCGTGTAGATGAAGTTGATTTTAATTTTTTGCAAACATCCATCCCATCCATTCCTTTTAAAAACACATCCAAAAGAATCAGATGTGGTTTGTTTCTCTTAATATTCTCCCACGCTTTATGCCAGTCAGAAAAAGCCCAGACTTCAAAACCTTTCTTTCTAAGCAAAGATTTAATTATGCTTAGAAGGTCCTGATCATCATCTAGAATTAGTATTTTTGACATGCAATAAAAACAACAAAAAGCGTGCGACGATTAACCAATTTGCCGCCTTTTATAAAATAATTGTGCTGCCTTTTTAATTTTTATTTCTTTCTGAAGTTCCCGACGCTCAAGCAGTTGAAGTCATCACTAAAGTTTTATGATTTAAAAGTTTTGGTTCAAAGTATTTTTCACTTATTTTTGCACTCCTTTTAAAAAAGAAGCGATAGAAATACGAGTCTACCAAGCAGATTTGATTGAGATTGTTCGGATAAAATAAAAGGATTTTTGGATTCGGTAGCTCAGTTGGTAGAGCACAACACTTTTAATGTTGGGGTCCTGGGTTCGAGCCCCAGCCGGATCACACAGCCTCTGAAAACAGAGGCTTTTTTATGCCTTATACAAACCAGTAAAGAAGGAAATTTCTCCTATTTCTATTTTGCCCTCTTTCAATTATAATTAATTTTTCTTCTCCTTGCTTCTCTACTATTTTTGTTGAAAATAAAATGAATGTTTGAAAATAAGATCATTGTGATAACTGGCGGAACCGATGGCATTGGCAAAGCTCTTGTTGATCAATTTATAAATCTTGGTGCTTCTGTTGCTACCTGTTCAAGGACAGAAGAAAAATTATCCGCCCTTAAAAAAGAATTCGAAGGAAAATCTTTGTTTACTATGGTCGCAGACGTGAGCAAGGAAGATGATTGCAAAAATTTTATTGAAAAAACATTAGAGAAATACCACAAGATCGATGTGCTTATTAACAATGCCGGAATTTCTATGCGCGCCCTATTTAAAGACACTGAATTGAGTACTTTAAAACAAGTAATGGATATTAATTTTTGGGGCACTGTTTTTTGTACAAAATTTGCTCTCAATTCTATTACCCAAAACAAAGGAACAATCGTAGGAGTGTCTTCTGTTGCAGGCTTTAGAGGATTACCTGGAAGAAGTGGCTACAGTGCGAGCAAGTTTGCAGTAAATGGATGGTTGGAAGCGATTAGAACCGAATTGTTGGAGACCGGAGTTAATGTGATGTGGGTTTGCCCGGGTTTCACCAAATCAAATATCAGGAATGCGGCCCTCAATAAAGATGCGCAGCCTCAAAAAGAATCGCCGTTGGAAGAAGAAAAATTGATGACAGCAGAAGAATGCGCACAGCACATTATTAAAGCGATCAAAAAAAGAAAACGAACACTCGTGTTAACTTTTACAGGAAAAGAAACGGTTTATATGAACAAGTTTTTCCCGTCACTAACTGATAAGCTGACTCACAAATACTTTTTTAAAAATGGTGAGCTGGTAAAATGATATTCAATTTGTGACTTTACTAATGATTGCTTTTTTATTTAAATGATTAGAATTACTTTTCCGAAAATCAATTATCGCATTAGCAAAACCGGATCAATATAAAGGAATGTCTTTAATAACACTTACATCAGATATCGGCCGGCAGGATTTTTTAACTGGTGCGGTAAAGGGTCAATTGTTACAAGTGAATCCTGGATTTAGAATTTTTGATATCTCTCACGAACTTTCTCCTTTTAATTATCCGCAGGCAGCTTATGTTTGCCGTAATGCCATCAGAAATTTTCCTTCCGGTACATTTCATATTGTTATGGTGAATCTTTTTGACAAGCGACGCGATCATTTGCTGCTGGTTGAACATAAGGATCAATATATAGGTTGCGCCGATAATGGTTTAATTACAATGATACTTGAAGAAACACCTCAAAAGATTGTAGCGCTTCCATTGGATAATTCCAAACAAAAAAATACATTAAACTGCGCGAAGGTTTTTGCAGAAGCATATCAAAATATTTTAGAAGGAAATACTGTTGAAGAATGTGGCGACCCGGAAATTTCAATCGAAGTAAAAAATCCCCTGCGGCCTCTGCGGGGCGAAAAATATATAGAAGGACAAATTATTTTTATTGACAATTTTGAAAATGTAATTATCAATATTACCCGGGAAGAATTCGAGGAACAACGGCGTGGAAGAAGTTTTAAAATCGTTTTTAAAAGAGATGAAATAATTGAAAAGATAAGTGAAACTTATGCTGATGTTCATGAGAGTGAAAAACTCGCCCTTTTTAATTCAGCCAATTACCTTGAAATAGCGATCAATAAAGGAAACGCCGCGGGTTTATTTGGGTTAGAAGGATATACTGATAAAGTAAGTATGCAAACCCAATACATGCAAAACCGGCTTCTTTACCAAACCGTGAAAATTTATTTTGATTGATCTTGTGAATAAGAAAGGCTAGGTGTTTTTATGAATAACTGTAAAAAATATCCGAGAATTATTACGACTACTGCACCTATCACATTCAGCCACAAAAAAGAAATCATCTCCAGTTTATAAATCCCGATCACAAAAGCTTCTGTAACTAAAGCGGCGTAAAAAAGTGCATTGGCTTTTATTTGTTTAAACCAAAAAGCGATCAGAAAAATGCCCAGAATCACACCATAAAATAGGGAGCCCAGAATATTAACCGTTTCGATCAAACTATTGCCAAGATTGCTGGCAAACTCTGCGACCAGGATGCAGAATATTCCCCAACAAAAAGTATAGAATTTAGAAACGCGGTAATCCTGTTGTTCGGTAAGATGTTTATTAAAAAATCTTTTGTGAATATCTACGACAGTACAGGAAGAAAGTGCGTTGAGTGCCGCCGCAATACTTCCCCACGCAGCAAGGAAGATAACAGCAATCAACAAACCGACCAGTCCTTTTGGTAAATAATCAATAACAAAATGCAGAAAAATATAGTTCGTGTCATTCACTTCTTCATGAGGCAAGGCCTGCGATAAAACAGTCTTGTATTCCTGTTTAATTTTGTCCTTTTGTAAATTATCTCTTGGAGAAATTGCGGCATATTGATTCTCTAAATTTATTAATTCGTTTTTATAACTTGTGTGCTTTGCACGTTGTGCCTGCGTTTCATTAAAATATACCGGCGCCTTATGATATTGGTAAAAAGAAAAAACGAGGACACCGACCAGGAGAATTAGAAACTGCATCGGCACTTTCACGATGCCGTTCATCAATAATCCGAACTTTCCCTGGCGATTATTTTTTGCTGTAAGGTACCTTCCCACCTGGCTTTGATCGGTTCCAAAATAAGAAAGCGCGAGGAAAAAACCACCGATGATGCCGCTCCAGATATTGTATTTATCCTTCCAGTCAAAACCTTTTGTGGTTTCTCCTGAAGTGATGATGTTCATTTTGCCGTTCTTTCCCCCAAGATGCAAAGCATCTAAAAATCCTACATTTGAAGGCATTAAATGAACCACTACATAACCCGCAACTGCCATACCAATGATCACAATGAATAGCTGAAGTTTTTGTGTATGAGCCACAGCTCTTGCCCCCCCACTGACAGTATAAATAATGAGCATTCCGCCCATGATAATATTCGTGTAATAAATGTTCCAGCCAAGTAACGAGCTTAATATCAATGAAGGTGCATAAATGCTGATACCGGTTGACAATCCTCTTGAAATTTGAAAAAGAAGAGAAGTAAGGGTTCTTGTCTTAAGATCGAATCGTTTTTCTAAAAACTCATAAGCTGTGTAAACTTTAAGATTATTGAAAACTGGAACAAACACAACGCAGATCACTATCATTGCCAGCGGCAAACCAAAATAATATTGAACAAACCGCATTCCATCTGTATAAGCCTGTCCTGGCGCACTTATAAACGTGATGGCGCTCGCTTGTGTGCCCATAATACTTAGCAGCACGAGATACCATGGCATATCCCGGTTACTTAAAAAATATCCGTCAAGATTCTTTGTTGCCCTGCTTTTATAGACCCCGTAAACGATAATACAGGTAAGGGTTACAACAAGCACGATCCAATCCTGGTAGCTCATATCGACATTTTTAAACAGAATTTAAATGCTGAAACTGCAGGCAACAGTAAACAAACAAATAATTAAGTTTTCCATTTTTTGACCGACATGATCAAAACGGGTTAGCGTGAATATTTTGAGCTTATCATCTTCTACTCAAAATATGTTGTGATAAAATAATAAAGCACTACCTGAAGCACCAAAAAAAGGAATACCAACAGGTACAAACGATTCCAATATTTTTTTTCGGATTTGTCCAACTTTTAAATTTTATTTCAAGCTATTTCTGTTGAGGTTTTGCAATTAAGTTTGCAAACAACCGGAAAGCTCCCGGCACACCGGCAGGCAATTCCCTAAAGAAAACCAGACTCGCGTAAACAAACCTTCCCTTTCCATAATCCGTATAGATAAGGCTTCCATCTGATGGAGCTTCTGCTGCATCATCCATGGCAAAAAGATCCCTGTAATTTTCCTGATAATTCTCTGCCTGGTAAGTACTGCGTTCCTGAATCCAATTGTCAAAATCTTTGTGGTTGATCTTATTGGGATAATTCATTAAAATATTATCAGGATGCAAAAATTTTACTTCCGCGTTTTCATCCGTTACTCTCGTACGGCTAATGGTAAAAGGATACGGACCGATCTTCGCTTTCAATGGACCTATATTGTTATTCGTGTTATATTGAACCAAAAGAATCCCACCCTCCTTTACATAATTCATCAATAGTTCATAAGAATTATTAAGCCATTCATAAATGTTATAAGCGCGAACACCGGTAACAATCGCGTCAAACTGTTTAAGATTACTTGCCGTCATATTTTTAGGAGAAAGGATGGTTACTTCATAACCCATCTTCTGCAAAGCATCCGGCACCTTATCCCCTGCTCCGGGTATATAGCCTATTTTATTCCCTGATATTTTTAAATTTATTTCCACGAGTTTTGTTTCTGCTTTTTTGAAATAAATAATGTTTGGGATATGCGGATACTCAATTAAGGTTTTATAAGAATCATAAACCTGGTTGCCTTCAATAGCGCTCCACTCAATTACTTCACTGCTTTTTGATTCAGGATCCTTTATTGAATAAAGAGAATCGTTGCCAGCTTTTGAAAGAATAACATTTGGAGAAAGTTTTTCTTTTAATGCAAAATTATTTTCAGAAGAACTGTTGCTTATGCTGTTTACTTTAATATTCACCGGCTTATTATTTATTGCCAAAGCGAGTTCAGGATCAGACTTCACTTCTAACTTTGGAATAATAAAAAGTGGTTCAAATGTTTCGCCTTTTACCGGATCGTTTGATTCATATTGGATCGGAATATTGTACTCTAAATTTTCCCCCTCAATAGAAATGTCAACCAGGGCATGCTCCGGGTCGTTTTGAGGTTTGCCAATCAAAGTCTGGTCAGCAACATTGTAAGATCCTTTGCTCATGGGCTCTACCAGCCAATAAGGCTGGGAAATTTTTGCATTGGAAGGAATAAAAACAGTTACAGTATGTGAAATATTTCGATCAACAGGCAACCCATCATTGAAAATATAGTTTTGATCACGGATCTTCAAAGATGAAACTTTGACGTTTCCACCTAACCGGTTGTCCGCCTCGAAATCCACTTTTAATGAGTCTCCCTGCACTGCAAACATAGTGTGAGTTGTTGCCTCAATATAAAGCCCGATACACTCTTTCATAATTTGCTTTAGCTGTTCCAGTTTTTGGTTGCGCCAGTATCCTTCAGGTTTATTCTTTAGCGTTCTGTAAATACTTAAAAGTTGTGGCAATGAATTTTGAGGATGTTCGAAAGAATAATTATTTATTAAATTCTGAACACTTTTTTGAACATCCGGGTCACTCACTCTTTCCCATGTCGTATCAACACCATCCATTAAGGTTTTTGTAGGGGCAGATCCTTGTATGGTCTTAAAATATTCGAGCTGAGCACCCCGAGAAGAAGGAACTCCAAAACCCTGTGTCTTATGCTGACTACGGCTTTGGGCGGCTACTTCTCCATAACTTTTGCCCAATAAGGGATTGTAGCCACCAACATCTATTTTAAACTGATCAGGACTTTCTGTATTAACACTTCCGAAATTAAATGTGTTCCACAAAAGTCTTTTTGCCTGCCATGGTTTTACGCCATACTTAAATTGTTCAGGAAATTTTGTAGGATCCGCAGCTGCGGTAAATGCTTCTCCGGCTAAAATTGCAGAAGCAGTATGATGACCGTGGCCACCTTCACCGGTGGTTGGAAAACGTGTAATTATAATATCGGGTTGAAATTTTCGGATTACCCAAACAACGTCTGACAATATCTTTTGTTGATCCCAAAATTGAAAAGTTTCTTCCGGGCTTTTTGTAAAACCAAAATCAAACGCTCTTGTAAAAAATTGTTCCGCACCATCTATTCTTCTTGCTGCCAGAAGTTCCTGGGTTCGTATCAAACCCAATACACTTCCCTGTTCATCACCAATCAAATTTTGTCCGCCATCTCCTCTTGTCATTGCCAGATACGCAGTTCGATATAATTTTTGATTGGCAAGAAAAGCTAGTAGCCTTGTATTTTCATCATCAGGATGAGCTGCCACATACAGTACAGAGCCTAAAACATTCAGCTTTTTTATTTGTTGAAATATCTGGTCAGAATTATAAGATTTGGGAGCCTGTGAAAATGCAAATTGAGCAAGAAAAAAAAAGAACAGAAGTAAAAAAAATTTACGCATTTTTTAAATTTTTATTTTACGAATGTAAGGCAATGTAAATTTAAGAACCGCACCGTTTAAAATATTTTATTGTTCTTTCTTTTGATCAACGAGTAAAGCAATAAAGAACACCACGTTTTTATTTTGAAAAAGAATAAGGAAAGTCTTCCGGCTTTGTACCGCGCTGTTTGTCGGGCTTAGCTGTCATCCCAATATTAATTTCACCTCCTCTTTGCAGATCAAAATGATTGAAATAGTTTTTCGTGTACTCTTTACCGTTAAAAGTGACAAAACTTATATACCGATTTTTATCACTATTTGAAGGTGCATTCAAAAACAGTTTGTGCCCATTTTCAAAATCTATTTCAGCATGTTTAAACAAAGGCGCTCCAGCTGCATATTGAACGCTTGTTGGTGTTACCGGGTAAAAACCCAAAGCTGAAAACACATACCAGGCTGACGTTTGCCCGTTATCCTCATCACCGCAATATCCGTCAGGTGTTGCTTGGTAAAGCCGGTTGATCGTTTCCCTTACCCAATATTGAGTTTTCCAAGGCTCGCCCGCATAATCATACAAATAAATCATGTGCTGAATAGGCTGGTTACCATGTGCATATTGGCCCATATCGGCGATCTGCATTTCACGAATCTCATGGATGACGCCTCCATAATAACTGTCATCAAAAACAGGCGGCATTACAAAAACAGAATCCAGCATTTGAACAAACTTCGATTTTCCGCCCATTAAATTAATCAAACCGCTTATATCATGAAAAACTGACCAACTGTAATGCCATGCATTCCCTTCTGTAAAAGCATCTCCCCATTTAGAAGGATTAAAAGGTGATTCAAAACTTCCATCTTTATTTTTGCCACGCATCAAAAGATGGCTGGAATCAAAAAGATTTTTATAGTTCATAGCCCTCTTTTTATAAATATCAATTTCAGAGGCGGCCTTTCCCAGAGCTTTTCCCAGTTGGTAAATACAATAATCGTCATAAGCATATTCTAAGCTGCGGGCGGCATTTTCGTTGATACCTACGTTATAAGGAACATATCCTAATTCATTGTAAAATTTTACGCCTGTGCGCCCGGTACCTTCTGGTCCTTCCGTATTGGCATCATGAACTAAAGCTTTATACAAGGTTTCTATATCGTAACCACGAAGACCTTTTATATAAGCTTCCGCAACGATGGAAGCAGAATTGTTTCCTACCATCACATCCCGATAACCAGGCGCTGACCACTCGGGCAAAAAGCCTCCTTCTTTATAATCATTAACCAAGCCTTCCTGCATTTCCTTAACTATTGAAGGATAAACTAAATTGAGGAAAGGATATAACGCGCGAAAAGTATCCCAAAAGCCTGTACCACCAAACATATAGCCCTCTTTAACTTCACCGGTATACGGACTGTAGTGAACAATTTTTCCTTCAGCATTTTTTTCATAAAATGTCAAAGGAAAAAATACCATTCTGTAAAGACAGGAATAAAAAGTTTTCACCTGGTCAGTAGTGCCTCCAGATACTTTAACTCTGCGAAGCACTTTATTCCATTCAGCTTTAGCTTTATTTTTTACGGTTTCAAAACTTTCATTTCCAACTTCTTTTAAATTAAGTTCTGCCTGTCGGAAACTGATAAAAGAAGAAGCAATTCTTGCATGGATAATTTCTCTTTTATTCGTATTAACGAAGCCAATAACAGCACCGGTATGATTTCCTTTTTGCTCAATATTTTTTGTAAGAACACTATCCAAAAAAGTGTAGGTATAATCGAAACGTTTATCAAAAACAATTACAAAGTAATTTTTGAAATTCGTGGCTACCCCTCCACTGTTGCGGGTTGTATAACCTATTATTTTCCTTTCAGCAGGAATTACTTTTATGTAGGAGCCGTGATCAAGCGCATCGATAACTACTGATGAACTGTCGGCTTTGGTAAAAGTAAACTGAAAAATTGCAGCACGTGTTGTAGGAGCAATTTCTGTAGTCACATCATCATCTGCCAGAAAAACTTTATAATAATAAGGCTTTGCAGTTTCAGCCTTATGGGAAAACCAGCTTGCTCTTTCCTGCTCGTTAAATCGAATTTTTCCGGTGATGGGCATTATGGCAAAAGCTCCATAATCATTCATCCACGGTGAAGGTTGGTGCGTTTCTTTGAAGCCGTTTATTTTATTCGACGAATATTGATAAGCCCAACCATCTCCCATCCTTCCCGTTTGTGGTGTCCAAAGATTCATTCCCCATGGAACTGCGATCGCGGGATAGGTATTTCCATTTGAAAGGCTTGGCTTGGAATCCGTGCCCATTAAAGGATTTACGAAATCGACCGGATCAGAAATGTTAACCTGCGCAATGGTTGCTGATGTAATTGACAATGCGAAAAACAAACTCAACAAATTCTTTTTCATCTGTTTATTTTATTCTTTTAGCTAAACTTTGATTGTAAAACTGCAGGAAATTTTTTCGAAGTATCAAGAATCAGTTCTCCAAATAGTGTATTAGCCCATGCAAACCATTTTCTTGTAAATTTTGATGCATCGTTTTTATTAAATGATTCATGCATAAATCCGGTCCCAGAATTAGAGTGTATTAACATTTTAAAGCAATATCTAATTTCATTTGGATCATTGCTGGTTAAACCGCGCATAATGATACTCAAAGGCCAGATCATGTCGAGTCCGGCGTGAGGACCACCAACACCTTCTCCGGATACACCTTTAAAAAAGAACGGATTGTTATTCGACAAAACAAATTTTCTTGTATTCAAATACAACGGATCGCTTTGAGAAACGGCGTTTAGGTATGGTAGTGACAATAAGCTCGGAACATTTGCATCGTCCATTAAATTAAAACTTCCAAAGCCGTTTATCTCATAAGCATATATTTTTCCGACTTGAGGGGAATTGATAACTGAATATTTTTTTAGAGCATTTTCTATTTCATTGGCCAGCGCCATACATTCACTTGCCATTTTATTATTTGAGGAAATTGATTTTACCATTTCAGCTGCATTCCTCAAACTCACGACAGCAAAAAAATTAGAAGGAATTAAAAAAGGGAAAATGGTAGCGTCGTCACTCGGTCGAAACATTGAACAGATAAGCCCTATAGGCTTAACAGGATAACCATAGCCACCCAATGGAACTCCATCAGTCGCCCAGGTTGTTTTTCTTTCAAAAGAATAAGGTCCCTTGCCTTCTTTTCTTTGTTGCTCTTTAAAAGTCAACGCAATTAATGAAATTGATTCTTCCCAACTTTTATCGAATGGAGAAGTGTCACCTGTTTCTTTCCAATATTGATGCGCCAATCTTATCGGATAACAAAGTGAATCTATTTCCCACTTTCTTTCATGCACCCCCGGTTTCATGTCTGTGATGTCACTTTTCCATTCGCTAATTTTATTTGGATCTTTATAAAAAGCATTCGCATATCGATCCAAGTGAATGCATTTTACCTGGCGATTAATCACACCGGCAATCAACTGCTGCAAATGCTTATCATTTTTTATCAAAGACAAATAAGGCCACACCTGGGCGCTACTGTCTCTAAGCCACATTGCATCAATATCCCCGGTAATGACATAGGTGTCGGGTTTACCATCGATCATTTCAAAATTGACAGTTGTATCAAGTGTATTTGGAAAGCAATTTTCAAACAGCCATGCCAGTTCCGGATCTGAAATTTGCCTTTTTATTTTTCTGATCGCAGCTTCAACTGCTTCGCTTGTAAATTTTCTTTCAGAAACAGAAGGCCTTTTGCTTTTAAATTCGTCTTGAAAAAGTGCGAGGGCATTTGATTTGTTAAGTATTAACCCTGTTGTCAATAATCCGCCGGCCTGCAAAAATTGTCTGCGTGTGTTCATAAATTCATTTTAGAAGGCAGCAATTTAAACCAACTTTTTTAAGTGATGAAAGAAGCAAAACCATCAATTTACCGGTACTTCAATCGTTGGTCTTATTTTATCATCGGCCACTTTTTCATACACGAGAACTTTTACCGTCCAATCAGGCAAAGAATAATTGAGCGAGATTTCGACTTTAAAAAGTTGCAGATCATGATTAACTCCATCGAGTTGCAAAATGCTTGAAGCGAAAGCCCTGTCTTCATCCGGTTTATCATACGGACCGTTTAATTTATAGGAAGTCTTATCATAAAAAGTCAGTGTGCAACCATTCAATTGCTTGTAATATTCTTTGTATTTCTCAACAGCTGCTTCATATTCTTCTGATTGAAACATAGTTGCTTCCCAGGTGTAAGAATAAGGATCGTTATATTTTGTGATTGAAGTTGATAAAGCGTCAGCTGGAGCCACTTTACTGGTAAACTGAATTGTGCTCTCGGTTTCATTGAGCGTATCCCCTTTGATATTATTGAAATTCTGGTAATAATCGCTAGCCACTTTTTCAACTACCGGTTTTAAAGTATTGGGTGTTTTTTTCAAAGAAAAACGTGGTTGAGCAGAAGCGGTAAATGCCGTAAAAGTCAGCAGTAAAAAGAAGAAATTCTTCATAAGAGTTCATTTAAGGGTTTCATAAGATTAAAATAAGTTGCGATATTAATCCTTAAATGTTTCAGGTAAAAATGAAAGTAATTCACACCATGTGGATAGTAAATATTTAAATGTAAGAAAAATAAAAAAGTCGCTTTTTAGTTCACATTTTTTATTGTCAGTAAACAAGTAAATAAAATACATTTTTTATTGTCATGCGGAAAATTACATCCCAAACAACTTATACATTTCATCCAGCTTTGGAGAAAGGATTATTTCAGTACGACGATTTTTCGCTCTTCCTTCGGGAGTGGAATTTGTAGCAACCGGTTCGTAATAACTATGCCCCGATGAGATAACTCTTGTCGGATCAACTTTGTAATTATTGACCAGAATGCGAACGATAGCATTGGCACGAGCCGTACTCAAATCCCAGTTATCCTGGTATCGTCCACGAATAGGAATGCTGTCCGTATGACCTTCAATATCCACAGCCACATCGGTATTTAAATTAAGTACTGCCGCGAGTTTCGATAAAGCATCTACGCCTTTAGGATTTACAACCGCGCTGCCGGATGGAAATAATAATTGTTCAGAAAGGCTGACATAAACTTTCCCATCTTTTTGATAAACGGAAAGTTCATTGGAATTAAATCCTTTCAATGCTTCAGCCATTTTATTTTTTAATTCATCAGATGCTTCCTTTTGTTGATTTAATAAATTTTGCAGCTGCTCGAGTTTTTGTTGTTGTTGTTGCAGGTTCTTCTGGCTTTCGGTCAATTTAGTTTGTTGGGAAGCGGTTTGTTGTCCGAGCTGGCTATTTTGAGTTTCAAGATCAGAAATTCTTCCGTTAAGGTCATCGATGTTCTTCTGTAAAGAATCAACCTGGTCATTGAGTGAAGAAATATTTTTTTGCAATGTAGTGTTGCGGTTTGCAAGTTGTGTACTGTCTTCTCTTAAATTAGTGGTTTCCTGCTGTGACTGTGCCAGGTATCTTTTGGCCACGCAACCCGTAAGCATCAACGCTCCGGCAATAATAACTACAATTTTCTTCATGATTTTTACTTTAGATAATTACTTCAAAAAAATTATGCCAATAAAATTAAGGATACCGACTTTCGTTTTTGCGAATTAGCAGACAGATGAGCTTCTTCATTTTTTAAATGTTGACGATTTGCTTTTTAGAAACCGATCTCATTTCCTCGGGGATATGATTTATAATTTCTTCCTTAAAACTTTGAATCAGTTTTTCCTTCAGAAAATAACGATATGTGACAAGACCTATCTCCCTGACAGGCGCAGGCGCTTTAAAGTAACGCACGTTTTGTTTCTGCTTTGCTGTCATAGCTTTTAAAGCAAGCATCGGAAGAATCGTAATACCCTGGTTCACTTCCACAATTCTTTTCAAAGTTTCGATACTTCCTGTTTCAAAATCCAGTTGCCTGAATTCCTGTTTTTTATTTCTTAATTCGCACAAATTAAAAACCTGCGTGCGGAGACAATGACCTTCTTCTAAAAGACACAGCCTGTTAACATTTATATCGTTTGCAAGCACAAATTTCTTTCTGAGTATTTTATCATCCGAAGAAGCATACACAACAAAGGGTTCATAAAACAAAGGTTGTTCTTTCAAAGAGGGTTGGTTCAAAGGCGTTGAAAGCAAACCTGCGTCGAGATCGTGCTGCAGAAGTTTATGAATGATCTGGTCGGTTGTAAATTCGCTGATCTTTAACTTTACAGAACCATATTTTTGTAAAAAGGAATTCATAAACATAGGAAGCAGGTAGGGAGCAAGCGTAGGGATAACACCGATTCTGAGTTCACCTTTCAATTCAACCTGCTCATCCTGAACCATTTCTTTCAACTTGTTACTTTCGTGCAGAATTATTTTAGCCTGCGCGATAATTTTTTTCCCGATTTCTGTTGGTACGACCGGCTGGCGACTTCGATCAAAAATCTTTATATGCATTTCTTCCTCAAGCTTTTTTATCATCATGCTAAGCGTTGCCTGGGTTACAAAACATTTTTCGGCAGCTTTTACAAAATGCCTGTGAGCATCTACCGCAATAACGTATTGAAGTTGCTGTATATTCATAAGATTTAATATAGACAAAATCTATACAAATATAGATAATATCAGTATATTTGAACAACAATTACCGGTATATTTGATATACAAAAAATGAGTTAGAGCGCTGTCCGTTTTTGTATCCGTAATTACGAAGATGAATGGTTTAGTTAAGCATAAAAAAGTTTGAGTTAACTTCTCAAACTTTTTTTTGTTTAAAGGAGTTTACTCAAATGTCCGCATGGTTTTTGACTTTCTTTTCTGTTCATTACACGCTTTCAATCTTATTAATCTTAAAGATGAATAAAAAAATATCTCATATTCCTTTCTCAGTTTTAGATCTTGCAACTGTTACTGAAGGAGCAACATTTAAAGAAACTTTTGCGAAAAGCCTTGAATTGGCGCAACATGTAGAGAAATTAGGCTACACTCGTTTTTGGCTTTCTGAACATCACAACATGATAAGTGTAGCAAGTTCTGCAACGTCTGTTTTGATTGGATATATCGCTGCAGGCACTTCTGAAATCCGGGTTGGCTCCGGGGGAATTATGCTTCCCAATCATGCTCCTTTGGCAGTGGCAGAGCAGTTCGGAACACTAGAATCGATTTATCCGGGAAGAATTGATTTAGGTCTGGGACGTGCACCGGGGACGGACCACCTGACTGCAATGGAATTACGGGGAAGCCGCTTCAACACTACGGAAGATTTCCCACAAAATATTTTAAAACTGCAAACTTATTTTTCAAAAGAAAATAGTAATTCAAAAGTGAGAGCTATTCCTGGTGAAGGACAAGATATTCCAATTTGGATTTTGGGTTCAAGTACAGACAGTGCTCAACTGGCGGCGTATTTAGGTTTGCCATACGCTTTTGCAAGTCATTTCGCTCCAGGGCAATTTTATACAGCAATCGAATTTTACAGAAAGAATTTCCGTCCATCTCGGTCACTTAAAAAACCTTACGTGATGCCGTGTGTGAATGTAATTGCCGCTGATACAGATGAAGAAGCTAAAAAGCTGGCTACCTCTTTATATCAAATGTTTATAGGCATCATAACGGGGAAGCGTAGACATTTACAGCCTCCTGTTGACAATATGAATGATTTATGGAACCCATACGATGAAGAAGCCGCCAAACAAATGTTGCAGCTTTCATTTATAGGAAGCCCGCAGACAATAAAAACCCAAATGAAAGATTTTGTTGAAAAAACCAGGCTGAATGAAATAATGGTTATTTCAAATATTTTTAATCAAAAGGCAAAACTTCATTCGTATAATTTATTTGCTGATCTAATGAAAGAAATTGGCAGTTAATTAGTTATCAATTAAAAAAGTACCAAGATCGATCACCTCTCCTTCTTTCATGACAAACTCTTCAACATTAGATAGATCAAGGTTAGACATTACCTTGCTTTTAAAAATAACTACTTTGTTTTTGTAAACTACAAAATAAAAGTCAGGTTTATTATCAAGGTTGACTGGGTTCGAAAAATCACCTTGTGAAAAAAGGAATTTGGCAACGCCCTCATTATCCGGAATGCTTTCTCCCAAATAATCATCATTGAAAACATCCTTATCATAAAGGCGGACGGAATATTCACTTCCTGACAGAGGTTCATCGTCTCCTTTCCTTATCAGGCGCACTTTTACCTCGATATTCATTTCTTTATTCAAAGCAATTGATGGCATAGAGTAACTTTTCTGAAAAGTAATGATTTTTCTTTATTCATCCAACGCGATCATTTTTTCAAAATAAAAAAACCAGTAATACGTTCATCTACTGGTTTTCTTTCTAATAAACTTTTTTAAATGAGATAAGTTATTCATCAAGCTTCAAAACTGCGAGGAAGGCTTCCTGTGGCACTTCTACATTTCCAATCTGCTTCATCCTTTTCTTACCTTCTTTTTGCTTTTCAAGCAATTTGCGTTTACGGCTTATATCTCCTCCGTAACATTTTGCCGTAACATCTTTTCTCATCGCACTTATATTTTCACGTGAAATAATTTTCGCGCCAATCGCAGCCTGTATGGCAATTTGAAACTGCTGGCGTGGAACCAAATCTTTTAATTTCTCACATAGTTTTCTTCCAAATTCCTGTGAACGGCTTCGGTGAATTAAAGAACTGAGCGCATCCACTTTATCTCCATTTAATAAGATATCCATTTTTACAATGTCGCTTTCACGATAGCCGACTGGATGATAATCGAAAGAAGCATAACCGCGGGTTACACTCTTCAACCTGTCATAAAAATCAAAAACAATTTCCGTCAAAGGCATCTCAAAACTTAGCTCAACCCGTGTCGGAGTGAGATAAGTCTGGTTGGTTAGAATGCCTCTTTTACCAATGCACAACGACATAATGTTGCCAATGTAATCGGGTTTTGTAATGATTTGCGCTTTGATGAACGGTTCTTCGATCTTCTCAATACGGCTCGGATCGGGCATCTGCGCCGGATTGTTCACCGTTATCTTCTCGCCTTTGGTAGTATAAGCAAAGAAACTTACGTTCGGAACTGTTGTTATAACAGTTTGATTGAATTCCCGTTCCAGTCTTTCCTGGATGATCTCCATGTGCAACATTCCCAAAAATCCGCAGCGAAAGCCAAAACCCAATGCCTGCGAAGTCTCCAACTCAAAGGTGAGTGAAGCATCATTCAGCTGAAGCTTTTCCATACAATCACGCAACTCTTCAAACTCATCGGTGTTTACCGGAAATATACCGGCAAAAACCATCGGCTTTACCTCCTCGAAGCCCCTGATAGATTCTTTACAAGGATTGAAAGTAGTAGTAATCGTATCCCCTACTTTTACTTCTTTAGCATTTTTAATTCCTGTAATTACATAACCCACATCCCCGGCTCTCACTTCATTCTTGGCCATCATTCCTATTTTCAAAATACCCACTTCATCAGCATTATATTCTTTTCCGGTATTTGAAAATTTGATCTTATCATTTTTTTTGAGAACACCGTTGAAAACACGGTAATAAACAATAATGCCCCGGAAACTATTGAAAACACTGTCAAATATCAACGCCTGGAGGGGCGCATCAGGATGGCCTTTCGGCGCTGGAATTCTTTTTATGATCGCAGTTAAGATTTCTTCAATTCCAACACCAGTCTTTGCGCTTGCATGCAAGATATCTTCGTTTTTACATCCTGTAAGATCAATGATCTGGTCCTCCACTTCGGCGATCATTGCGCCATCCATATCAATTTTATTCAAAACTGGGATTATTTCAAGATCGTTATCGATAGCCAGATATAAGTTGGAAATCGTTTGTGCCTGTATACCTTGCGTTGCATCTACTAAAAGTAAAGCACCTTCACATGCAGCAAGGGCACGGCTCACTTCATAACTGAAATCCACATGTCCGGGCGTATCAATTAAATTTAAAATATATTCCTCTTCTTCGAATACATAATTGATCTGGATCGCATGGCTTTTTATCGTAATTCCCTTTTCACGTTCGAGGTCCATATTATCGAGAACCTGCGCCTGCATTTCACGGTCGTTCACTGTATGGGTAAATTCAAGCAAACGGTCTGCCAGCGTGCTTTTCCCATGATCAATATGTGCAATGATGCAAAAATTCCTAATATTCTTCATACTTGGTCGGCGAAGATATGAAAAAGGAAGAAGCCTTTAATTTCCAGCGTCTCACACAGGCTTTTTTTTATATTTTATTTAATCAAATAATTATAGATAACTGAAGAAAAAATTTAATTTTTAAAAGAAACCATTAATTTGGAGCATTACTCTAACAATTTGTTATCCGATAAATGAAAGATTTTCTAAAAGAAATAATAGCAGATCCAGTAACAGGAAAAAATATTGTTGAGGTAAAAAGTGGAGACAAATATTTACTTTCTTCAGAAGAATCTTCTTACAATATTATTGATGGAGTGCCGATCTTACTTCCCGTGCAGCCAATTAAGAATTTAAGTTCGGGGCTTCACAGCCAATTCAATTCAGATTTTGATTATCAACTGCATTACCAGGAAGATGCACGTCAATTTGATTATTTTAAAAAGGAAGAATCAGCAGCGGGTAAAGAGGAAACCAGGCGGCTGCACCAGACAATTATTAATCGCATTCCTAAAAAGGCTAATTTAATTCTTGATATGGGTTGCGGCAATGGCTGGGCAGCTCAATACTTTCTTGAAAAAGGAAAGAAAGTAATTTCTGTAGATATATCTGACAAAAATCCAATCAAAGTTTTAAAAAATAACCCCAGTGAAAATCATGTGGCAATCGTTGCTGATGCCTATCATTTACCTTTCAAAAAAAATAGTTTTGATGCAGTTATAGCTTCTGAAATAATGGAACATGTTTATGATCCGAAATTATTTATTTCAAAACTAGGAGAAGTATTAAAACCGGAAGGAAAACTAATTATCACCACTCCTTATGATGAAAAGATCGAATACTTTTTATGTGTGCATTGTAACAAGCCCACTACTAGAAATGCTCATCTTCATTCTTTTAGCGAAAAAAATATAGCAGATTTTATTCCGGATGAATTCGCTCATTATAAAACAAGTCATTTTTCAAATAAATACATGGTAAGATTGAGGTTAAATTTGCTCACCTCATTCCTTCCGTTTGGTTTATGGAAAATTAAAGATTCTCTTATTAATTCTATATTCAAAAAGCCATTACGATTTCTTATTGAACTAGATAAGAAATAGTTTTATTCAGAAAAAAAATTGAATCTATCATCATTAGCGAAAATTATAAATCATTTGCTACCCGGAAATTTTTCTGGTTGTTTTTAGGACGGATATTGCCCGTATTAATATTGTTTTTAATATCTATAATCTATTCAAGAGACTTAGATTACAATAGTTACGGAAGGTTTCAGAGTGTATGGATGTATACTAATATTATAAATGTAACTATAAGTTTTGGCTTACCGGCAGTCATATTATCCACTAATTTAAATTTCTTTATTTCTTTCATAAATAGTAACAAAAGAAAATTAAGTTTATTTTATTTCCTGCTCTCCGTTCTAGTATTATCGGTATTTTTTTTATTTGCCAAAAACTTTTCTTCCTCATTAAAGTTTCTATTGATTGGTTTTATCATCATCCAGAATATTATTACCATCTCAGAAACCTTATTGATCAAAAGCCATGGAGAAAGATTTTCATTTGTGATTAATTTTATTTACTCGATTCTCTTTTTTGGATGGCATATTTACATTCTAAGATCGGGCTATTCGTTGTACGGTTTAATTGCAGGCATCATAGTCATTTCAATTATAAAATGGATCGCCATCATTTTTGTTCCAAAAAGAAGAGAAGATTATGAAAACCTTTATGATGAAAAGGACTTTTTAAATCATTGGAAATACCTTGGAATGAACGAGCTGCTGGGAGTAATTTCAAAATGGATTGACAAAGTTTTTTTGTTATACCTTCTTACTTCAGCTGACTTTGCCATCTTTTTTAATGGATCCTTTGAGATTCCATTATTTGGATTACTGATCAGCGTTATGGGAAGTTTTTTATCTATTGAGATTTCGCGAAACACCCTTCACCTTGACAAAATAAAAAAGCTTTTTGCGGAAAGTTTTAATGCACTTTCTATTATTGTTTTCCCGTTATTTTTTTTCCTGCTTTTGTTCGGGAAAGAAATTTTTTCTCTGGTTTTTAATGACAAATACAATGCGTCACTGCCTATTTTTTTTATAAGCATCTTTATTTTGCCTCTTCGAATCAATAATTATAGCGTGATCTTACAATGCTTTTCAAAAGGAAAAAAGATATTAGTGGGTTCCGTGATCGATATCTGCATTTCCATGATCTTAATGTTGCTGCTCTACCCGCTTATGGGAACCAGGGGCATCGCCCTTGCCATTGTCATTGCTACTTATTGCCAGGTGTTTTATTATTTGTGGCATTCATCTAAAGTTTTAAATATTCCTTTTATACAAATTTTACCTTTGAAGAAGCTTTCCATAAGGCTATTACTTTATTTTATTCTTTATTTTGCATTATTTTATTTGCTTTCAAAAATTGGATTGAAAATTAAATTAGTCTGTTCAGCGCTGTTTACCGGATTAATTGTAATGACTGGACTTATAAAATATTTTGAAACTTTTTTTAAAAAGAACCATGTTTAAAATTCGTAAGATCAATCCAGAAATCAAATCCGAAATTAACACCGGTTTTGGTGTGAATTCTTCAGATTATGGAGGAAGATTTTTAAATAAAGACGGCAAACCAAATATTGAAAAAAAAGGAGTTGGCTATTTTGAAAAAATAAGCTGGTATCATGCGTTGCTTGAAATGCCTCGTTGGAAATTCCTCTCCAGTATCTTATTATTTTATTTGGCAATCAACCTTGTCTTCGGTTCGCTCTATTTTTTAACAGGGATAAATCATTTGGACGGGATCACAGCTCATTCCGCAATTGAAAAATTTTCAGAAGCTTTTTTCTTTAGCTGCGAAACCTTTACTACAGTAGGTTATGGGAAAATAAGCCCCGTAGGTTTTGTTGCAAATTCAATATCTGCTTTTGAAGCGCTAATTGGATGGGCCAGTTTTGCAGTAGTTACAGGATTAATTTATGGACGATTTGCAAGACCAAAAGCCTATATACGTTTCAGTGAAAATGCTTTGCTTTCACCTTTCCACGATGGCAATGCTATTATGTTGAGATTGGCTCCTTTTAAAAATACCACACTTACTGATGCAGAAGCTAAACTAACGCTAGGGTTGATAGTGGAGGAAAATGGAAAACTGGTAAACAAATTTTTTCAACTTACCTTAGAATATGAAAAAGTGAATTCGCTCACTTTAAGTTGGACGGTGGTGCATCCTATAACAGAAACAAGCCCTTTTTATAATTTTACTGAAGATGATTTTAGAAATGCGCAGGGAGAAATCCTGGTCTTCATTAAAGCATTTGACGATATGTTTTCAAACGTTGTAGTGGCAAGGACTTCGTATACATTAAATGAAGTGATCATAGGTGCCAGATTTGAACCAATGTATCACAGATCGCCAGACCAAAACCAAACATTGTTACACCTGGATAAATTGAATGCTTTAACGAAGGCACAACTAAATTTTTGATCGCAGGCAAATAAAATTGAGAAATAATTGTTTGTTTACTACGAAAAAACCCGGTTGAAAAACCGGGTTAGCGAATTTGAAGTAAGAAAAGAGTTTACTTTTTCTTATTGGCTTTATACCTCATGTCAGGAGTGCCGTTTTTCTTCATCGGACCTGCTGCTTTGACGGTAGTCTTATTTTCTTTATACCTTTTATCCGGCGTTCCATTTGCCTTTAAATGGGTTGTAGAAGTGCTCTTTTCAACCTTTGCAGTTTTGCTGTCGGTAGTTGTAGCGGAGGTGGTTTCTTTTTTCTTTGATTTGTGTTGAACGGTCTGTGCATTCACAAAACCAAATGAGCCGGCAAATAAAAGAATGGCGATGAGTAGTCTTTTCATTTTTTAATTAAGTTTTATAACATAAATGTAAGATGCTTTAATACATATCAATCTGTTAATTCATATATAAAACAGCAATTTTACAGTTCTATGATGATTGCCTGGTCTCTTTCGTTTCAGCTTTTTAAGCTTCGAATAATTTCTACAAATTCTGAAGCTTTCAAGGATGCACCGCCAACAAGTCCGCCATCCACATCCGGTTTACTAAAGATCTCTCTGGCGTTAGAAGCCTTTACACTTCCCCCGTATAAAATGGAAATTGTATCAGCCACTTCGTTTCCGTACTTTTCTTTCAAAATATTCCGGATATGGGCATGCATTTCCTGAGCCTGTTCTGCAGTTGCTGTTTTTCCTGTACCTATTGCCCAGATTGGCTCATAGGCAATTACAAAGTTTCTTATCTGATCATTCTCCAAATGAAGAAGGCTTTCTTTTAATTGTGTTTCTACATATTCATTTTGTGTTCCGCCTTCTCTTATTGCCAAAGATTCACCACAACAAAAAATCGGTTTCAAATGGTTCTTTAAACACACATCGACTTTTTGGGAAAGTGTAAAATTGTTCTCGTTAAAATATTCCCTTCTCTCGCTGTGCCCTATAATAACATATTCAATTTCACACGATGCAAGCATAGCAGCACTGACTTCACCGGTATATGCACCTGATTCTTTTGTATAACAATTTTGAGCGGCCACAAAAAACTTTTTACTGTTTTTTAATTTATCCTTTGCCATAAGCAAATAGGGAAAGGGCACTGCGAAAACTGCTTCCTGTCCTTCTGTTAGTTGAAGATCTTTGCTTACAACTTCATTCAATAGCTCACTTGCCTCCTGCAGGTTCAAATTCATTTTCCAGTTTGCTGCTGCAATTTGTTTTCTCATCTCTTTTAATTTTAATAGATATGTTTTAATGATTCAATTTCGGTTTCAGTTATTTCGCGGTCTTTCAATTTCATCCAGTTGATGATATCTGTAATTGCTTT
>Ga0157371_10001044_pt1 | contig 30377 bp, 21 predicted proteins | sample C45metaG_FD_113462 | JGI IMG/M metagenome (GOLD analysis project Ga0157371, IMG submission 113462) | Corn rhizosphere microbial communities from Kellogg Biological Station, Michigan, USA - C4-5 metaG | ecosystem: Host-associated > Plants > Roots > Rhizosphere > Soil | place: USA: Michigan... | reverse complement strand
TTTTTCTATCCTGTAGTACCAAAAGGGCAGGCAAGAATTCGCGTTCAGTTAAGTGCGGCACATGAACAAAAACATTTGGATAAAGCAATTGAAGCTTTTACTAAAGTGGGGAAAGAATTGGGAGTTTTAAAATAGATTTTACGTTAAAGAAAGAACTGGCAATGAATGAAACAGCAGCAACCTTTAAAGCAAAAAGCATTATAAAATCTGCCGACCTGGATCTCAGGCATAAGATTAATTTCAATATCGGAAAATACAATGCTATCGTACCAAAAGGTAAGCAACAGTTTCATGATATTGCATTAGTAAAAGAAAGAGCCAAAAATATTAAGTGGCGTGCGTTAGAAACGCTTGATCAACATCTGGAAGAATTTGAGATGCATTTTACCTCACGAGGGGGAAAGGTTTTGTGGGCCGAAAACTCACAGGAAGCGTTAGACCAGATTCTTGAAATATGTAAAGAAAAAAATTGCGGCACTATTGTAAAAAGTAAAAGCATGGTAACCGAGGAAATTCACTTGAATGATTTCCTGGCAAAGAATAATATTGAAAGTGTTGAAACTGATCTCGGCGAATTTATTCAGCAGTTGGATGGCGAGCCGCCTTATCATATTGTAACGCCGGCAATGCACAAAAGCAAAGAAGATGTTGCTAAATTATTCGAAGAGAAACTCGGCACCGCTTCAAATTTGTCTCCTGAAAATCTGACGCTCGAAGCTCGGAAAAAATTAAGAGAAAAATATGTAAATGCTGAGATTGGAATTACAGGGGCCAATTTCGTGATAAGTGATATCGGCGGAATCGCGCTTACTGAAAATGAAGGAAACGGAAGGCTGAGTACAGCGTGGCCAAAAACCCATATAGTCATCGTAGGAATTGAAAAAATGATTCCCTCTCTTACTGACCTGGCTTTACTTTGGCCGTTACTTGCCACTTATGGAACGGGGCAAAAAGTAACGGTTTACAGCAGCATAATTTCAGGGCCGAGACAACCAGGAGAAACTGATGGACCAGAAGATATGTATGTAATATTTTTGGACAACAATCGTACAAGTATTTTGGCAAATGCACGTCACCGCGAAAGTTTGTATTGCATTAGGTGCGGTGCTTGCTTAAATGTTTGTCCTGTGTATAAAAATATCGGCGGGCATACTTATGGCACAACTTATAGTGGTCCAATAGGAAGTGTTATCACTCCGCATTTGCAGAAATTTGAAGAATTTAAACACCTGAGTTATGCCTCTTCTTTGTGCGGCGCTTGTTCTGAAGTTTGTCCTGTGAAAATTAACTTACACGAACTTTTGTTAGAAAACAGAAATGAAAGCGTAGAGCAAGGGTTGCCTTCGTTTTCAGAAAAGATGGCGTGGAAGATTTGGAAAATTGCTTCTTTAAAAAGAGCCATGATGAATATCGGAAGTGGAAATTTAAAAACAAAAATTGTCAACCGGTTATTTAAGAACTGGGATAAATACCACGCACCTCTTGAGTTTAGTCCAAAAACTTTTAATCAAATGTGGAAGGAAGAAAGGCAATTAAAAAAATGATTACTGTTTTAAGGAAACAATTATCAATTTCATTTTACAACAGGCGTGACTGTAGTAAACCAACTTTGAGTAGCGACTTTTATCTAGCAATGCTCTGCTAATGCTTAAAATGCCTTAAGCCGGTTATCACCATTACCAAATTATTTTCTTTGCAATAATCGATAGAATCTTTATCGCGAATAGAACCTCCGGGTTGAATAAATGCTGTAATACCGGCATTATGCGCGATTTTTACACAATCATCAAAAGGGAAAAATGCATCACTGGCAACAACTGCATTTTGTAAATCAAATTCAAATTGGTTTGCTTTTTCAATCGCATGTTTTAATGCATCTACCCTTGAAGTTTGTCCTGCACCTTTTCCTAAAAGTTGCTTGTTCTTTACAATTGAAATCGCATTACTTTTCAAATGCTTGCAAACAAGATTGGCAAAAGCAAGATCCTCTTTTTCTTCTTCTGATGAAACCCTTCCTCCTTCTTCTTTCCAAACAGTAAAATTGCCTTTGTCATTTTCCTGGATCAGTAAACCACTTAATAATGCTTTTGTCTGTTCTTCGTCTTTTGGAAAATCTTTTAACTTCAAAATGATCCTGTTCTTTTTTCCTTTTAAAACAGCTAATGCATCCTCTTGAAATGCAGGTGCAATGAGCACTTCAATAAACAAATCCTTCAATGCTTCTGCGGTTTTTAAATCAATTGAAGAATTGCAAATTAATATTCCGCCAAAAGCACTTTCAGGGTCTCCGGCAAGAGCCGCAGAAAAAGCTTCGGAAACATTTTTTCTTTGCGCAATGCCACAAACGTTTGTGTGCTTTATCACTGCAAATGTTGTTTCTGCAAGCTCATCTTTCTTTTTAAATTCTTTCATCAGCTGTAAAGCGGCATCCACGTCCACAAGGTTATTATAAGAAAGTTCTTTACCGTGAAGTTGTTTAAAAATATCACTTATGTTACCAATAAAAACTCCTTTTTGATGCGGGTTTTCGCCATAACGTAATAGTTTTTTTTCCGCTTGAAATGGATTGGCAAAACTGGTTTTATTAAAGTAATTTGAAATGGCAATATCATAACCGGCGCAAACATCAAATGCCTTTCGAGCAAAATCTTTTCTTTCTTCCAAAGATGTTTCTGCATTCTTTTCTTTTAAAATACTGGCAAGTGAACGATATTCTTTTCTATCTGCGATGACCAAAACATTTTTAAAATTTTTCGCTGCCGCGCGAATCATTGAAGGTCCGCCAATATCGATTTTTTCAATAATTACTTCTTCCTCTTTTGTAGCTTTCACTGTTTCTTCAAAAGGATAAAGATCAACAATAACCAAATCAATTTCAGGAATGTTATATTGCTTCATTTCCTTTAAATCATTCTCTACATCCCTCCTTGCTAAAAAACCCCCAAACACAACCGGGTGCAGCGTTTTTACTCTTCCACCTAAAATAGACGGGTAGCCGGTTAATGATTCAACAGAAATACAATTTCCGCCGGTTTCTTCAATAAATTTTTGAGTGCCACCGGTGCTGTAAATCCGAATATTTTGTTGCCGAAGCAGCTGAATGATTTCCTGTAATCCATCTTTATTAAAAACTGAAATAAGAGCTGATTTTATTTTTTGTTGCATTTCCGGAAAAGACATTTTTCATTTACAAATTGATTACGATGGCACCCTGTTCAGGAACAGAATAGAAGTGCAAATGTAATTCTTCACAGTCTTTTTTCCATTGTTCAATTTTCCATTGCGGGTTAGAAGCATCAAAAAGGTAATTCTTGCAGTCAAAATTTTCATCAATATCTGAAATGTTTATTTTTGGGATTTTTAGAAATAAGGATATAATCAATCTTTATTTTTTTTGCCGGATTGTAATTACTGGATGAAGAATCGATCATTAAAATCCTTGAGCTGTAAAACTGCTAAAAATTATTTTTTGAATAAAAATGTTTCAATTTTACCGCCGTTTTGTTCAAATGGAAGGCAAGCTGCCCAGGCTTGGTGTTATAATTATACGAAAATTTATCATTTACCAATTCTGAATCTGCAGTGAATAAATAATTACTTCTGTCGACAAATTCTGCCGCTTTTTGTTTCGGAATATTGTAAACAATTATTTTCTTTTGCCGGTAAAATTTCCAATCGTTATAAGTTTTAAGCGACACAAACCAAAGCATAAACGCAATGTCAAATTTTAAAGCTTTTTACTTTTTCTTATGCAGGCAGACACAATGATTGAAATAATTAAAGACAGCAGAAAGGCTTCAAACTCAGAAATTGAAATACCGCTCTACAAGGGTAAGGAAAAGAGTCAAACTTTAAAAGAAAAACACAATACCTGCACGAACAGCAGCAGAAGAAGCGCCTGTGAGTAACACGAAAAGCCATAATCCTGTAAAGATGAAAAATAAACATAACGGTTTCGATTTCTTTGTCAAGGGAGCGGGAAAAAAGCCGAAGTAAAATGGCATAAATAATTCCGATATGAAGACCTGAGACTAGGGTAATATGAACGACACCTGCGTTACTGTAAACTTGCAATAGATCTTTATCAAGATCCACTTTATAACCAATAAATATTGCTTTTGCTATGGAGATTCATCATAATTTCCTAAATATTTTCAGAGTAATAAAACAATTTTTTGGAGATGTGAAAAAAAGAATGATCTCAAAGCATTCTCGTTCTTACCGGGTAGTATATCCATTCATTTTCTCTTAAATAAACCTGCTGATAAAGCTGCTGGAAAGCACAATATTGTATACAATCAATTGAAGCCGGGTTTCGGTAATTAACCATCGGGCTTAAAGGTTAGTTTACTATAATCCGGTTGCCATACTTTAAATTTTATGACTTGTTACTTTTCGAGAAGATCAAAAACTTTCCTTCGGTCTTTTGTTCTGATTTGTTTATTGTAACAGCATCTGCGTTGATAATCGCTGTAAACTAATTTTGCTTTGTCCTCAGGTGGCTGATCAATGGTGGCAACAATAAATGTTTTTCCTTTTGAATGTCCATACCATTGCGCATCGTTTCTGATATCCTTATGCCAGGTGATATACGAGCCAAAAAGGACAGCAACAACGAGAGTAGAATCCCCTGAAGCGGTTTATAATGAAATTGCTTTGATTGCGGTAAATAAGAAAAAACAACCCGGATAACAATCAGTATGATTGCAAAAGAAACAATTAACGAAGCAGCTACATGATAAAAAACTGCGAGATGATACCGGTAACCAGTGGAATCAGTAAACGCAGAAAGGGCGCTTTTTTCCAAATAAAAATACGGGAGATGTTACTCATAAAGCAAGTATGAAAGCCTGTAATTACTTTTTAGTCTTTTGGTAAAAGTTTTGCAAATTCTCTTTGAAGATACATTTTTAATATTTTTATAGTGTAATGTTTAGATTTGTATGGATTCTTCTAAATCAAACCTTGCTGCTGTAATAAGCTAAAACCAATATTTTTAATAAATAAATACATTAATTCTTGACTCAGTCGCAAAAAATGCAGTTTGAATCGGTGTACTCATTCCTGATTAAAAAGTTAGAAACAGAATTACCGCCATTCCTTCATTACCATAATGCCCAACACACAAAAGATGTAATTGAAGGATCTGAACAACTTGGCAGGGAGGAAAATATTTCCGGTGACGAACTGACCATTTTAAAAACAGCTGCGCTTTTTCATGATTCCGGATTTTTAGAAACTTATAGTGATCATGAAGAAATTTCGTGTGAAATGGCTAGAAAATGGTTGCCTGAATTTGGTTTCAACAAAGAGCAGATAGAAGAAGTTTGTAACCTGATCATGGCTACTAAAATTCCGCAGCAACCAAAAGATAAACTGGCTCAAATACTCTGTGATGCTGATCTTTATTATATGGGAACCGATAAATATTTTATCGGAGCTGAAAAGTTATATAAAGAATTGCATGAAGCCGGCCTCATGACGGATCGTGAAGAATGGAGCAAGGAAGAAATAAAATTTGTGGAAAACCATAAATATTTTACTGCCACTGCGCAAAAGAAACTAAATGCAAGGATAAAGGAAACCGGCTTGCAACTTAAGATCAGGGCTGCGCGGCAAGAGAACACCTCTAAAAGAAGGAGTATTGAAATAAGTGGTTGGGTAAGCGATGGATTGTTTATTGTTGTTGGTGTTCTTTTAGCTGCTTTTTCGCTCAAAGGTTTTCTTATTCCGAACGGTTTTTTTGACGGAGGTGTTACCGGAATTTCGTTACTGGTAAGCGAACTTAAAGGATTGGATATTTCTTTTGTGATCATCCTGGCAAACCTTCCTTTTATTATTATTTCTATCTATGCGGTCAATTTTCATTTCGCGCTAAAAACATTCATCTGTATTTTATTGCTCGGAATTTGTTTGTACTATTTTCCCCATTATTCAATCACTTCAGATAAGCTGCTGGTTTCTATTTTTGGTGGGTTTTTTATAGGCGCAGGAATCGGTTTGACTATGAGGGCCGGCTGTGCCATTGATGGAATTGAGATCCTTGCATTATATACCTGGAAAAAAACCAGTTTTACTATCACCGAAATAATTTTAGCGATTAACGTATTAATTTTTGGTATTGCTGCTTTACATTTTGGAATACAAATCGCTTTGTATTCTATGCTCACTTATTTTACAGCAACACGAACAGTCGACTATGTTGTTGAAGGTTTGGAAGCATATATTGGTGTTACCATTATTTCAGGCAAAAGTGAAATTATCAAAGACCGGCTGGTGAACGAAATGGGAAGAGGTATAACCATTTATAAAGGCGAGCGTGGTTTCTTGCCGGGAAAATTTGAATTACATAGTGATTGTGACATCATTTTTACTGTGATCACAAGATTGGAAATACGTAAACTTAAAAATCTGGTAAGTGAAGTGGATCCACGTTCATTCGTTTTCGCAAGTACGATAAAAGAAGCGTCAGGCGGAATTATCAAGCGCAGGCATGTTCATTAAACAGAGAACGAACCTTATTCCACGATTCTTAATTTGGCGTAATTCAGCATGATTTTTTTTTCGCCGTTATGCTCAAAACGTACCGTGGCTATTGGGTTGTGCGCAGCTCCTTCCATTTTGAGAACCTCACCAAAACCAAATTTCTGGTGCTCTATTTTTTGACCGGTTTGTAAATTGCTGGTATCGCTCGGTGCAAAGTCCGGTGAAGGAATGTGCTCCTTCATTTTTATTACAGGAGTGGAAACCAAATAGGCAGGCTTTTCAGGTTTTGTTTCACTCCTTTGATTTGAGCCAGGATATTTTGGTCTGTCAAATGCATTCCAATAATTGTTTTGATTGTTTCGCATATTGCCGCCCGCAAATGATTTGTCAAGCCGCTCCTGCGGAAGTTCTTCAATAAACCGGCTGGGTTCATTTTGAGTAAGATTTCCGAAGCGGTAACGGTTGTTGGCATAAGTTAACCAAAGGCGGTTTTTGGCACGTGTAATAGCAACATAAAACAATCTTCTTTCTTCTTCAAGTTCTTCTCTTGTATTGATCGACATTGTGTTTGGAAACAAAGTTTCTTCAAGCCCCGCAACAAAAACTACAGGGAATTCCAAGCCTTTCGCCGCATGGATGGTCATTAATTTTACCACATCACTTTCACCCTTATCATCGTCGGCATCCGTAAGTAACGTAATTTGTTGCAAATAACTTCCAAGACTTTTATCAAGCAATTCACCATCTGCTGTCGGTGTTTCCGTATACTCTTTTATTGAGTTTAATAATTCCTGGAGGTTTTCATAACGCGCCAAACCTTCTGTGGTTTTATCGTTAAAAAGATCTTTTACAATGCCTGTGTTTTTACCAACCAAAACTGCAAGATCGTATGCATTTTTCTTTTGCAATTCACTTTGAAACATTTTGATCATTATCACAAAATTTTTGATCGTTTCAAGTGTGTTTCCCCTGTAGCCGAATTCAGAAGCTCGTTCCAGCACATTCCAAACTGGTATGTTTTGTTCATTTGCATAAAGAATCGCTTTTTCAATCGTCGTTTTTCCAATTCCTCTTGCGGGATAATTTATAATTCTTTTCAGTGCTTCCTCATCTCCCGGATTTACAATGACACGCAAATAACTTAAAAAATCCTTGATCTCTTTTCTTTGATAAAAACTGATGCCGCCATAAATCCGGTAAGCAATGTTCATTCTCCTAAGGCTTTCTTCAAAGCTTCTGCTTTGAGCGTTAGTCCGATAAAGAATGGCAAAATCGCTGTTACGATAATGATTTCGAAGCTTTTGTTCCTGGATCGCATCGGCAACGTATTTTCCTTCATCATTATCCGTAGCGGTTCTTACTAAATTTATTTTTTCTCCTTCAATATTACTTGTCCACAGTTTTTTTGGAATTTGCCCTTTGTTGTTGGCAATAATATGATTGGCAACATGCAGAATGTTTTGCGAACTACGATAATTTTGTTCAAGCATTACTACTTTTACTTCATCATAATCTTTTTGAAACTGCAAAATATTTTCGATTGTCGCACCACGGAAACTGTAAATACTTTGAGCATCATCGCCCACCACGGCCACATTTTCATGCATCGCGCCAAGCAATTTTATGATCTGGTATTGTGACGTGTTGGTATCCTGGTATTCGTCGATCATTATGTATTTGAATTTGCGCTGGTATTTACTTAGGCTTTCAGGATGTGTTTTCAACAATTGGTAAAACTTTAGCAAAAGATCATCAAAATCCATCGCCCCGTTTTTAAAACAACGGTTGCAATAAGCGGTATAAATCTGTCCTATCATCGGTCGATTGGCTCGCATGTCTTCCTGCTGCAATCCAAAATTATTGATATATTCTTCGGGAGTGATCAAACTATTTTTGGCATTTGAAATTCGGTTATAAACTGTGTTAGCTTTATAATGTTTGTCATCAAGATCTAATTCTTTCACAACAGTTTTTACTACGCTCTTGGCATCATCCGTATCATAAATTGTAAAGTTTCGGGGATAGCCTAATTTATCAGCTTCAGCTCTTAAAATCCTAGCGAATACGGAGTGAAAAGTTCCTATATATAGATTGCGCGCTTCATTGTTTCCCAAAATATGCGTAACTCTTTCCTTCATTTCTGCAGCTGCTTTGTTGGTAAAAGTGAGCGCTAATATTTGAAAAGCATCAACGCCGGTAGCCATTAAATGTGCTATTCTTGTAGTTAAGACTTTTGTTTTTCCGCTGCCTGCTCCGGCGACGATCATGATCGGTCCGTCGCGATGAAGTACGGCTTCACGTTGCGATTCATTCAATCCCTGTAAATATTCCTGCATTTTGCAAATTTACGAAAAGGAGAGCTGGAGAAAAGAGAGTGGAGAAATAATTATAACATTTAAACCTTAAAAAGGATAATTCTTTTGAAACCAGATCGAATAAATAAAACTATTTCTATTTTGTTCGTTTGCTGTGCTATTTATTCAGTAATTATAAAATTATCGGCATCTTTCCAGAAAGGGAGTCTTGCTCTTGCTTCCGCAATCTTCTCTTTTTGTAAAGTATAAGTAAATATATCTTCTTCATTATTTTTTTGGTAAATAATTTCTCCCAAAGGATCAATTATAGTGGTGCCGCCATTGTAAGAAATTTTTTGTTCGTCTTCTCCAACCCTATTTACACCTATTACAAAACACTGGTTTTCGATCGCTCTTGCCCGCAACAAAGTCTTCCATGCAACAATTCTTTTTTCCGGCCAGTTGGCGACGTTTATTAAAAGATCATATTGATTTTCCAAATCTCCGGCAGGTTGCCGGGCCCAAACCGGAAACCTTAGATCGTAACAGATCTGCAAATTAATTTTCCATCCTTTAACTGATGCAATAAGTTTCTTATTTCCAGCTGAATAATGTTCATTTTCATAAGCATAAGCAAACAAATGTCTTTTATCATAAACTCCATATTCGCCGTTTGGTAACATCCAAATTAAACGGTTAAAATATTTTCCATTTTCCTCAATCATTACGCTTCCTGTTAGAATTATTTTTTTGTCTGTTGAAATTCTTTTCATCCAACTCACCGCTTCTCCATCCATTTTTTCGGCAAATACCTGCGGTTTCATACTAAAACCGGTATTAAACATTTCAGGAAGAATTACGATTTCGGTCTTCCCTTTAATGCTTTCGATTTTTCGTTGAAACATTTCAAGATTCACTTTTTTATCTTCCCAAAAAATATCTGATTGTATAAGAGTAACAGTAATTGAAGACATAAACTGGAAATAAAAACAAAGGTATTTGTTTGTAAGCAATCAGCGAATCAAACCTGGTTCACCGCATCGTGAATCATATTTGTCTCAAAACCTTTATGCATCAGGAAATCCTGCAGCTTTCTCTTTTTGATAAAAATATTTTTTTCGCCTTTCAGGGTTTTCAATTTTTGTTCTGCGAGTTTCTGAAAAGTTTTTTCATATTCATTGCCTTCAATTTCTTTCAAAGCTTTGCGAATACAATATTCACTTACCTGCTTGAATTTTAAAGCTTGTTTTATTTTAACTTTTCCCCATTGTTTCATCCTGAATTTTCCTCCTGCAAAATGAATAGCAAAGCGCTCTTCATTCAAGTAATTTTCAGTGATCAAAGTGGAAATGATTTCTTCAACTTCATTTTTAGGCAATCCAAACGAATACAATTTATCCCTCACTTCAGAATGGCATCTTTCCTGGTAAGCGCAGTATTGTTTTATTTTGGGAAGACATTGCTCGGGAGTAAAAGTTTGAAATCGCATGTATCAAAAATATTAATTTAAAAACTTTTGATTTCATGTATCAAATCCATTGATATTTAGTAATTAATTACCTGCTCTTCAAGCTCTGGCATTTCCCTGAATTCATATTGCTGGTTTCTTAATTGTGGTTCAAATCCCGCTTCCCTGATCGCTTCCTGTATTCCATGTGCAGTAAACCGATGTGGAGCTCCTGCAGCGCTTACCACATTTTCTTCAATCATGATGCTTCCGAAATCGTTTGCCCCTGCATGGAGGCAAAGTTGAGCCACTTGTTTACCAACCGTTAACCAGCTTGCCTGTATATTTTTCACATTCGGCAACATGATACGACTCATTGCGATCATACGGATATATTCTTCAGGAGTAGTAAGGTTGTGAACGCCTCTTATTCTTGTAAGTAAAGTATCTACATCCTGGAAAGTCCATGGTATAAAATTTAAAAATCCAACAGCGCCTGCAGGTTTTCGTGCCTGTACATCCCTGATCTTTACAAGATGTTCAAATCTTTCTTCAATCGTTTCAACATGTCCAAACATCATCGTTGCGGAAGTAGTGAGACCCAACCTGTGGGCTTCCATCATAATATCCAGCCATTCCTGCGAACCACATTTTCCTTTACTTATTAAGCGTCTAACCCTATCTGTTAGTATCTCTGCTCCAGGCCCCGGCAATGAATCAAGTCCTGCTTCTTTCAAGGCTTTCAGCACTTCATAATGTGTAGAGTTTGAGATTTTAGTGATATGCGCCACTTCAGGTGGGCCAAGCGCATGTAGTTTTAATTTTGGAAATAACTTTTTTAATTCTTTAAACAGAGTTACATAATAATTCAAGTCCAAATCCGGATGATGACCACCCTGCAACAACAATTGCTCGCCACCGTATTTAAAAGTTTCTTCTATTTTTCTTTTATAGGTTTCTAAGTCGGTAACGTAAGATTCTTCATGGCCGGGAATCCTATAAAAATTGCAAAATTTACAATTAGCGATACAAACGTTCGTGGTATTTACGTTTCTGTCGATAATCCATGTTACTTTTCCATGTGGTACCTGGATTTTTCTCAGTTCATCGGCTACGGCCATCAATTCAGCTAATGCAGCATTTCTAAATAAATAACTGCCTTCTTCTACAGACAGAAATTCAAAACGTAATGCTTTTTGTAATAAATGTGATGTTTTCATCTGTTTAAATTTCCTTTTCAGCCTCTGATAATAATTTAAGCAAAAATACATGCATAAATCTTAAATTTAGTTTTTAACGGGTATGAGGACTTTCTTTTATTTAATTTTTACTATCTCCGGCTTTTCCGTCTTTGGACAGGAAATGTATTGGGAAAAACCAGCGAAGTTTATTACTTCTTTTCCTTTTAAACAATTGAATGGAGGGGTAATGTTGCTAAAAGCCAAGTTTGATAATCTTTCCGATACATTTAATTTCATTTTAGATACAGGAAGCGGCGGTATTTCCCTGGACTCAACAACTACTGCTAACCACCATATCGCACATGTACCTTCAGGCAGATACATTTATGGAATAGCCGGCGTTCGTAAAGTAGATTATGCGCCGCATCAAACACTTACATTCCCTGGACTTACCGTTGATAGCCTTGATTTTTATATTAATAACTACGATGTGCTCTCAAGTGTTTATGGAATAGAAATAGATGGAATTATCGGCCACAGTTTTCTTTCCAGGTACGTGGTAAAAGTTGATTTTGATAATCTTAAAATAAGTGTGTTTACGCCTGGTTTTGTCACTTACCCTCCCCATGGCTTTTTATTACATCCTTCATTCCAGGGATTGCCGACTGTTCCGGTTACAATTAAGGATTCAAAAAAAATTACTTCTCATTATTTTTTTGACACAGGCGCAGGTTTGTGTCTCTTGTTAAGCAATCATTTTAATGAAGACAGCGCAGTCTTATTAAAGAAAAGAAAGCCTGTGGAAATAGAAGTGCAAGGGATGGGCGGGAAAAAAAGAATGCAACTTTCATTAATAAAAGAATTACAGGTAGGCGCTTATAAATTTAAAAAAGTTCCCACTTATCTTTTTGAAGACGAGTATAATGTCCTTGCATATCCCCAAAGAACCGGCCTGATAGGAAATGACATTCTACGCCATTTTAATTTGATCATTAATTACCCCCAGAAGGAAATTTATCTCACTCCCAACAGCCATTTTGGCGATCTGTTTGATTATTCATATACTGGCTTGACTCTTTACCGTTTAGATGGAGAGGTAATCGTGGATGATATTGTAGAGGGCTCTCCTGCAGATAAGGCCGGATTGAAAAACGGCGATGTAGTAATGTCGATTGACAATAATTTTAGCAGCGACCTGGAGGTTTATAAAGATCTTTTACAGAAAACAGGCAACAGGATAAACATCCTTGTCATGAGAGAGAATAAACCACTAATTCTTTCTTTAAGGGTAGGAAGAATTAAATAAATTTAAAACAGTAAAGCAGCTTTTATTGTAGATTTTTGTGTTCACAAATTACCTTTTTTCCACTTTGTTTTTTTGCACTTTTTGTTTCCATTTGGGAAATGATTTCGTTTGCCGCAATTTTGCAGCTATGATTAAGTTTGAAAAATTTGTTCTTAATAATGGCTTAAGGGTTATTGTTCATGAAGATAAAAGCACGCCAATGGCCGTCGTAGATGTGATGTATGATGTTGGCGCACGGGATGAAGATGAGGATCACACAGGGTTTGCGCATTTATTCGAGCATTTGATGTTTGGCGGAAGTTTGCATATTGAATCTTACGATGAACCCTTGCAGATGGCCGGCGGCGAAAACAATGCTTACACCACGAGCGATCTTACGAATTATTTTTGTCAGTTGCCTGCAGAAAATATTGAAACGGCTTTTTGGCTTGAAAGTGACAGGATGTGCTCACTTGCTTTTAATGAAAATTCTTTGGAAGTGCAACGAAAAGTAGTTGTTGAAGAGTTTAAAGAACATTATATCAATAAACCATATGGCGATGTCTGGCATAAGTTAAGGGAGCTTTCTTATAAGGTTCATCCTTATAAATGGATGACCATTGGAAAAGAATTAAGTCATATTGAAAATGCAACTTTGCAGGATGTAAAAGATTTTTTCGGTAAACATTATACGCCTTCCAGCGCGATACTTACTGTTGCCGGCAATGTTTCTGTTGACCAGGTAAAAAAACTTGCGGAAAAATGGTTCGGCGATATTCCTGCAGGAAATAAATATGAACGGAAGATAAAACAGGAACCGGCACAAAATGATCCGCGGATGATGGAAATTACCGCTCCCGTTCCTCTGGACGCTTTATTTAAAGCATGGCATATTTCAGGAAGGATTGATAAAAGATACTATACCACAGAAATCATTTCTGAAATCCTTGGTGGTGGCACTTCTTCACGTTTGTTTCAAAGCCTTGTAAAGGAAAAGCAATTGTTCAGTAGTATTGATTGTTCTCATATGGGAAGTGCAGATCCGGGCCTTCTTACGATAAGTGGAAGGCTTCTTAAAGGTGTGTCACTCGAAAAAGCAGAAAATGCGGTTTTTGAGGAATTGGAAAAAATAAAAACAGAAATGATAAGTGTGGCAGAACTTGAGAAAGTAAAAAATAAAACAGAAAGCATGATTGCGTTTGAGGATATCAGTTTGATGAACAGGGCCAACAGCCTTGCTCATTATGAATTGTTAGGAGATGCAAACTTGATGAATACGGAATTGGAAAAATATCACGCTGTAACCAGGGAAGAAATTTTACAAGAGTGCCAAAATATATTTACAGATAATAACAGCAGCACACTTTATTACCGCTCTTCAGTTGTTGAATGATTTTTTTGAAACTTTGATGAAACACTTTAAAATAAAGACATGCTGAACAGAACCATAGCTCCGCCGATAAAAGATGCGATCGATTATCAAATAATACTTAAGCCTTACACGAAATTTTTATTATCGAACGGCGCGTCCGTTTATTATATTAATGATGGTGCAGAAGAAGTGTCAATGTTAGATTTTGTTTTTGATGCAGGGAATAATTTTGAAAAGAAAAATGCAATTGCTGCCGCTACGAATCATCTTATAAAAAACGCGACGCACAATAAAACTGCCTTCGAAATAACAGAATTCTTTGAGTATTACGGAGCTTATTTAAACCGCAAATGCGGCAATGAAACCGCTTCTATCACACTCCACTGTCTTTCCAAACATTTAAAAGAGCTTCTGCCTGTAATCAGGGAGTTGATAACAGAATCGATTTTCCCTGAAAGCGAATTGGAAATTTTTAAACAAAACAGTATTCAGCGGCTTTCCGTCAATATGCTAAAATGTGATTTTGTGGCCAACAGGCTTATTGATGAGTATTTGTATGGCCCGAAGCACCCTTATGGTAAAGTGAGCAACAAGGAAGATATTGAAGCGATCCAAACAAATGAACTTGTTGGGTTTTTCAACAAATATTATTTAAAAGCAAGCTGCCGGATCTTTGCAGCGGGAAAATTACCTATGAATTTTGAGAAGTTAATTGAATCACAATTCGGAGATCTGAAGCTCAATGAAACCGTTATAACGGATAAGCATAAGCGCGAACCATCCACTCAGAAAAAGTATTTTATCAATAATGATGAAAAAGGCGTTCAGGGAGCTATCCGCATAGGCCGTCCTTTCCCGAATCGCCGGGATCCTGATTTTAAGAAATGTGTTGTCCTTAATACTTTATTCGGCGGTTATTTTGGTTCCAGATTGATGGGGAATATCCGCGAGGAAAAAGGCTACACGTATGGTATTCACAGCTATCTTGAAAATCATATAGAAGAAAGTTCGTGGGTCATTAGTACTGAGGCGGGCAAGGAAGTATGTGAAGCAACCATACAGGAAGTATACAAAGAAATGCAACTGCTTCAGGAAGAACCGGTAAATGATGAAGAACTTTTGTTAGTTAAAAATTATATGATGGGCTTGAACCTGGGGTATATTGACGGCCCTTTCCAGATCATTTCCAGATGGAAAAGTTTGATTTTAAATGGCCTTGACGAAAATTACTTTTACGATTCGATTAAAACCATAAAAGAAATAACTTCTGAAGAGTTGCAGGGGCTTTCCAACAAATATTTGCAGCCAGGCGATTTTTATGAACTGCTGGTAATATGAGTTACTTTTATGAAAATTTTCTTTTATGAAATTCATAGTAAGGCTGTTGGTTACAGCCGTAATCGCTTATGGATTATCAATGCTTTTAAAGCCACATATTGTTATTGATTCCTATTCCACAGCATTGGTGTTTGTCATAGTGCTGGCGATTTTAAATGCTATAGTAAAGCCGTTGCTCGTCATCTTAACGCTTCCTATAACAATTCTCACGTTAGGAATTTTTCTTTTGATCATTAACGTCTTTATGGTAATTCTTGCAGATAAATTTGTAAGCGGAATTCATATAGACGGCTTTCTATGGGCCCTCGTTTTTGGAATCCTATTATCCATTGCATCTTCAGCCGTTAGCAATCTTCAAAAGAAATAAAGGCTGCGGTAAACAAACTTATTTGTCGAAATTTTATTTAGATGAAAGACTATTTACAAATTATTACGGTTCCTGCTAAATCGGGAATCGGTAGAAAGGAAATGTTTTTTTCTTCACAAAATTTTTCCACTGCTTTACGAGTGCCGGGATAATTATCGTTGTTAAAATCATGAATAAAAAGGTATCCTCCTTTAACTAACGATGGATAGAAAAATTTAAGTCCTTCATAAATGGGTTCATATAAATCTGCATCGAGACTTACAAATACATATTCATCTTTTATTTGAGATGCCGATTCGGGAAAAAAGCCTTTAATGGGAATACAATTATTTGGATAAGGCATTAATGCTAGTACTGATTCTACTGAGGTATCAGCAAATTTTTGCGCGCCGGACGAAAATCCTTTTTTCTTTTCGGTATCAATATCTCTCTGATCAAATCCTTTAAACGTATCGAAGAGATATAATTTCCTTTCCTTAAAATATAAATTGATATATCGTGCAAATTTCCCTTTATACACTCCCAATTCGGCAACATTACCTTTCAAATTTTTTTTGCTGATCTCATGACTGATTAACTCTAAAGTGGCAAGTCGTACATAATCAAAGTAATTTTTGTCTAATACTCTTGATCTTTTTAAATATTTCAATGAACTGCTTAAAAATATATGTTGATTTTGCAATGCTTTGCCCAATAATAAATTCATACCTTTTGCCGCCTGTTTCAACATGTTTTTAAATGATTAAGAGTAGTGGAATAAGATGGCTAATTTAAACTATTAAACTAATTTTAAATTTTTGAGAAAGATAGAAATACAAAAGGACGCCTTTTTTTCTAGCAGTTATAGTAACCAAACTTATTTTGGCAAAAGCTAATTTATAAAATCAAACCATGAAATTTGTATTATGCAATTCAACAGAAATAATTTATCCGATGAAAAACTAATAGAATTTTTCAAAGAGATACTTCTTCCCAGGATGATAGAAGAAAAAATGCTTTTATTACTCAGGCAGGGAAAGGTTTCTAAATGGTTTAGCGGAATTGGCCAGGAAGCGATTTCTGTGGGTGCAACCTTAGCGCTAAAACCGGATGAGTGGATAATGCCTCTTCATAGAAATCTTGGTGTTTTTACTTCAAGAAAAATTCCTTTAGCCGATCTTGTAAAACAATGGCAGGGCGCTATGAATGGCTTTTCAAAAGGCCGGGAGCGCAGTTTTCATTTTGGAAACAAAGAACATTTTATTTGTGGAATGATATCGCATTTGGGTCCCCAGCTTTCAGTTGCCGATGGTGCAGCGCTTGCTTACAAATTAAAAAACAAGGAGAAGGTTTCTCTTGCTTTTACAGGTGAAGGAGGAACAAGTGAAGGCGAATTTCATGAAGCATTGAATGTAGCGGCGGTTTGGGATCTGCCGGTAATTTTCATAATTGAAAATAACGGTTACGCGTTAAGTACCCCTGTTGCAGAACAATATCGGTGTCAAAATTTAGTTGACCGCGCCAAAGGTTACGGAATTGAAGGCGTGCAAATCGATGGCAATAATATTCTTAACGTTTATGATACGGTAAAAGGTGTACGTGAATATTGTATCAAAAATCAGAAACCTTATTTGATAGAATGTATGACTTTCAGAATGCGCGGTCATGAAGAAGCGAGTGGAGTAAAATACGTTCCAAAAGAATTGTTTGAAAAGTGGATTGAAAAAGATCCGATAAAAAATTACGAGCGTTTTTTGGTGGAGGAAGAAGTTTTGAGCAATGAGCAACTTGCTGAAATCCGCGATGAGATCCGTCATTATATCGATAAAAGTTCTATCGACGAAGTTATTCAACAATCAAACTTTTCACATTGTGATATTTCTGAAAAAGAACTTGAGGATGTATATGCCCCACGTATTGTTTCGTTTGACACCAATAAAAAAAGCTTTGAAGAAAAAAAGAAAGATTTTAAGCGAAAATCAGAACGCGGCAATCGCTTCTTAGATGCCATTCATGAGGGATTGGAACAGTCGATGATTGCCCATGCAAATTTGATTTTAATGGGGCAGGATATTGCAGATTATGGAGGGGCTTTTAAGGTTACACAAGGATTTTTGAATCAGTTCGGAAAAGAGAGAGTTCGTAATACGCCTCTTTGTGAAAGTGCGATTGCTGGCGCTTCCCTCGGGCTTTCCCTTGAGGGATTTAAGAGCGTAATAGAGATGCAATTTGCGGATTTTGTTTCCGCGGCCTTTAATCAAATAGTCAACAATCTTGCTAAAATTCATTATCGCTGGGGGCAAAATGCCGATGTGGTAATTCGCATGCCGACAGGTGCAGGTGTCGGCGCAGGACCGTTTCACAGCCAGAGCAATGAAGCCTGGTTTGTTCATACTCCGGGATTAAAAGTAGTTTATCCTTCGACGCCAGAAGATGCAAAAGGATTATTGATTGCTTCAATCAATGATCCAAATCCGGTTCTGTTTTTCGAGCATAAAGCACTTTATAGAAGCCTGAGCGCTGATTTTCCTGAGGAATATTATGAAGTGGAGATTGGTAAGGCGCGACAAGTGCGTACAGGCATTGACGTTAGTATCATAACTTATGGTATGGGAGTAATATGGGCAACAGCGTATGCAGACAAACATCCCGATATTTCACTCGACATTCTTGACCTGAGAAGCTTATTACCATTGGATTACAAAGCGCTGCGTAATTCAGTTAACAGGACGGGTAAAGTATTAATTCTCCATGAAGATACGCTGACCGGAGGAATCGGCGGAGAAGTAGCAGCGTGGATCTGCCAGAATTGTTTTGAATTCCTGGATGCGCCTGTCATGCGTTGTGCTTCACTGGATACGCCGGTTCCATTTAATTGGCAGCTCGAGAAAAATTTTCTATCCCATTCAAGATTGGATGAAATGATGGCAAGGTTGATACATTATTGACAATAAAATTTTTCTCTGTAAATCATTTATCAGAACTTCCGCTTTTTAATTTTTATTCTAAATCTTCAAAGATGTATTTGAGAAGTTGTGTTCTGTTAGTAGTTTTTTATTCTTTTTGTAATTCATTATTAGCTCAAAAAAAGGAGGTTTCCATTTTTCATCCACATGAATTATTTGCCCAAAACCTTTTCACAAAAAACGGTAATGAGTTTCGTTCAGCAAGTGGGGCTCCGGGTGCTAAATATTGGCAAAACCGTGCTGACTATACACTTCAGGCTTCAATAGATACGGTGGAAAATTTACTTACCTGCTCTGAAACCATTCATTATTTTAATAACAGTCCAAATTCTTTACCTTCTCTCTGGCTACAACTTGATCAAAATACTTACAGGCAAGATGCACGTTCAAATTTTTATAGAACCGGTTCGGGCAATGGACATACTGACGGTTTCCAGTTTGATAATGTAAAGGTGGAATATAAGGGTAAAATCGTTACTGCTGATTTTATTGTGAACGATACGAGAATGCAAATTCGTTTAGAAAATCCTTTGCCTGCTGCAGATTCTATTAATATTCTTATTAAATATTTTTATAAAATCCCTGCAAAATTCGGCGGACGTACCGATTATTTTTCCACCAGAAATGGGAAAATTTATGAAATAGCGCAATGGTATCCTCGTATGTGTGTGTACGACGATCTGGAAGGCTGGAATACTTTGCCATTTCTTGGCAGCGGCGAATTTTATTGTGAATATGGCAATTTTGATTACACTGTTACAGTTCCGAAGGGAATGATAGTAGCGGGCAGCGGAGAATTGCAGAACGAAAATCAACTGTTATCCCGGGAACAAATTGCAAGATTAGCAGAGGCCAGGCAAAGTGACAGCACAATCATGATCCGTTCTGAAAGTGAAGTAAACGCAGGGGAGTTAATTGATTCAACATTTAATGATTCCACAAACGTTGCGAGCGGAAGAAATGCAGACTCTTTGGCCACCTGGCATTTTAAAATATACAACAGTCGCGATGTGGCTTTTGGAGCATCTAAAGCTTATCTCTGGGATGCCGCAAAAGTAAATTTACCAGGAGGCAAAACTGCGCTCGCTATGTCAGTTTACCCGGTAGAAAGCGCAGGTAGAAATGCCTGGGGAAGAGCGACAGAGTATTTAAAGAAATCAATAGAGTTTTTCTCTAAAAGCTTTTTCGTTTACCCATACCCGGTAGCAGTTAATGAAGCCGGAATGGCTGGGGGAATGGAATACCCTGGAATTGTTTTTGACGGTATCAATGCTAAAGCAGAAGACCTTTATGCAGTTACAGCACATGAGATTGGACACAACTGGTTTCCCATGATCGTTGGAAGTGATGAACGTCGCTATGCATTTATGGATGAGGGTTTTAATACATTTATTGATGTTTATGCTTCAGATTCTTTTAACAACGGAGAATATGCGCCAAAGCGAGACGGCGAATACGCTCCCGGAAAGGGGAATCCTGCTGATGAAATTGTTCCTTGGCTAAAAGATTCTGCTGCCCCTATTATCATGACACGTGCAGATCAGTTTCCTGAAAAGTACAGGCATCCTATTGAGTATTTTAAGCCGGCTTTTGGATTGGTCTTGCTTCGGGAAGTTATCCTCGGTCACGATCGGTTTGACTATGCTTTAAATAAATATATTCAAAGATGGGCATTTAAACATCCTTCACCGGATGATTTCTTCAGAACGATAAATAATGAAGCCGGTGAAGATCTTTCGTGGTTCTGGAAAGAATGGTTTTATAACAACTGGCAACTTGATTTAGCGATTCAATCAGTTTCTTATACTGGTGGTGACCCGAAGAATGGTGTGGACATTCTCATAGAGAATCTTCAAAAGATGGCAATGCCGTTTACTTTGCAAATATTATTAAAAGGCGGCTCCAGGAAGATAATCGAGGTTCCGGTAGAAACATGGATGCAGGACAATACACATCTAATTCACGTGGATACGAATAAACAAGTTGAATCGGTTACCATTGATCCTAAAAATATGTTACCTGACAGCGACCGTAAAAATAATGTCTGGAAAAAATAGGTTTAACTTTTTAGGATTAAAAAATCAAAATAAAAATTTCAATAAACATTTCTTTACTGCAAAACCGGATTTTTAAAAGCATCAGATTCGGATCATTTTTCTGAATCGGAAAGTTAAGAAGGTGGCTGAAAAAGTAAGGCCTGTTATGAAGCCGGTCCAGATGCCTGCGGCTCCCATATTAAAATAAAATGCAAGAAGGCATCCGACTGGAATTCCTACAGCCCAATATGCAATAGCAATAAAAATAGTAGGAACTTTTACATCTTTTATTCCACGGAGCAAGCCAGCACTTACAGCTTGTGTGCTGTCCGAGATCTGGAACAAGGCAGCAAACAAAAGAAGATAAGAAGCCATCGCTACAACCTCAGAATTGCTGTTGAAGACAAGCGGTAACTGGTGTCGTAACAAAATGAATGTTATCGCACAAAATGTGCCATAGATCAAAGCCATATACAACGTGCTTTTTCCAATTACTGTTATCAATTTCCAGTCATTTCTTCCAAAGGAATTACTGGTTCGGATTGAACCTGCTTGAGATAATCCCATTGAAACCATGAAGGTTAACGATGCACAACTCAAAGCAATCTGGTGGGCTGCCTGTTGCACAGCGCCAAGCGTTCCAATCAATATTCCTGAAACCGCAAAAGCGCCTGCTTCCATCGATATTTGAAAACTGCTCGGAATACCAATATGAAGAAGATCTTTAAATGTTCTCCATCTTAATTTCCACACGAGCCTTCCAACCGCAATGTACCTTCTGAAAGTTTTATGATTTAAAATAATTAATCCGAGAACGATGAAAATAAAAATTCTCGTGATTAATGTGGCCCATCCTGCACCCATAAGTTGCATCCTTGGGAACCCCCAATTTCCATAAATAAAAAGCCAGTTTAAAAATCCATTCATTGGCAGTGCTGCAAGTGAAAGCATCATCGCCGTTTTCGTAAATTCTAATCCATCTGTAAATTGTTTTAATGCCAGGAATAAGATCATCGGAATTACAGACCATCCCATTATCTGGAGATAAGGCAAAGCCAGTCTTGCAACTTCCGCATCCTGGCCGAGATGGAAAACAATATTTTTGCTCAACTCGATGACCAGCGAAATTGCAATTGCTGAGAAAGTACAAAGCCAGAATCCGTTATATAAATAATGACTTACTAATTTTCCATCTCTTCTCCCATGTGCCATCGAAACCATTTGAGAGACAGAAATAGTAATTCCGATTCCAAATACATATGGGATATTGATGACGCTCATCACTAAAGCTGCAGCAGCAAGTTGTTTGTAATTAACTGCACCGACCATCGCCGTATCGATAATGCCAAGCATCATTTGAGCTACTTCTCCCAAAATAATAGGAAAAGCAAGCTTCCATGTTTTTTTCGCCTGGTCAATCAACATTGTATCAGAAATAGATTTAAAAAAAGGGCGATGAAGTTAAGAAGATTTGAAGTCAATTATTGTCGCTTGCAAATCTTCAATATTTTTCTAAACAAAACATGTAGGGCCATTAAAAACAATTGCATCAACATTTCTATTGCGTAAAAACATTTTACCTTTATTGCTCTTTACATTCAAGACTTAAAAAAAATGTATGTTACAGACTCCCGAAAAAAACCTTTTGAAATTAGGAATGCAGTTACCACCTGCGCCAAAACCTGCAGGCGTCTACAAACCGTTGTTGCAGATGGATAATCTAATTTACGTTTCGGGCCATGGCCCTGTTTTAGAAGAGGGAATCTTAATAAAAGGAAAAGTGGGTTATGATATAAATGCGGACGCAGCAAAGGTTGCAGCACGACAAACAGGATTAACCATTTTGGCTACTTTAAAAACCAATCTCGGCAGCCTGGACAAAATAAAAAGAGTAATAAAAGTTTTTGGAATGGTAAACTGCACTTTAAATTTTGAAAAACATCCTTTTGTTATCAATGGTTGTAGTGAATTGTTTGCAGAAATATGGGGGACTGAAAACGGTATCGGTGTTCGCAGTGCTGTAGGAATGGGTTCTTTGCCTGACAATATTCCTGTAGAAATTGAAGCAGTTTTCGAACTTTCTGAAAATGTAGATGAAGTTGTTTTTACCCAATCGGTTACCGAAATAGAAATAGAGAAAAATGCGTGAAAAACCATGGTTTCAATTAAAGAATGCTGAAGAAATTGATTCTCCTGCATTACTGATTTATAAAAATCGTGTTGTCTCTAACATTCAAACCATGATTGAGATTGCGGGAGATCCGGGAAGACTCGTGCCGCACGTGAAAACGCATAAAATGGCTGAAATAGTGAAGATGCAATTAGATTCCGGTATTACAAAATTCAAATGTGCAACTATTGCTGAAGCGGAGATGCTGGCCGAAGCAGGAGCAAAAAATATTTTGTTAGCTTACCAACTGAATTTGGCAAAGGCAAAAAGATTTCTTTCTTTAATAAAAAATTTTCCTCAAATAATATTTTCAAGTTTGGTTGATAATATTGATTCTGCAGCGATGTTGAATGATTTGTCTGCAAAGGAAAATGTCGTTGCAAATGTTTATATAGATGTAGATGCGGGGATGCATCGTACAGGAATAGAACCGGATGAAAAACTTTTTGGTCTTTATTTGAAACTCCATAAGTTACCCAATATTGAATGTGTAGGGTTACATGTTTACGACGGGCACATTCGTGATGAAGATTTTGAAACAAGAAAACAAAAAGCAGAAGAAGTTTTTAAGAAAGTAAATACAGTAAAACAAGAAATAATCCGCCAATTTAATTTGCAGGATTTAAAAATTATTGCGGGCGGAACTCCAACATTCACGGTTCATGCATTAAACAAAGAAGTGTATTGTAGCCCCGGAACTTGTTTACTTTGGGATTATGGATATGATGCTTTATTAGCGGAACAGGCCTTTAAATTTGCTGCTGTTTTAATTACGCGTGTTATTTCAAGACCAGCTAAAGGAATTGTCACTACAGATCTCGGTCATAAATCTGTTGCCGCCGAGAACCCTATATCTAAAAGGATAATCTTTTTGAATTTAGAAAATTATGAAGTCAAATCGCAAAGCGAAGAGCATTTGGTAATTGAGGCGAAAGATTGGCATAAAATAAAAGTCGGTGACTTGCTTTATGGAGTTCCTTATCATATTTGTCCGACCGTTGCTTTGTATGATGAAGCGAATATAATTGAAGATGGAAAGCTTGTTGAGCAATGGAAAATCGAAGCACGCAGCAAAAAAATTACTTTTTAAATAGTGTATATGGCCGATCTGATTTTTGATGCACACCTTGATCTTAGTATGAACGCGATGGAATGGAACCGGGACCTCACTCAAACGGTAATGCACATACGCGAAAGAGAAAAAGGAATGAATGATAAACCGGACAGGAACAACGGTACCGTCTCATTCCCTGAAATGCGTAAAGCAAAGATTGGTGTTAGCGTAGCCACGCTTATTGCACGATTCGTAAAACCCGGAAGCCCTTTGCCTGGATGGAATTCCCAGGAACAGGCATGGGCGCAAACACAAGGCCAGCTTGCATGGTATAAAGCGATGGAAGATGCCGGACAAATGAGACAAATAAATGATTTAAATTCTTTGCATGATCAACTTTCAAATTGGCAAAATGAAAATACGAATGAATTGCCAATCGGGTATATTCTTAGCCTTGAAGGTGCGGATTCGATTGTGAATATGAAATATCTTGAAAGGAATTATCAAAATGGATTACGCGCAATTGGTCCGGCACATTATGGTCCAGGTGTCTATGCATTTGGAACAGATTCCGAAGGGGGACTTGGAAATAAAGGCCGGGAATTGTTGAAGGAAATGGAAGGGCTTAATATTATTTTAGATGCCACTCATTTATGTGATGAAAGTTTTTGGGAAGCGTTGAAGATTTTTAAGGGACACGTATGGGCAAGTCATAATAATTGCCGTGCGCTTGTTCCTCACAACCGGCAGTTTTCGGATGAACAGATAAAAGCTCTAATCGAACGCGGGGCAGTTATTGGCGCGGCTTTCGACGCGTGGATGCTCAAAGCCAACTGGCAAAGAGGAAAATCCAAACCAAAAGAAGAAGGCGTTTTTATTTCAACCGTGGTTGATCACATTGATCATATTTGTCAGCTTGCCGGTAATTCTTTGCATTCAGGAATCGGAACCGATTTGGATGGCGCTTTCGGTACAGAGCAATCGCCGGCTGATTTAAACACCATTGCTGATCTTGAAAAAATTCCGGAGATTCTAAAAGAAAGAGGTTATTCTGAAGAGGATGTGGACAATATTATGTATAAAAACTGGGTAAGGTTTTTAGAAAATGCCTGGCAGTAACCAAACTCTTTTTATTAATTTTTATTTTTGATAAAGTTGGTGCATCTGTGTTTTGAGAGCAGGATACAGACTTTCAAAAATTAAAAAATTTTCTTGGTGCTTTTTGTGATTTTCAAAATTCGGCTCTACTATTTCCTTAACTGCAGGTTTGAAAGCGTTATAAGAATCAATTAGCTTCATCGCTTTCATATTTAACAATGCGGCACCCACTGCAGAAGAATCTTCAGTTTCAATTACAAATATTTTCTTGCCAGTGATGTCTGCCAGCATTTCCACCCACTTTTTTGTATTGATAAAACCACCACCTACAATAAGTTTTTCAATTTTTTCTGTAGAAGAATCTACTATTTTTAAAACCTGGTTCATAGAATAACAAATACCTTCCACAGCAGCGCATAAAAAATATTCTCGTGTATGTAATGGTTTTATTCCAAAAAAAACGCCGCTTGATCTCCCGTCCCAAACTGGAGCCCTTTCTCCATACAAATAGGGAAGAAAAATCAAGCCATTGCTGCCGGCAGGCACTGAATCTATTTGTTCAAAAAGATCCTGGTAATCTTGGACCGATGGTTTTGGGATTCCAAGTAAACTCTTAAAAAGCCATTGAACAATATTGCCACCATTGTTTACCGGTCCCCCACAAATAAAGGTATGTTCGTCCATCACATAATTAAAGATCATCTCCTTAAAATTGTAAATCGGTTTAGGGCTTGCAATTCTTACAGCTCCACTTGTTCCAATAGTTAAAGCCGCGGTTCCTTTATCTATTGCATAGCTTCCCAAATTCGCCATGCATCCATCGCTTCCGCCAATACAGAATGATGTTTCATTTGAAATTTGCAAAGCATTGGCTACTGATGGTAAAACGTTCTTTCTCATAAAATCAGTAGGTACTGGCTTTGAAAGGTGATCTGGTTTTATTTGACATAACTGCAAAGAAGGATCGTTCCAATTCAGACTTTCAATATCAAACAAACCGGTTGCGGAAGCGATAGAATGATCGATTTCATACACCCCGAACAGATTATTCCAAATGTATTCTTTAATAGAAATAAATTTAAAAGCGGCATTAAAAACAGACGGCTGATTTTCTCTTATCCAAATAATCTTGCATAAGGGAGACATTGCGTGGATTGGAGTTCCTGTGGCTTTGTAAATATTTTCAGCGTCAGCAGAAGAATGGATTTTCTCTGCGATTTCTTCACTCCTCGTATCAGACCATGTAATTAAAGGGGTGATAGGTTTATTATTGTTATCGATAACAATCAGGCCATGCATTGCGCTGCTCAGGCTTATTGAAATGGGTGCGTATTTTACATCCGCAACTATTTTTGCAAGAACATCAACAAATGTTTTCAAAAGCATTTCAGGGTCTTGTTCAGAATAGCCAGGCTTAAAGTTTGTGGTAGAATAATATGATTGAGAATTTGAAATAATGGTTCCTTTACTGTTTATCGCGATGGCTTTGGTGCTCCCAGTGCCTATGTCGATTCCAATAAAATACGGTACATTAACTTCATTAACCATTATCAAACAATTTTCCAGTCAAGAATTTTCTTTATAAAAGAGTAATCAAAATAATGGGAAAACTTAATAGCAATTTTTTAATACCCTCTTTCATTCTTACCTTCCATATAATTCATGAAAGCTTTATTCACCACTCGGTTTCCACCTGGTGTTGGATAATTGCCAGTGAAGTACCAATCTCCTAAATTAGTTGGGCAACAATCGTGCAGGTCTTCAATGGTTTGATAAATAACTTCTACAGGGATATTTATTTCAGATGGTGTAATAAGTTGCGCAATTTTTTTATCTATTTCTTCTAATGTGAAAGGTTTATAAATTTCCCTGACAATATTTTGCTTATGTAATTTATTATTTCTTTTTAATTCCTTACACTTTTCAAAAAGACATTGCAACTCTCCTTCCATTCCTCTTTCTTTTATCAACTGCATTGCGGCTTTGAAAGCCACGAATTCACCGAGCTTACTCATGTCAATTCCATAACAATCCGGATATCTTATTTGTGGAGCAGAAGACACAACAATAATTTTCTTAGGTTCGAGTCGGGAAAGCATTCTAATAATACTTTCTCTTAAAGTAGTTCCCCTTACAATCGAATCATCAATTACTATTAATGTATCAATACCCCTCCGTACCGTTCCGTAAGTGATATCATACACGTGCTGCACCATTTCATTGCGGTTCAGATCTTCAGTAATGAAAGTACGAAGTTTTACATCCTTGATCGCAATTTTCTCGATCCTCACTTTTCGATTAATCATCTCTGTTAGTTTCTCCTCGTCATAATCTTTTCCCCAGCTTAATATTCTTTCAGCTTTTATTTTATTCAGATAATCTTCTGCTCCTTTTATCATTCCATAAAAGGCAGTCTCGGCAGTATTAGGTATAAAAGAAAAAATGGTGTTTTTCAAATCGTAATCTATTGCCTTCAGCACTCTTTCACTTAAATGATAACCAAGAGCAATTCTTTCACGATAAATTTTTTCATCACTTCCTCTTGAGAAATAAATACGTTCAAAGCTGCAGGCTTTCCTTTCTTTTGGCTCAAGTATCTGATCAATCGAAAATTCTCCGTCGGGCCTTACTATTAATGCATTTCCCGGCATTAATTCCTTAACAACATTTTCGCCGACATTAAATGCCGTTCTTATGGCAGCTCTTTCGCTCGCAGCAACGATCACTTCATCATCAATATAATAATAGCAAGGGCGTATCCCATGTGCATCTCTTACAACAAAGGCACTTCCATCTCCTGTCAGTCCGCCAAAAGTAAATCCTCCCTCAAAAAAAGGGACTGATTTTCTTAAAACTCCCGCTATGTCAACTCCATCGGGAGATGCTTCGTCTGCTTTTACTAAAAAATGTTGAATCATTTCCATCATTGCTCCAAGATCACTTTCCCGGTCCTGCTCACATCTTGGGCTATTGATTATCGAGTATAATTCATCTTTGTTGATAAGGTTGAAATTGCCTGCGAGTGCAAGGTTCCGTGCAGGAATGGTATTTCTTTTTATAAATGGATGGCAAAATTCAATATTGTTTTTTCCCTGGGTGCCATAGCGCAGGTGGCCAAGTAATAATTCGCCCAAAAAGTCGACATGGCCTTTCATAAGTCCCGGATGTTGTTCGATATCCGGCTGGTTTTTTTTTATTTCATTTACCTGGTTTCCTATCTGCGAAAACAAATCGGAGATTGCCTGGTTAGCTGTACTTCTTATCCTATGGAGAAATGGATAACCCGGTTCTGTATTTAATTTAACAGCAGCGATACCAGCGCCATCTTGCCCACGATTATGTTGTTTTTCCATCAACAAATACAGCTTATTTAAGCCATACAATACAGTACCATATTTTTGACGGTAATAGGAGAAAGGTTTGCGTAGCCGGATAAAAGCAAGGCCACATTCATGTTTGATTTCGTCGCTCATATATTGGAAATGCAAAATTACAATTAATCTATCGGACGTGCATTTTTGTGGTGTTTTTATTCTGTTATAATATTGCTATTTTACTTGAGATATATAAAATAAGTATTTTATAATACTTTGAGGTTTAGCTTAAAAGTAATTTAATATAAAAATATTTTTCGATTACGATCACTTTTTTTAATTTAATTTCATACTTTGTATCAAAAAATAAATTATGGCAAGACCCGTTAGAAATAATGAAGTTGCAGGCAAGCTAAAAACCCTTAAAGAACAATTGGCAGACTATAAAGAAGAACTGAAGACTGTTCATCCAACATTTAAAATATCAAAAAACGGTAAACGTTTAAGTAATATCAATGCCACGATTGTAAAGCTGGAAAGGGAAATTGAAGAACTGAAAAAGAGATAAGTTGCGTTAAAACATGGAAGTTATTTATTTCCATTGAAATCTATTGGTGAATTGTAACAAAGGTGCATTTCTCAAAATGAGAAGTGCATTTTTTTGTCTTAGGGGCCTTGGTATCTGCTATTCATTTCATTTAATCACCTATTTCCTTCAGGTTCCAATAGTTTACCTTTGCAAAAATTTTAAATTCTTTCATTTCGACCAAGTCAATTTTTTATTGATAAAAATATGAATACTGAACATTTATCTGAACAGCAAATTATACGTAGAGAAAAATTAAAAGAATTTTCCAAACTCGGGATAGATCCCTTTCCAGCTGAATTGTATCCTGTGAATACTACTGCAGACTTTATAAAAACTAATTATAAAGGCGAGGAAAATAAAGGTGACTTTTCTAATGTATGTATTGCCGGGCGGGTTCTCAACATTCGTGATATGGGCAAAGCTTCTTTTGCAGTTCTGCAGGATTCTACCGGTAAAATTCAGTTGTATGTGCGAAGAGATGATGTTTCACAAGATGAAGACAAAACACTTTATAATGTTGTTTGGAAAAAATTAATAGATATCGGTGATATCATTGGCATAAAAGGTTATGTGTTTACTACAAAAACCGGCGAAACTTCTATTCATGTTTCAGAATTTAAAATTTTATCAAAATCGTTACGGCCTCTTCCTGTTGTAAAAGAAAAGGATGGAGAAACTTTTGACGAAGTTACCGACGCGGAATTCCGTTATCGCCAGCGTTATGCTGATCTTATAGTAAATCCACATGTAAAAGAAATTTTTATTAGGCGTACAAAAATGATTAATGCGATTCGTGAATTTTTGAATGAGCGCGGTGCTTTGGAAGTTGATACACCTGTTTTGCAAAATATTCCCGGCGGAGCTGCGGCCAGGCCGTTCAAAACACATCATAACGCATTGGATATTCCTTTTTATTTGCGCATCGCAAATGAACTCTATCTAAAAAGATTGATTGTCGGTGGTTTTGATTGGGTATATGAGTTCAGCAGAAATTTTAGAAATGAAGGCATGGATAGAACACACAATCCGGAATTTACTGTACTCGAATTTTATGTGGCGTACAAAGATTACCTGTGGATGATGGAAACAACAGAACAGTTGTTGGAGAAAACGGCACTCGCTGTAAATGGTACAACCAAAGTAATGAGCGGAGATAAAGAAATTGATTTTAAAGCGCCTTACAAAAGAATCACCATGTATGACGCTATCAAAGAATATACCGGCATTGATATAAGTGATAAAGATGAAGAAGGTCTGCGAGAAGTATGTCAGCGGTTAGGTATACATGCAGATAAAACGATGGGCAAAGGAAAATTGATCGATGAGATCTTTTCTGAAAAATGTGAAGATCATTTTGTTCAACCAACTTTTATCATTGATTACCCGGTTGAAATGAGTCCG